>Ga0169931_10011929_pt1 | contig 12141 bp, 12 predicted proteins | sample Kivu_15m_20L_FD_129675 | JGI IMG/M metagenome (GOLD analysis project Ga0169931, IMG submission 129675) | Freshwater microbial communities from Lake Kivu, Western Province, Rwanda to study Microbial Dark Matter (Phase II) - Kivu_15m_20L... | ecosystem: Environmental > Aquatic > Freshwater > Lake...
GCGTTCACGGGTTGGCATCAGTTTCAGAAAGCCAATGCGCCCGAGCCGCCACCCGTGGTGGGCGTGCTGGATTCGCGACAGCTCGTGTTTCGGGATGCTCGCGATGGCAGCGTTGAGGTGACCGACGCAATGACGCAGGAGCGGCTGGCACCCATCGTGGGCGAGGCCGGTTTTGCACGAGGCGTTTTGCGTGGGCTTGCCCAGGCGCGACTGCGTCAGGGCGGCACCGCAAACGACCCGTTTGAGCTTCGCGCTGAATCCACTGGAACCCTACGCCTCACCGATCCAGTGACGGGTCGTACCGTTGACCTGACGGTATTCGGCCCAACCAATGCAGCCGTCTTTCAGGCTTATCTCGCCATCCGACAAGCCTCTTCTCTGGAGATCCAAAAATGAGCACCGCACAGCGACTGGGCCGCAGTCCTGAAGCCGTCAGCGAATCCACGCGCAAGGCGATGACCGAATCGATCATCTCACCGCGCTTTTACACCACCGACGCTGATGCCATCAATCGAATCTCGGTCGACTCGATCCGGCCGCAGTGGAACGCGCTGATGGCCGAGTTTGAGGGCGATAACAATATTGATCACTTCCAGCGGCCCGCAGACATGGACCGCGACTACTCCAATATCGATCCGGCGCTCTATCAGGAATTCAGTGATTTCCTGATCAGTTCGATCACGTCCGAGTTTTCGGGCTGCGTGCTCTACGCCGAGCTTCGCCGCAAGGTTGATAACCCTGACATGAAGGCGCTGTTTGGCTATATGGCGCGCGATGAATCGAGGCATGCCGGCTTCATCAACCAGTGGCTGAAAGACTTTGGCATTGGCGTTGATCTGGGATTGCTCACCAAGGTCAAGAAGTACACCTACTTCAAGCCGAAGTTCATTTTCTACGCCACCTATCTGTCAGAGAAGATCGGCTATGCGCGCTACATCACGATTTACAGACAGATTGAGCGGCATCCGGAACTGCGCTTTCATCCGATTTTTCTGTGGTTTGAAAAATGGTGCAACGACGAGTTCCGGCATGGTGAAGCCTTTGCATTGCTGATGCGCGCCAATCCAAAACTGCTCACCGGTGTGAACCGGCTCTGGATACGGTTTTTTCAGCTGGCGGTGTTTGCCACCATGTATGTGCGCGACCATACGCGTCCTGAGCTTCATCGCGCGCTGGGCCTCGATCCCACCGACTACGACAACAAGGTGTTTGCGATCACCACAGAAATCTGCAAACAGGTTTTCCCGGTCACACTCTGCTGGGATGATCCGCGTTTCAGTGCGGGCCTCAAGCGGCTCTGCGAGATCCAGCGCGAGGTCGAGGCTGCCAAAGCGAAAGGCGGGCTATTGGCAACCATTCAGCAAGGCGTGCTGTCGGCGCAGGCCGCGCTGGTGTTTGGTCGCATGTTCCTGCTGCCGGTGCGCGAGAATCGCCTGCCCGACGATGCCCGGCTGGCGCCAAGCTGGTGATGGCCTCGCATCAGCCAAGCCGGGGTTAAGCCGCCATGGCGCTGCTTCTTCCTATCGCCTTCACGCTAGGGGTCTGGTGGCTGTCCACCGGCCTGGTGCTGAAAGCGATCCAGCCTTCAGCAGGGCGGCAGCGCGAAGCGCTGGCTGGCGCGTCCCTGCTGCTCCTGGTGGGGATCGCGGGGGTAGTGGTTACCCGCGACATGGCAACGCCGCTGGGGGCTTATCTCGCCTTCGTTGCGGCGGTGATGGTGTGGGCCTGGCAGGAAGTGGCTTTTCTTTTGGGCCTGGTCACGGGGCCTAATCGCAAACCCTGTCCACCGGTATCGGGGTGGCGAAAAGCCTGGTATGCGTTTACCGCCATTGCGCACCACGAGCTTGCACTGGTGTTGCTGGGGGCCGCGGTACTGCTGCCAAGCGTGGGTGCACCCAACTCGGTTGCTGCGCAGGTGTGGTTGGTGCTGTGGGTTATGCGACTGAGCGCGAAGCTGAACATCTTTCTGGGCGTGCAGAATTTTTACGAGCCGTTTCTGCCGCCGTCGCTGCATTACCTGCTCAGCTATTTTTCGCGTCGGCGCTTCAATATGCTTTTCCCATTCAGCGTGGGCCTGGCCAGCATCATCGCCGTCATTGTCTGGGTCGCTGCCTTCAGAACCGATAGCGCCTTTGAGGAAGCCGCGTTCGGCCTGGTGGGAACGCTGCTGGTCCTTGCAATCGTGGAGCACTGGCTGCTGGTCATTCCGATGCAGCCGCAGTCGCTGTGGCGCTGGGCGCTGAAGGGCCGCAGCTAAGCAGGTTGCGCAATCAGGCGGGCGGTGGCGCCGTATCGGCAAAACTGGCGCGCGCGGAAAGCTTGTCGGCGAGCGCGGCCAGGTTGGGATACAACGTGCGCCAGTCGATGTGCGGAAAGCGCCACGACACATATCCCAGCGCACAGCCCACCGCGATATCTGCCAGCGAATACTTTCCATCCACACAAAACGGCTGCTCGCCAAGCCGGGCCGACATCGCGGCGAGCGCTGCATCAATTTTGCTTTGCTGCTTGGCGACCCATGCGTCGTTGCGCTGTGATTCAGGGCGCATCGATTCCATGCGGATCAGACCGGCCGCATCGGTCATGCCATCGGCAAGCGCTTCCCAGACCTTGACCTCAGCGCGCGGACGTCCACTGGCAGGAATCAGCCGGTGCACCGGGGTAAGGTTGTCGAGGTACTCGACGATGACACGTGAGTCGTACAACACCTCATCGCCATCAAGCACCAGGTACGGCACTTTTCCGAGCGGATTGAACTGCTGAGTTTGCGCATGGCTTTCTGCGACATTGATCGATTCGAACTGGCAATCGATTTTCTTTTCGGCCATGACCACGCGAACCTTGCGCGCAAACGGACTACCGTGGGAACCAACGAGTTTCATCTGGATGTCTGCGAGAAGGAATTGAAAGGCGTGAGACCGACCGACGCGACCTGAACAACCAGGCGCACCCACGTGTGATGAATCAACCCGAGTATAACAAGGCGGTCTGCTCTGAGAGGCGCTTGGCGCCTTGCTTTCCGAATGCTGCGCAGGTTTTGTCAGAACCAGTGCAATTCAGTCGGGCGGTGAGCGAGTGCTAGCATTCAGCCTTCGTTGCTCGTCCCATTCAAACAGACCGCATATGAGCAGCACTAACGATTCATCAGACCACGCGCTGCAGGCGCTAAGCCCGCTTGATGGGCGCTACGCACCCAAGTTGGGCGCGCTACGCGCATTGATGTCTGAATCAGGGTTCATGGGATGGCGCGTGCGCGTCGAAGTTGAGTGGCTGCTTGCGCTCTCCGAGGCAGGGCTGCCTGAACTTGCGCCGTTTTCGCCGACAGCGAGAGAGCGGCTGAAGTCAATCACACAGTCCTTTGGCCCTGAGCAGGCCGCGCGAATCAAGTCGATCGAGGCGCGCACCAACCATGACGTGAAAGCGGTGGAATATTTTCTGAAGGAAGCTGTGCAGGGCGATGCTGAGCTTGAGCGCGCCTCTGAGTTCATTCACTTCGCCTGCACCTCTGAAGATATCAACAACACCTCGCATGCGCTGATGCTGGGCGCTGCGCGCGAGCAGGTGATGTTGCCAGCGCTCAGATCGCTGATCGACCGGCTGCGGGTGCTTGCGCACGAGCTCGCCGACGCGCCGATGCTTTCCCGTACGCATGGCCAGCCTGCCTCGCCCACCACGCTTGGCAAGGAGCTCGCCAATGTCGTTGCCCGGCTTGAGCCGGCGGCGGCGCGGTTCGCGCAGGTGCGACTGCTCGCCAAGCTGAACGGCGCAGTTGGAAACTACAACGCGCACCTGATTGCCTGTCCCGAGGTGGATTGGGAGGCGCACTGCAGGCGGGTGGTTGAATCGCTGGGTCTCACGTTCAACCCCTACACCATCCAGATCGAGCCGCACGACTACATGGCCGAATTGTTCGATGCGCTCGCACGCATCAACACGATTCTGATCGACCTTGATCGCGATATCTGGGGCTACATTTCCCTGGGATATTTCCGACAGAAACTCAAAGCGGGCGAGGTCGGTTCGTCCACGATGCCGCACAAAGTCAATCCGATTGACTTCGAGAACTCGGAGGGCAATCTCGGCCTGGCTAACGCGCTGCTGCGGTATCTTGCCGAAAAGCTGCCCATCTCGCGTTGGCAGCGCGATCTGACCGACTCAACCGTGCTGCGCAATGTCGGTGTGGCATTCGGGCATACGCTGCTGGGGTTTGATGCATGCCTGCGCGGACTCGGAAAGCTTGAAGTTGACCGCGACCGCCTTGCACACGATCTGTTCGCCAACCAGGAAGTGCTTGCCGAAGCCATTCAGACTGTCATGCGACGGCACGGTGTTCCGAACCCCTATGAGCAGTTGAAGGATCTTACGAGGGGGCGTTCGCTTACCGCTGACGATTTCATCCGTTTCGTCGATTCACTCGCGATCCCCGAGGAAGCGCGGGCTCGCCTCAGAGCGCTTACGCCGGCAACCTATGTGGGTAAGGCAGTCGAGCTGGCGCGCCGAATCTGAACGCAGGGCCTGCGCTGCGGCCTGGCGCGCAGCGGGTCGGCCAATGTTTCAGCCGGGCGACAGCGATTGAGCAAACGCATGGGTCAATCATCGCCCCGCAGATTACGGCTGCTATGCTCAATGAACCTCATGCGGCCTGACTGCTCCGATGCGTAGGCCCGCCGAATTCCCGCCCTTTTTCACCAAGGATGAACCCATGAAACGCTTTGCTCTGATCGCGGCCACCATGGCGGTGAGCGGTTCGCTCTTCAGCGCCACGGCATCGGCGCAGTTCGCCAAAGCCGACGATGCCATCAAGTATCGGCAGTCGGCATTCACGTTGATGACCACGCACATGGGCCGTCTGGGCGCCATGGCGCGCGGCGATGTGCCGTTTGATGCTGCCGCCGCGCAGTCATCAGCACGGGTGATTGCGGTTGTGAGCGCTCTGCCATGGGATGCGTTCCCGCCAGGGTCCAACACAGGCGCCGCAAAAATCAAAGGCGATCCCTGGAAAGATGCGGCAACGTTTTCAAAGCTGCAGGCCGACCTGAAGGCGCAGACCGAGAAGCTGCCCGCCGCGGTGGCAACGCTGGACGGCCTGAAGGGTCAGGTTGGGGCCACCTCTCGCGTGTGTCGCGACTGTCACGAAAACTTCCGGCAGGTTCGCTGACCTGCGTCGATGATCGGGCGGGCAACCTGGTGCCGCGCCCGGTTTGACAGGCTTAGCGCACCAGCCAGCTGATTGCCGCCGCACTCAGCGCCAGCACCAGCGCGGCCCGCAAACGCATGCCGATGTCGTCGCGGGCAGGCTGCGCATCGGCGGGTGCCTGCTGAGTATCGCCAGTGAACATGGGTGTGATCAGATTCTGCCGGCGACCGAGCCGGTACCAGATGATGGCCACGACATGCAGCACGATCAGACCGATCAGCACAAATCGGTTTGCCAGGTGCAACCCGGTGATGGCGTCGCTGGTACTGCCACTGATCCACTTGCGAAGCGGACCGTCCCACAAAATACCGTCATTGGCGAATAGGCCGCTTACCGCCTGAAACGCGCAGGCTGCGAGCAGCGCATACACCGAGAGCGCCCCTAAGGGCGAGTGGCCGACAGTGGGTTCGCCGCGGCCAGTCAGGTGACGCCACGCAGCGGCGAGCCGCGGCGGAAAGCTTGAGAAGCGCGCATACCGTGGGCCCACGAATCCCCATACCAGCCGAAACAGCAGCAGCGTGAGAATCACGTAGCCAAACCGGAAGTGCCACTGGGTGTTTCCGGTTTTGATTGTGATGATGGAACCCGCGATGCTGATGGCCAGACCCCAGTGAAACAGACGCGTCGGCAGATCCCAGACGCGAAGCGTGGTCATGCCGGCGCTTTACTGAGTAAGAGTGCGCCCGCGAAGATGCCGATCATGACGGCGACAATTGCGAGCTTCACCACGGTTCCAATGAGCATGCCCAGCCAGGTCGCCAGACCCACCTGGCCTGCACGAAGCAGGTCTTGCCTGGCCAGAAACTCGCCAAGGGCAGCGCCTGCCAGCGGCATGAACAGCAGGCCCCAGAAACCGCTGAGCACGCCCAGAATGGCCCCGATGGTGGCGCCGATGATCGCCCACTTGGAAGCACCCATTTTTTGAGCGCCCATCGCGCCCGCAATCCAATCGATTGCCATGGCCACAAGCGCCAGCGCGGACACGATTGCACAGACGTAGCCAGGGATGCGGGCAAAGCCGTCGATCCAGGCCGCCAGCAGCACGCCAAGGAGCACCAGCGGTGGGCCGGGCAGGGCCGGCAGCACGGTGCCAAGGAGGCCTATGCCGATCAGTGCGAAAGCAAGCACCCAGAGTGCGATGTCCATGGCGTGGGCCTTAAGGCAGCTCGGGCTCGCCTTCCTGGTTCTTCTTGGGCGGCTTGACCAGGTCTTCGCGACGTACGCCCAGCCACATGGCAATGGCAGCCGCCACGAACACCGACGAGTAGATGCCAAACAGAATACCGATGGTGAGCGCAAGCGCGAAGTAGTGAAGGGTCGGGCCGCCGAAGATCAGCATGGACAGCACCATGATCTGGGTGGAGCCGTGAGTGATGATGGTGCGCGAAATGGTGGAGGTGATGGCATTGTCGATGACCTCGACCGTGCTGGCCTTTCGCATCTTGCGGAAGTTCTCGCGAATCCGGTCGAAGATGACCACCGATTCGTTGACCGAGTAGCCGAGCACCGCGAGCACCGCGGCAAGCACCGAGAGTGAAAACTCCCACTGAAACGCAGCAAAGAATCCGAGGATGATCACCACGTCATGCAGGTTCGCAACGATGGCCGCCACCGAGAACTTCCATTCGAAGCGAAACGCAAGGTAGATCATGATGCCGATGACGACCACCAGCAGCGCCAGCGCGCCGTCGGTAAACAGCTCTTCACCAACCTGCGGGCCGACGAATTCAACGCGGCGCAGCTGAACGCCGGCATCGGCTTCCTTGAGCGCTGCCATGACCTGATCGCTTTGCTGGGCCGCAGCCGTTCCGGAGCCACCTTTTAGCGGCAGCCGGATCATGACATCGCGAGAGGTGCCGAAGTTTTGGATTTGCGCATCGGCATATCCCAGACTGGCGACCTTGCCACGGATTGACTCAAGATCGGCCGCCTTCGGATACGACACCTCCATCACGGTGCCACCGGTGAACTCGATTGAAAAATTGAGTCCGCGGATTGCCAGAAACGCCACCGCCGCGACAAACGTCAGCACCGAGATGACGTTGAAGATCACTGCATGGCGCATGAACGGTATGTCGCGCCGGATCCGGAAAAATTCCATATGAGGCTCCTGCAGTACCTATGGGCGCGGGTGATCAGCCGCGGCTGCCGCGCGTTGCCGCCTCGGCCTGCGGTTTCCAGATCTGACCGATTGACAGACTCGGCACGCGTTTCATCCGGCCGTACCAGAGATTGACCAGGCCACGGGAGAAGAACACCGCCGAAAACATCGAAGTGAGAATGCCCAGACAGTGCACCACGGCAAACCCGCGTACCGCGCCCGAGCCGAAGGTGAGCAGGGCGACCCCTGCGATCAGCGTGGTGATGTTGGAGTCGAGAATGGTGCCCCAGGCGCGTTCGTAGCCCGCGACGATTGCCGCCTGTGGGGTGGCGCCGTTTCGAAGTTCTTCGCGGATTCGCTCATTGATGAGAACGTTGGCGTCAATGGCCATGCCCAGCGTGAGCGCGATGGCCGCAATGCCAGGCAGCGTAAGCGTGGCCTGCAGCAGCGACAGGAGCGCCACCAGCAGCAGCACGTTCAGGGCCAGTGCAAGCGTAGAAAACGCCCCGAACAGCAGGTAGTAGGCGCACATGAAGACCGCGATGGCTGCGAACCCCCATACCGTGGACAGGAAGCCCTTTTGGATGTTCTCGGCGCCAAGGCTCGGTCCGATGGTGCGCTCTTCAATGATTTCCATTGGAGCGGCGAGCGACCCCGCACGCAGAAGCAGTGCGACATCGTTGGCCTCGGTGGTCGTCATGCGACCGGAAATCTGCACCCGGCCGCCACCGATTTCGGTGCGAATGACAGGCGCCGTGACAACCTCGCCCTTGCCCTTTTCGATCAGAAGGATTGCCATCCGCTTACCAACATTTTCGCGGGTGACATCGCGGAAAATTCGCGCGCCCTTCGCATCGAGGGTGAGGTGAACCGCGGGCTCCTGGGTCTGCGAATCAAAGCCCGCCTGTGCGTCGTTCAGGTTGTCACCGGTGAGCACCACCTGGCGGCGGATCAGAATGGGTCTGCCGTCGCGCTCGGTGTAGCGCTCGCAGCCAAAGGGCACCGTGCCTGCTGCGAATGCGGCCTGTTCGTCGGGCGACTCGCAGACCATTCGGACTTCCAGCGTGGCGGTTCGCCCCAGAATGTCTTTTGCTTTGGCGGTGTCTTGCACGCCGGGTAACTGCACCACGACGCGATCCAGCCCCTGCTGCTGGATGATGGGCTCGGCGACGCCCAGTTCATTGATGCGGTTCGACAGCGTGGTGATGTTCTGCTTGAGCGCGCCTTCCTGAACCCGTCGAGCGGCCTCGGGCTTGAAGTTGGCCACCAGCCGCAGCTCGGTGCCTTCGCCGGCTTCAGTCCAGGCGAAGTCGGGTTGCGTGTCGCGCAGCAGCGTGAGCGAGCGCGAGCGGGTTTCAGCGTCGCGGAACCGAATTTCGATCGCATCGCCAGCACGCGTGATGCCCGAATGCCGAAGATTTTTCTCGCGCAATTGGGTTCGCAAGTCGCCGACAGTGGCGTCGAGGCGCTTGTTCAACGCCTGCTTCATGTCGACCTGCAGCAGGAAATGCACACCGCCCCGAAGGTCCAGGCCCAGGTACATGGGCAGCGCCCGGATGGCACTGAGCCACTCGGGCGAGCCCGACAGCAGATTGAGCGCAACGATGTACGAGGCGTCTGCCGGGTCAGGGTTCAGATCGGCCATCAGCGCGTCTTTGGCCTTCAGCTGCGTGTCGTTGTCGCGCACCCGAACCTTGACTGAATTGCCGTCAAAGAACAGGCCGGTGGGTTCGATGCCCGCACGCTTGAGAACCGATTCAACGCGCCCCATCATGGCCGTCTCGACCTTGACGGTGGCCTTGCCGCTGGACACCTGTATGGCAGGTGCCTCGCCAAAGAAGTTCGGCAGCGTGTAGAGCAGCCCGAGGACAAGCGACAGCATCATCGCCAGATACTTCCAGATCGGGTAGCGGTTCATCGTGTCCTCAGGGGCAGGAGGCCGCGGCGGGCGCGGTCATCATTGGCCGAACGCGGTCAGATCGCCTTGATCGTGCCGTTCGGAAGCAGCGTCTGGATGGAGTTTTTCTGTAAAGTGACCTCAACACTCTGGGGTTCCTGTCCAGGGCGTGCCTCAGGCAGTTGCGCGATCTCGATCGTGACGTAGGTTTCGGTCACCTTGGTGATTCGACCCACCATGCCGCCTGCTGTGACCACTTCGTCGCCCTTCTTGAGCGCTCCCATCATCGCGCGATGTTCCTTGTTGCGCTTCATCTGGGGACGGATCATCAGAAAGTAGAGCACCACGAACATCAGGATGATCGGTAGGAAACCGACCAACTGGCTCTCGGCGGATCCGCCAGAGGCTTGAGCGTAAGCCGTTGAAATCAGCACGAAATTCTCTCCTTTTCGGCAAACCTTAAATTATAGACCGGCGCGGATGCGACGGGCGGCTGATGCCCGCTAGAGCCCCCGTGCCCGGTCCGCGGCAAATTGGCTGCGCCAGGCCTCAAACCGGCCTTCTGCGATCGCTTCGCGCATCTCGCCCATGATCGTCAGGTAAAAGTGAAGGTTGTGCACGGTCGCAAGGTGTGCGCCCAGGATTTCATTGACCTTTTGCAGATGATGGACATAGGCGCGTGAAAAATTGGCGCAGGCGTGACACGAGCAGCTGGGATCGATCGGACTCGGGTCATCCCGATAACGGGCATTGCGGAGCCGCAGATCGCCATATCGCGTAAAGAGCCAGCCATTGCGGGCATTGCGGGTGGGCATCACGCAATCGAACATGTCGACCCCTGCGGCCACCCCCGCCACCAGATCCTCGGGCGTGCCGACACCCATCAGATAGCGCGGCCGGTCCGCAGGGAGCTTCGGGGTGGTGTGCGCGAGGATGCGCATCATGTCCTCTTTCGGCTCGCCCACCGACAGTCCGCCGATCGCATAGCCGTGAAACCCGATATCAACGAGCGAGGCCAGCGATTCATCACGCAGGTCGGTGAACATGCCGCCTTGCACGATCCCGAACAGGGCGTTGCGGTTTTCGAGCCGGTCGAATTCGCTGCGTGAGCGCCTGGCCCAGCGCAAAGACAGCCGCATTGAGTCGGCCGCCTGCGTGTGGGTGGTAACCACACCTGCGGTCTCGTAGGCCGTGCATTCATCGAAGACCATCGCAATGTCGGAGTCGAGCGCGTGTTGAATCCGCATCGACTCCTCGGGGGTCAGCATCAGCCGATCACCGTTGATCGGTGAGGCGAAGCGAACACCCTCTTCGCTGATCTTGCGCAGTTCCCCCAGGCTCCAGACCTGAAAGCCGCCCGAATCGGTCAGGATGGGCGCATGCCAGCCGTTAAAGCCATGCAATCCCCCGAATCGTCGGATCACATCGGTGCCAGGGCGCAGCCACAGATGGAAGGTGTTGCCGAGAATGATCTGAGCGCCGATTTCGGTGAGTTCGCGGGGCGCCATGGCCTTGACCGCGCCATAGGTGCCGACCGGCATGAAGATGGGTGTTTCAACCAGGCCGTGGGTTAACCGTATTCGGCCGCGTCGTGCACCGCCGTCACGGGCAATCAACTGGAAATCAAGCATGGGTGGTTGCCGTTGTCGGGCTGTCGCGAGCAGTGCAGGTCAGCAGCATAGCGTCGCCATAGCTGAAAAAGCGGTAACGCTCGGCAATCGCATGCGCGTAAGCCGCTCGGATCAGATCGAGCCCGGCGAAGGCGCTCACCAGCATCAGCAGGGTTGAGCGGGGCAGATGAAAATTGGTGATCAGCGCGTCGACCACGCGAAAGCGATAGCCAGGCGTAATGAAGAGTGCCGTGTCGCTGGCGCCCGCTGCGACCTCTCCGTGTTCGCCTGTGGTGGCGGATTCAAGCGTTCGAAGCGACGTGGTGCCGACCGCCACCACGCGCCCACCGCGCTCGCGCGTTGCGCGAATCGCCGCTGCGGTATCGGTTGGAACCACGTAAGTCTCGGTGTGCATCCGGTGTTCGTGGATGTTGCTGACCCTGACCGGCTGAAAGGTTCCGGCACCGACATGCAGCGTGACGAAGGCGCGCTTGATTCCGCGCGCGTCCAGGGCTGCAAACAGCGTGTCGTCGAAGTGGAGCCCCGCGGTGGGTGCGGCAACCGAACCGGGGTGTCGGGCGTAAACAGTCTGATAGCGGCTATCGTCGTCGCTGCGCGGGGCACGGTCGATATAGGGCGGCAGCGGCACTTCGCCTTCATCGTCGAGCACCTCAAGCACCGGCCGGTCAAAACGCAGCCTCCAGAACTCACCCTCTCGTCCCAGCACCTGTGCGGTTGCGCGTTGCCATTGAATGACGCTGCCTGGGGCGGCGGGCTTGCTCATTCGCATCTGCGCCAAGGCATGGTGATCATCCATGACCCGTTCGATCAACGCCTCGACCGACCCACCTGTGGGTTTTCGGCCCAGCAGGCGCGCGCGAATGACTCGGGAGTCGTTGAAGACGATCAGGTCTCCCGGCACAAGGAGCGCGGGAAGGTCGCTGAAGCGCCGGTCCTCGATGCGCGCCGGCATGTGGGGGATGAGCAATCGCGAGCCACTGCGCTCGGCGGCAGGTTCGCGGGCGATCAGGTCATCGGGAAGGTGAAAGTCGAATTCGGAGAGTTGCATGGGGCGCGATTGTAGGGGAGGCGCTGGCGCCATGCGTCGGACGCTCGCGCCCCTATGCCATAATCGACAGTCGCTCTTGCCGGAGTGGTGGAACAGGTAGACGCGCCGGACTCAAAATCCGGTGCCCGAAAGGGCGTGCGGGTTCGAGTCCCGCCTCCGGCACCACTGCGAAGCAGTGGAGACGGAGAGCACAGTCCCTGCGGACTGTGCGGGCGGGGCGAGAAGGGCCGGGCATGCAAGCCCGGCCGCGGCCTGCGAGAGCGAAGC
>Ga0169931_10011930_pt1 | contig 12141 bp, 24 predicted proteins | sample Kivu_15m_20L_FD_129675 | JGI IMG/M metagenome (GOLD analysis project Ga0169931, IMG submission 129675) | Freshwater microbial communities from Lake Kivu, Western Province, Rwanda to study Microbial Dark Matter (Phase II) - Kivu_15m_20L... | ecosystem: Environmental > Aquatic > Freshwater > Lake...
GCCGCCCTTGGGCTGGTGGATAATGCGGAAGCAGGAAAAGCCTATATCGCCAGCCTTCGTTCCGCCTACCACGACTACAAGGCAAGGCTCCTAGCCAGCACAAGGGACGAGGCCGATGCCGTGAGGTTTGTGGCTCGAGCCGTGCCTTCCGATCTGTGAGTACGGCCTATACCTACACGGACTTCCTCGCCGCACTCAACTGGTTGGAGGCCGAGGGCTACATCGAGAAGTTTTATGACGAAAGCGGCCACGAGTGCGTCCGCATCTGCGAAGGGGCGGAGGAGGCCGAGGTATGAGCGAATCCGAAATACTTAACGAAGTGCGCCTATCCGTAGCCCGCATCGAAACCCGCCAAGTCCACATCCTCGAAGTTCTCACCGACCATAAAACCAAGATGGACAGGATCGAGGCCGATGCCCACGGGCTAAAAGGGAAGGTGTGGCTCATCTCCACGATGGTGTTCGGCGTGTTGGCGGCGGCTTGGGAGATCGTAAAGAACAGGCTTCTAGGACATCCTTAAGGTAAATTTGACATAAAGGAGAAAATACAATATGCCAGCAGTAACCATCGGAACGAGTGGGCTTAACTTTGGATTGACCACGGAAGTTGTTGGGCTTGTCCAAAGCTTTAGCGAAACCCGCAATGTTGAGAAGTCAGAGGTGCGCGATAATTCTGGGGATATTAAGGCAATCTCTTACTACAATCCTACAACCGCCTATTCTTTAAGCGTTGCCATCACGGGAGCAAATACCACCCTTACGGTTGGCGGTGCTTTCTCAATGGCTAACGCACAAACGGTCGGCACACTTCGCATCGACTCCATCACCCTCAACAAATCTAACGATGCGTTTGTGACGCTCGACATCTCGGCTACAGGCTATCCGAATGTAAGTTAAAGAGGTTCTAATCCTCTTTTTGAAATCCTAAAGTTATGGAAGGGACGGCATTCTGGGGAACAACCAACATTAAGGTTGCCTCTGCCGTCTGCACCCTTGGCGGTAAATTAAGGCCAAGCGACCCAGTAACACATATCATAAAAGAGGATGGCTCCCGCCAAGTGACTTTTTGGTTTGAGCCGGGGGCGGGCGATGAGGCTAGGCGGGAGATGGAGCGCAAGTGGCACGAAATGAAAAGCGATGAGGAATCTGTCATTCGCTATATCCGCGCCGCCCTAGAAAACCGAGAAACGCTTCTAGGATTGGTTAAAAGAGCCGAGCCAATCCAAGTGCTACAAAGGGGCGGGCAGACTCTGATCGTCCCCTTAAACGCCAAACCAGAGCTAAAAAAGGCCATTCTGAAAGCGATATAATATGAGCGATGAAATCCTAGATGAATTAAACGCAAGCTTTGTCTCCCCGGAAAGGCAATTTAAGGGAAAGAAACTTGCTCCCTATACAGAAGGCTCAAGGCTTCTTTTGTTGCAAATTAGGGACGATGGCGATTCCTCCTTATACTTTGTTTATTCCTTTATCTTTATTCATATCTTATTGAAGGAGAACAGGAAAGAGGCAATCAATCTATGCTGGAAGAAGGACGATTTTCGGGAAAGGCTCTTTGATTATATTTCTGGGTATAACAATAATGATTTGGCCGAAGCCTCTGCCCTTGTCGGGCAAATCATAGAGGAAGCCGGGAAAGGCCAAGTTGAGGTAATTTCAGATGGAAAGACCGCAAGGGGAAACGGGCAAGGCCAGCGTCAGTAGCAAGCACCCTTTACACGCTGGCGGAAAAGACAGGGTGGAAAATGGATTATCTTTTGTGGGAACTTCCCATTGCCCAATTTTGCCAACTGCTCCACGCCCATCTTTATTTTGAAGGAATGAAAGTCAGAAGAACAAGGCAGTTGAAGAACAAGGAAGTCAAGGACTTGGAAAAGCTTCTTGGCGTTTCTTAACAAGGAAGATTTTGATATGGCAGTTTTAGGAGTCAGCGCGGGGCAATCCGGCATCACATCAAATTGGCCTCAAGTGCAACAGGCTTTGGATGCGTATGTTAAGGTTCGTAATGCATCAACCTATGATTCTGTTTTGGAAAAAATGCAGAACATAGCCTTTAAAGCCGCGCAGTTCACGGAGTTTTCCCCAAGGGAAAAGATAGCCGCAAGCCTTCAGAATCTTCCCAATGTCGGCCCGACAACAGGCAACTCAAAATGGGTTGGCTTATATAAGGTCATCAACTGGCAAAGAAAGCTCACGGGGCAACACCCACTTGGAGGGGGAAGGCCAAGGATTCAGAGGAAAATGGTAAAGGGCGGAATCTTCCCTGCCACTTTTAGAAAAAAGGCCAGAGGCGATAAAGAACTTAAAATGGCCGGGAAAACCAGAGGCTTCATTAAGAGGCGAACATTTTCAAGCAAATGGCTTAGAATTGGGTGGGCTTTGGCGGCTGACAAGCTTGGCAAGCCTTTTGGAAGAGGAGATTTTGGAGAGGCAACCAAGGCGAGGCTTTCTGGAAAAGCTTATGGGGGAGGGGCTGAGATCAAGATTGCGGGGGCTGGGAAGTTTGAGTTTGAGATATTTAATGGGGTTGGGGTTTTTGATCATCGCTATAGGCCACCGGGGAAAGTTGCGGACTTTGGGGGAAAATTGCCAATTCGCCCATCAAATCAAATAGCCGCCGCCAGAGCCATTCAAGAACGAGGATTGCAAAGGGCGGTCGTTGAGGAGGTGAAAAGCATGGCAAAACTTATCATTTCAAGAACCTCGGCTATCTGGAACTCGGGCGGCAAAATATCCGCAAGGCAAGTCTCGCCTCAATAATTTATGGAACCCCTAACATTCAAGATCATCACCGATGCCGATGACAGCGGAGTGCGCCGCTATGAAAAGTCGTTGGGCGGGGTGGATGTAACCAGCAGAAAAGCAAGTTCGGCCATCAAGGGATTTGTTGGGGATTTGCAAAACGCCCAAAGCGTTAGCGATGTAACTTCATCAGCCCTTAACGCTCTGACTAAAATCTTGGGAACAAGCCTTGCGGCAACTGGCGTTGTCGTTGTTGGGAAACTTTTGGTCGATGCGTTCAACAAAGTCAATGATGCGGTTAAGGAATCCACAAAAAGCGTTGCGGCGGCTAATAAGGAAATATCTAAAATTGCATTGGCTGGCGTGTCCTTTGAAACAGCCACTCGTTCTGCTGATGTTCTAAACAAGACTGCAGATGATTTAAGAAAAAATTTAGAAAAGATTAACGAAAGCAAGCTTCAATCCTTCATCGCTGGCCTTACCGGGGCGAAGGACAAGATGGAGGAACTTCTTGCCACAACAACAAAGCAAGCGCAAGAACAACAGAAACAAGCAGTTGCCCTTGGCCTGCTCGACTTAGAAAGAGTTAAAAATGCCGATCAATATACAAAAGCCGCCCAAGAAGCCGCAAAGCCATTTGAGGAACTGATTAGATTGGCAAGGGCGGGTGGCGATGCAAACCAAGTAAATCTTTTAATTATTAAACAGCAAGAAGCGGCGGCGAAGGCAGTAGCAGAAGTAAGAAAAAAAGAGGAGCTAGGGGCTATTGAAAGCACGAGAAAAGCAGACGAGGAAAGAATCAAGGAAAGAACAAAGCTGGAGGAAGAGGCGGCAGACCGAAGGTCAAGACTTGGAAAAGAAGCGGTTGCGGAATTTAATAAACAAGTCGAGAATGAACTAAAGGCTCAAGAAGACCTAAGACAAAAAGAAGAGGAAAGACTCGAAGGAATCAACAAGACAATAGCCGGAATCGAGGCGAGAAAGGCGGCGTTGCAAGAAGAAATCGCAATAATGGATACGCTTATTGCAAAAAATATTTCTGCCGCTGGCGGAAGTGGGCGAGGGCCGGGGCAAATGCAATCCTCATACGAAATTGGCTATGAGGCTAGAATGGCGGCGGCAGAACTTCAGGGGTTCAAAGAACAGACTCGCGATAACATACAGACGATGAGGGAAGAAAGCGCGGCTCGCGGGGAATCAACAAGCCTTTACGATATTCGAAATGCGATGGAAAAGGCTGAGGATGAAAAGGCAAAGCAAAGAGGAAAAGAAAGGGCGGGAGACTACAAGAAAAATAAAGAGGAATTAGAGGCACAAACAAAAGCCCTTGAGGATGCAAAAAAAGAACAGGATGTTTTAACCGAGTCCCTAGAAAAAGCAAAGGAAAAAGTAGATGAGTGGGGGGAATCCCTTCTTGATTTTATAAAAGATTTTGAAATTCCCGGCAAAAACATGATTGAGGATTTTCTTGAAGCCGGAAAGGGGGCAAGCAATCTTGGCGAGGCTGGAAATATGGTCGCAAGCGCATTGTCGGCGGCAAGCGCGGCTGGCGGAAGCGCGGTTAATGCCCTTGGAGATGCGGCCTCTTCTGCGGCTAGCAAACTTGCAGATTTGGGTAGCAAACTTCCGGGGGCTGGGGATCAGGGCAAGGAACTTGCCACAGAAGCAACGCTAAAAGATGTTTTGAAAGAACTAACAGAAAACCTAGAGCTACTTCGATCCTACGCTCACGCAACCTAAAAACTTTATGCCAACCATAATCGGCCTTAATAACACAACCAAAATCCTTAACCGGGCAAGCGTGTTCACGGACAGAACGGGCATCCAAACCCTTTCCCAAACATTTACCACGACCGCCGATGGCTTGCCCAATTTTGTTCCAACATATCTTGATCCCCACCCAGATTTTCCAACGATGGCGGTAAATGCATTTAATACCGAGATATTGGATGGGGGACTAGCCAGATTGCAGATAACCTATGTCGGCCTTTTGGGGCCGGGAGCAGAGCAATATATTTCAGCACCAAGCTCCCAGATACCCAGCCAGCCGACCACCAAGACCATAAGCTTTCCAAAGCCAAACATTTCTCAACCCATCGCCCAGCCGGGAACCTACATTCATTGCCCCTTTGTTGTAAATCTACAATTCATAGAAGCGGTAAGCCAAAAAAGGACAGATGCGCTTTTAAGAATTTTTAATCCCCAAGCCCCAACCGCCATTCCCCTAACATGGAGGGGGCTTGAACTTCCGCAGTCGCCAGTTGCCCCCTATGTTCAAGGGCCGATTGCCGGAGCAATAAATGGGAAAGACCGTCAATTTTTTGGTTTTTCCTATTATGGCCTTCAAGCCCGATCAATAAGCTTCGAGAAAAGAGGATTTTTTAATATAGTTTATGTTTTATTTATGGAAGGGTTCTCATTTAGATGAGCTATTATAATCATCCAGATAGACTTCCGGAAATAAACAGGGGCGAAAACGGCGGTGTAGCCTTTCATGTAAGCTGGTTTGAGAATGTGGTAAAAAGAATTGAGCACATTAAGCCCGTGGCCGTTGGACAGGATAACAATGTTCAAGCCCCCGGAACAACTCCTATCATTGAAGTTGTGGATCGACCCCAAGGAGACGGAAGGGAGATAAGATTTAATGCAACAACCGCAACCCTTAATGTGTGTTCAAACGGAACCCCAGACACCATCACAATTCTTGTTATGCCGGACTAGCCGGATGAGCCGGATGAATAATGTAGTTTTGACGAAAGGAGGGACTTATGGCAAACACGCTTGATCTTTTAATCAATGACGATGGAAGTGGCCTAGTAAGGGGCGGCTCGTTTGACGGCGAATTTCCAGAGCTTTACAGAAATGATGTTACAAAAGTTCGGCTTCAGCTAATGGAGGAGATCAACGGAACCTTTATTTCCAAGACCTTGACCTCCCCAACCTTTAAGCTTGGCCTTGGAGACTTGGATGACGAGCCTACTTCTGGTGAGTTCAAGCTAACCACAACCACCGGGACAAGCGCGGCCATTGCCTATAACGCAACCACAACTCAAGTTCTTAATGCCGTAAGCGCGGTGGCTGGAAATGTTTCCGTGGCGACCCTCGGAACAGATGGATCGGCTTGGCTTATCACGGCGGCAACCAACAACTCAGCCCTTAGTCTTTCTGGAATAAGCTTTACGCTCTTTCCCAACTCCACGGTTTTCGTTACAACAAGGAGAACGCCCGCCGCCGACATCAAGGCCGAGCAGATCATTCAATTAAGGCAAGACCCCTTGATTGAAGTAACCTCATTTGCCACGACCAGCACAGCCAACTCCGTTACGCTTTCCAAGATACAGGATGGTTCCTCAACTCAAAATGAAACCTACCGCCTAAAAATTGATGAAACCGTGCAAGGCGGTTCTTTTACTTTAGTTTATGGAACAAATACCACCTCGGCCATTCAGCTTTTTGATGGCGGAACATCTGTTGATTCTGGCACAATGGCCTTAAAAATTTCCGCTGTTTCTGGAATTGGGACAGCAAACATAGGGGTTGAGGCAAATTCGGTAAATAATGAATACATTATCACCTTTATCGGATCGCTTGGCCTTACGAATGTTTCAACCTCACTAACGCTAGACAAGGGAGGGGTAATTCATAAAAGCATTTACGAGGGAACCCTTACGATGGGTTCTGCCGGGATTGAGGCCAAGTTTTCCGAAACCCAAGCCAGCGCGGTAAATTTAACATTGGAAATTCAGCTTACAGAAAATTCTAATCCTCGCACGATCCTTCAGCGACAAGTTTCCGTGGCAAGGGATTTGCTATCCAGCTAACTGCGTAGAAATGGGCAAGGTTCTTCACGCTAGTTATAGCGGGTATTTTCCTTCGTGCATAACAGAGGCAACAAGAGAAAAGGGGATTGTTGAGGGAAGCATTGAAGATTTGATGTATATTTATTGGCGAGTTAAGACTTGGGAACTTGAGAACATAACGGGAGTTTTTAATACTTCACCCTTTAATTGGCAGTTTGATTCGAGCAATATTGATTTAGGGTCTACAACAGCAAATACGGAAGAGAGGTTAGTTTGTGGCAAAAATTTTGTCTCAAATAATTATGTTTTTTTTAAGGTTTTAACTGGAGACCCAGTAGAGCCTGAGGCGGCTGGGGATTTTTCTATCTTTTTTTCTCCAATAGTAACAAAAAAGCAAAATGAAGAAGTCTATCAAATGACATTTATACAAGATTTTTTTGTGACAGGTAGTAACCGCTTTTCCAATAATAACACAGCGGTCTTGCCACAGTGCGGAACGATTGTGATTAAGCCGATTGGGGTCACGGTTCCTATTTATGGAGGTGCTGGAGGTAATCTTTCAATAGAAATCTCGCCCGTGGAATGGTGGTCTTATGGAGGAACTTACGATACGCAAACAGGCCAACCTCTATGATTGACATAAGTTAAAGGATATGGAAAACCTACTCTCCCTAGTTACCTCGGTTGATTTGTTTGCTTGGCTTGGGGCAATCACGGCTCTGCTTGGGGCGGTTATTGCCGTTGCACAGCTTATTCCCGGTGATGAGCCGGAGGCCACCTTGCAAAAGGTTGTGGATTTTCTCGCGAAGTTTAGCAACAAGAAATGATCGAGGCGGCTCTTGCTATCGCAGGGGCTTTGTTGGGGGCTTGGGTATGGTGGTTAAAAAATAGGGCTAAGACCCGCTTGCAAAAAAGCGATGAGGAGATAAAGGAAAAGAATGAAGCCCGTAAAAAATCTATTGATGGTTGGGTTCGTGGGATTGATCGCAACGCTTTCTGGATTGATCGTTAGCAGTTGCGCCACATCCCAAACTCTTTCCTACACCCACCCTGTCCCGTCCGAGCAAGATATTGGGCGGCTTATTATGGAATGGGACAAGATTGAAAAGGAAAAAGGGCAAGTAGATATTGCATTTACCACGCAATATGCAAAAGCCCTTAAAGCCCTTTCTGACTCGATTGCAGAGGGCGAAAGGTGGAGGGCTAGGGCTGAACACAAATGACGCTTAAACAGGCACAGGAGCGTAGCGAAGGCCATATAAAGAAGCTTGAAAAGAACTTCGCCAAGTCGGTAGCCAAATGGTTTCAAGAGTGTTGGGCGAAGAAGCTATATGTCTTAATCTACTGCTCCGCTCGTACTCAAGAGGAGCAAGAGGAGCTATACAAGAAGGGGCGAGTGCCGGGCCATCCGGGGCCGAAAGTAACGAACGCAAGGGGCTATCCCCCGCAGAGCCTTCATATCGACCAAGGCGATGGCGCGAGAGCGATTGATTTTGTTCCGCTAGGGCAGGGTGGAACTGGAAGCTTTTCCGCAAGTTGGGATGATTCCGAAGCTTATGCCATCGCCCACAAGATCGCAAAAAGCGTGGGAGGCTTACGGCGTTTAGATTGGGAGGAGCCCCACCTCGAAGATGCAAGCGTGAAAGGATGGCGGGAACTTGTTCTTCAAAAGGGCGAACCCCAAGTGAAAAAAGAGAAGAAAAGTATTTTCAAAAAGCGTCCTTGGTCTAGTCGCTAAAGGGAATGACAACGAACAAGGTTGTGCTTAAGCCCGACAATGAAATGACCGAGGCTCACGAACGGCACTTGGAGCAAATCAAACTAGCGGCTTGCGACCTACTAGATAAAAAATATCGGGCAGGGCAGAAAGCCCACGGGGGAAGTTTGTGGTCAATGCCTGCCGCAAGGCAGGTTGAATCGGCAATCGAGGAAGCGACCGACCAGATGACCTATCTGCTTTCCTTGCGCCAGAATATGCGAATCATTATGGAACTCGCGCACGAGGGGATGCATGACGATTCTGTTTGCGCCACAACCGCAAGAACCAACTGCCGAGCTATCTGGTACACGATCACAGGCCACGATAAATGACTAAATGGAAAAAGTTCTTGGCGGTGTCTTGCTCACACGGCCACTTGGCTGACCCCAGAGCTTGCAAGGCCACGATTGATTTTAAGGCTCGCTGGAAGCCCGACATCACGCTTCACCTCGGAGACTTGCTAGATATGGCCGCGCTCCGTGGCGGGGCTATGAAGTCCGCCGACTCTGCGGATAGGGCTACATCAATCTCCGATGACTTTTCCGTGGGCATAAAGTTTTTACTTGAACTTGCTCCAAATGTGCTAACCCTTGGCAACCACGACTGGAGACTTTGGGAGCTTGCCAAAAGCCCAAACGCCATTGTTTCCTATTGTTGCAATCAGGCCATCGGGCAACTCAACGATGCTTGCCGAGAAATTAAATGCGTGATTAAGCCTTACGATATTGAGAAGGGCTGGGTGGAATTGGGGCCAGCCCTAGCCGGACATGGTTTTATGCACTCGGAGCAAGCGGTAAGAGATCACACAGAGCTAACCAAAAAGACAACCATCATCGGCCATCTTCACCGGGTGGATAGGGCGGCGGGTCGTTCCTTCGGTGCGCCCGTGGGATGGTGTATTGGCTCCCTTGCAAACTTTGGAGAGATGCACTACGCAAGACGCAACCGAAGCCTTACAAGATGGACGCAAGGAATTTGTTGGGGCGAGTTTAACGACAAGAACATTCAAATCAATGTGCTGACTCCCAACATTGACGGAACTTGGAGGCTACCAGTATGAGCGGCAAGACCAGCAAAGGTTGGTCAAAGAAAAAGTTTGAGGGTGAGTGGGCAAAGACTCTCCAAAGCTTTTTAGAAAAACAGCAAGACGAAGTTCCCGCCGGATGGTTACGCGCAGAGGAAGCCCTAAAAAGAATGGGCTACGCGGGCAACTCCGCAGGCCAACGAAATAAATTGCTCAACACGATGGCGGACGCTGGCGTTTTGCTCAAAAAAGAGTTTAGAATTTTCGATGGCTCTGGACGCAGAATTTCAGCAATCACCCACTACAAAATAGCCTAGCCTTTTGTAAGTCGTTGGTATTCAACGAAATGATTTTGTTGAAAAACCCTTGATATAAACTCAAGGTATGTTAAACTTGTTGAAGATAGGAAAAGAAACCAACAAGAAAGGAACCAAAATATGAACGCGACAAAAAAAGCAAAGACCTTCAAATTCTTTGAATATGGTGCGCCCGCTTGGGAATCCTACAAGCAGTTCAAATGTGGCGCGGACTTCCATTGCATTGAAGGCAAGTCTCCCAGAGGCGACTGGGCAAAGACAAAGAAAACTATTTGCAATAGGCCAGCGCATAACTTTCATACTGATGAATGCTTTTCAATTTGGATTCAATTTCATGATGGCAAGCCAGTAGTTGTCGGAGGAGGCATACCTTTTGAGGAAATGAATGAAAGGGGTGGACAAGCGGGTCTTATTAAAAAGCTTTGCCCGAAGTGTCTTGCAAGAGCAAAGAAACAAGCCTAACCCAAGAAAGGAAATCCTATGACCACAATCGAAGCAACTAAAAAAACAATAACCAAAAAACAAATGCGTAAACTCATAGCAGAAGTTGAGGCAAAAATCCCAGACCTTGAGGCTGGAGCAGAGGCGGCTGGCTCTTGCTGGACAAATGAAAAACTGGGTTATGCAAGAGGCTATATTGCGGCCATCAAGGAAATACTTGGAGAAAGGGACTAAATGAAATACCTAAAACTCTACATCGTCTTTATGGTCGGCATCTTGATAGGGCTTGGCCTTGGCGATTGGTTGGAATTGTTATTGACTCGCTAAAACCAACGGAGCAATAAAAGCAAAATGAAATCCTACCCCGCCCGACCAGTCGGAGCCGCCGAAGCCCCTTGGTCGGAGACTTACAAGGATTGGGCGATTGAACCCAAGGCAAATGGATGGCGTGGTTGGTTCGATCAGCAAGAAGGAGTCGGCTACAATAGGCACGGCAAGGTTGCATCGAATAGCGGACTGATGGCGAAGCGACTTGCCGGGTGCGGGATTAAGTCTCGGTGGGTGGACTGCGAGATTATGGGACAGCGGGAGAAGATTGGCGTGGGAACGGTTATCGTGATTGATGCCTATGACCCCGACAATCCCAAACCCTACGCACAACGAATGAAAGAGATTGAGCATATCGAACCCGCCACCTTTGCCCTTCGCACAAATGCCCTGCTCCGTATGCCTCGCCTAGCCCATCATAAACTTAAAGCAATCTGGGATGAGATGAACTTCCAGAATCGGGGCGGATTGCTTTGGGAGGGGTTCGTGATGAAGAAGGACGACCGCTACCCCACCATCCAAGACCCATCTTATTGTTCGCTTGAGTGGCATAAGTGGAGGATTCTGTAATGATCGAAGCCCTTTTAATTTTTATCTGCTTCTTCCTCTATTTCGGAAGCAAAGAGTTTCTAAAAATTATGGCACAGCGGGACTACGAAAAAAGGCGGTTTCATTTGATGGTGGCCGAGGAACTAGATCGCTTGGATAAGATGGTCGAGGAAACCAAGCAGGCGGAACGGCGTTCCCGCAACCCTTCGATTTGGGAGATGCGAAATTGAAGTTGAATAAATTTGAATTTCTTTGGAAGGTTCTGGGTGGGCCGGAGCTTCAAAAGGAATATCGCTTCGAGCCTTCTCGAAGATGGCGGGTGGACTACTTCGCAAATGGCGTTGCCGTTGAAATCGAGGGGGCGATTTGGGTTCAAGGCAGGCACACAAGGCCAAGCGGATTTATGAAAGACATCGAAAAATACAACGCCCTTTCCGAGAAAGGCATCTTGTTGTTTCGGGTTCCCGCCCATCAGATAACCGCCAAGTGGATTGAGCCGATAATAAAAACAATGAAAGGAAAACTATGAGCGCACGAACGGACGCATCTTGGAACGAGCTAAACGCCAACTCATATCGGCGGCAAGACCTCGAAGAGCAGATGATGGCAAGCAAGGGCGACACTTATTGGATTAAAAAGAACTTCGGCTCGCAAATCAAAATGACGGGGCGACTTCTTCTCGCCCGTAACGCTGATGAGTTTCTTGCGGAGATAGACAGACAAAACAAAAAAATAAAGGAGGAAACCACACAATGAACTACGACACACAAATCGTTCCCACAGAAAATGGGAACGGGGTTAGCAAGCATATCCGACAGGCAACGGATGTTGCCGGGGCTTGTGCCAAGATTGTAAGGGAGACAGCCCAACGAATCGGCAATCGGGACTATGTTCGGGTGGAGGGTTGGCAATCCATCGCCGTAGCCCACGGGTGCGTAGCGTCCGCCCGTGATGTTGAGCGAGTCGAGGATGGGTGGCGTTGCATCGGTGAAGTTCGCCGGATGGACAACGGCCAAGTCATTTCAACCGCTGAGGGCTTCCTTGGCGATGATGAGGATATGTGGGCGAAGCGTCCGACCTACGCGCGGCGAGCGATGTGCCAGACAAGGGCAATCAGTCGAGCGTGCCGTTCGGCCTTTGCCCATGTTGTCGTTCTCATAGACAGGAACCTATCAACAACCCC
>Ga0169931_10011931_pt1 | contig 12139 bp, 11 predicted proteins | sample Kivu_15m_20L_FD_129675 | JGI IMG/M metagenome (GOLD analysis project Ga0169931, IMG submission 129675) | Freshwater microbial communities from Lake Kivu, Western Province, Rwanda to study Microbial Dark Matter (Phase II) - Kivu_15m_20L... | ecosystem: Environmental > Aquatic > Freshwater > Lake...
AAACCCTAAATTAATTATTAATATTATAAATAATCATACAAACAAAAAAATATATTTAAAAATAGTTAATTATAAGGAATCGACTAAGGTTTGTATATATTTTAATTGATTTTTTCATCTGCGATTTGCTGTTTTATCAACATTCCTACTATATATAAATAGCATGACTACATAGACACCGTATTCTTAGGTGCCATAGGGCCTCGCCGCCTTCGCCTCTGAATACAACAAACACGGTCATCATCACTCCTCTCGTAATGTCAACAACTGGGACGCTTTCGTCTCCATTTTCGAAGACACCCACAACTAATACAACAAATTTTTGGACAAAGTACTCAGAGGCGCTTTCTTTGGATTTAGCACTGGAGTATTAGCACGACACTTCTTCCTTAAAGGACCCAAAAGAATCTAAATGGACCGCATCTTTTTCATCAATAAGTAAAAATAAAAAAATACAGGTCGGTGCCATTCTTCAGTCCAGTCAAAGGCTACACCGGCTACGGAGCTTTCCTTGGTGCCTCATGGTACGTCATCAAAGATCAAATCTGCCTCCCACATGGAACAGATTCCTACGGTCGCACGCTTCTAGCTTATGCACTTCTCGGTGGAGTAACAGTCTCAACCTTCGTCCATCCTGTTAACTTCGTCTGGGGAATGGTCTCTGGAGGTATCTTTGGTGCCTTCTACGAACATCTCAAGCAACCTACATATCCCAAAGGATTTTAGCTGAAAATTTTGAAAACTGATGAAGAACAAAGAAGAAAATTACAGAGATAAGATGAGTAGTATGAGCTCAGTTTGAGAAATGTGCTTAAAACGAGAAGCAATATGTATCCACTATGATAGAAAAAATAAAAAAAATTATTATACACATATGGCATAATTTTGTAGTAAAAAAGGTATTTTTTTAGTTTTTCTTTTAATTTTCAGTGACTAAATGCTCATACAATAACTATATACATATCAATTATATCGGAATTCAGAAATAATCAAATTTGGCCTGACTCAAAGAATTAACATTACTTCTTATCGCGTTCTCATCCTTCTTATTCAACTCCACTTTCAACCTTTTTCCTCTAACTTAAAATCCGTTCATTTCCTCGATAGCATCTTGCGCAGCTTTGGGAAATTCAAAACTAACAAACCCGATTCCTTTCGATTTTCCATTCTTTTAGGTCATAACTCTAGTCGACAAAATATTGCCGAATCTTCTGAAAAGATTGTAAAGTTATGAGTCTTTCATGTTGTTCGGTAGATGAAAGAGGAAAAGATTCGAACCTGGTGGACCTAACTTACGATTAGAACTATTCATATCGTTAAGAGAATTCGTTTATGGTTGAATATATGACCCTGTGGAGTTGAATACAGTTGCTCCTGGAGGTGGTGGCTCGAACTGTGATTGTTTTGTCTTGAAATTGTAGTAATAATGCTGACCTTAGTTGTATATCTCTTGATAGATATTATCGATAGAATACGCGAAAGGATCCAACTCTTATTTCTATCTTTTCTTTGATATGTATATATTGGTATTGTATTTTTTCTACTTGAAACGAACTTAGATAGGAATACGACTTCCATGAAGATAAGTTTGACCATTAAGATACTTGATAGCCAATAATGCACTTTATTTATTTTTGTAGTCTACAAATGCCCAAAACTGAGTCTCTTATAATCTAATAGACTCGATCTCTCCAAACAAAGAAAAGACCTAATAAAGAGTTTATCTGCTAGCCTGACGAGGAAGAGAGCCTACAAATAATTTATGATCGTCATTTTGACCCAACCCTAATCTCTGCTATTAAGTATCAAGCCATTTGATGTTGACTGGTCTTATTGCGCCAGGAATGATAGTATTTTTAAGCCGTTCGATAGCATCTTAAGCCTGGGTAAGAGATGCCATCGAAACAAGCGCAGATCCACTAAAACCTTTATTTCTCCGTATGAGTTCTACCTTGTCGATTTGTCCGAACTCCTCAAAGAAGTTTCTGATGTCCGACTCTTTCCAGTTGTTAGGCAAATTACCCGCATATACAATCACACCAATCCTTTTAGATGTCAGCTACTACTTAGTGGCTACTGGCGAATCCGATCTCTTATGTGACCGGTCCCTATTTTTGTTATCTTTTCGTTCGTCCTTGTCTTTCTCTGAGCTTTTTTAACTCATGTAAAATATATAATGAGCTCCTTACTGATAAATTTTGATTAGATATATATGACGCAATAATTTTTCAGATACATATGTGATTTTTGTCTTCATTTGGTGCAGCTGTGATTAAATAGCGGCGTATTGTTAGTTTCTTCGCTTTAATTTTTATTAAAATGATCAGAGATACCATCTACAACGATCTTAAAGAACAAGGTCTGTTGCTTTCGGAAGCCGCAGTGGTCAAGCTACCACCCATCCGCCCACCCAAACCGACCATCATGCGTCAGTTGGGAGGACCCCTCGCTCCTGATTTCAAGCTACCCTAGGGCCCGCACAAAATCACGATTCTTCCAGTCTTGAACTCAGTAGTGCTCGTGGCCAGAGCCAATACCCTTCTCTGCTATAAGTTCGAGATAACCAACAAGTAAACAGGAGTGCCAGTGTTCCAGTAGCCCAAAGTCGAAAACCTCAGCTACGCCATCCGCAATCTTCACATGTGCGACAGCCGCTTCCTCAACGATCGAGGTGAAGTCCCCTTCCTCGCAGAATCACAAGATCAACTCACATTGTTCTACCTTGACCTCAAAGAATTCAAATTACTAGAACGCAATTCTCTATCATACTCGAACCTGTTCAATATCCATTTCCTATTCTAAAAAGAAGTACTAGTCGTCACCAGAAACCTAGAGATCCATCATTTTGTGATTGGAAGCGGAGCTATCAAGTTCAAGACTAAATTGCCTTCAGGAATCCCTCCGATACCAAAGGACCAGTACATACAGACTTGTCAGGTTGTCGGCAGTATCGATGAAGAACAATAGTCCACTATCTCCATGTTCTATCTTATCAAGAAAGTCAAAAAAAGAGACCAAACTGCTTCTAGCTTCTAGATTCTCAGGGTAAAGGAATACACCAGAACATATGAGGGAAATATCAACGAAGTCCCCTAAAACTTCACCATTCTCAACAACACCCTCTCTGAGGTCCTTCCCTAAAACTTCGATGTATGGGGTATCGATGGTTACTACTGCATTGAGACAAAAAAAGAGCTCTTCATTCTCAAGAAAAAGTTCAACAAATATCTTTTCATAGATAATGTAAAAGAAAAGATCCATGACCATTCTCTTAAACTCAATCAAGGCGCCATCATCTCATCACATGGCTCTGAAAGCATGGAATTGAGTGTGCTTCAATTCGGAGATCCTAAATGTGTGAGTCGTATCCTAGATACTATCGAGCTGCCATCCTAATAGGCTTCAGGTTTCAGGCAACTATGGCCGTTTAAGAACTAGAAAGAGACCTGCTTGATGATTGCTTTCTAGAAAGAAAAACAGTTGATTTTCAGAAATGTTATCAAGACGGAGCCCATGAAAAAAATGCTTGGTATTGTTCAAAAAGTAGACAAGTCGAAGATTTCAATGGTTCAAGAGATAGGACAAAACCTAGGTATCAACCGAAGAGACTTTTATCTCACACTTTGGCAAAACTCTGATCGTTAAATGACTGATATTGACCGATTCCTGCTTCCCTGTGGAGATGTGACCTCGATCAAAAAATAAATCAGGCAGACCATGAGAAGAAAGAAATTCGCAGTTGCTGAATTTTTCAAGATTCTTGAAAAAATTGCTCAGATTATCAAGGCATAGCTGAAAAACAATCTTTCTCAACAGATGCTCAAAGAATATCTCAAGAATGATTTCTTATTGAGAAAGATAAAACTCAAGCAAAAGGACAAATTACTTGACTACAGAGACGTTGACAAGGTCTACAACAGTAGTTTGACCGATATTTTCTAATAAATCGTCAAGAACGACCTCTATCCTTAGAAGAAAAAATTGGATCCTTTGCACATTATGGAGGAATAACCTTAGAAATAAATCATCTAATTGAGCCACGTCTTCCAAGAATTCAGAATAGTTATACTCTAAAACTATAAAACTTTCATTGGATCATTCCTTTCATGTTTCAAAGACGACCAAATCGTTCATGTCATCCGCAAATATCACTATCTACTACCTCTTTTCCCGTTCAAAATTGAGATGATCATGCATGAGAACGAGTTCAAGACTGAAGTAGAGCTGGGCAAATTTATGGAGAAACACAATAATGGTCAGCAACAGTGGTTCAGTCATATGAACTCTATTGAGTTTAACAGAGAACTTTCAAAGGAAAGAATCTAGAGAGAACTCCATGAGTATTATCCTACAAGCAAGATTACTGACGCCATCAACACCCTTGTAAACTCAGCCTACGGAGCCAGCTAGAAACTCCGAAAACATGGTCTCATCAGTAACACAATCCAATAATACTCATAAAAACTAAAAGGAGTCTATGATATCAAACTCTTCCTCAAAGTCTGCGAATACGCCAACTAAATCGACCCTTACTCCTAAGAAGACATCTCAGGTGAGCTCGTCGACATCTTCAAAAACACCAACAAACTCACAGGATAAGCATACAAGACTGTCAGATTATACAGCTCTATGCATAAATTCATGTTAAAACATGATTTTTGTGAGAAAAAATAAGGCAGAGATAAAGCTGGATTTAGTATTTAGGAACTTCTTCAATTTTCTTCAGAGGATCTTGTGGCTTTATTTTTCCTATAGAACAAACAAAGAAAATAATTCATTTTCAACGATTTCAGAGATCTATATGTTAAACTCTATGGTGATGCTACTTAGTTCAATAAGGTTATCGAAAAGTTCATCAACTCTGAAAACTGTTCAAGAATTTAACTTTAAATCTTCATCAAGGAGATACTGAACAAGGGCGAGGCTTTCCAGATTGACAACCAGGAGCTGATTTAGCTGCTCATCAACGGTTTCTGTATGAAATTGGAGATCAGATAAGATGTTGATACCAAGCATTTCCTTGAATTGATGGAATCGATTGAGCTTAACAAAGTTCTTGGTATGAAAATCAACAAAATCATGCAAATCAGAAGATGTGTGACTATCTTGAATATCTTCCACTGTGAAAAAATGACATATTATGCCATGCTAAAAGCTCAAGAAGGCAACGAAATCTTCAAGATATTACTTGATAGATATTTCAACCAACAACTCAAAAGATAATCAGTGCGTATCTAAGATGAAGAGGTCTCGCTTGATTACTGCAGAAACATGCTTACAGTTTTGTTATATATCCTCGAAACTATTTATTATGACGTCAGTGAAAAAGATCTTCTTTTGACTTATGGATAGATCCTGATCGAATGGAAACAATTTGATGTCATCAAAGGCATTCTCTATGACTAGTAAGTTCTGTAAAAATTGAACATCGACAAGCCTCTTTACATCGAATAGCTTGTAAGAAATGCTATTACAGCCATATACACTGATCAGGCCATCTAGTTTGATGAGGAAGTCAAAAAACAGATCTAGGACATTTTGGATATTTTGCCACCTGAAAACTCAGCTCTAAGAAGTCAATAGATTGCAAAATTAAAGTTAGTTGAGATCTTCGAAAGTTGGGATGTAGTTGTGCATCCTTATGACATCTACTGCGTTGTTGATGAGTGGACCTACCCTACTGGCAGATAGGAATTTATCGTCAATTTATTCAACAACTACATCACGAAACTCACCCTACCTGCTCTGCAGTCAATCTACACCTTCCTCGAGTACACCTCAGGCGAACAGAAATAAACAATCAACCTAGCCAACACCTAGTTCGTCAAGTTGGTCCTCATGTTCGCTCAGAGACTTCTCAACCAGAAATAATCCGCCCCTGCCCCTACACCTGAAGATCAGAATATTCTCAGTCTTGATGGAGAAGTGCCTGCTATCTAGGCCGCACCACCTGCTACTCGATATGCTGAAATCATCGAGATCTTTGCTTTTGTCAAACAAATGAAAGACACTACTATTTAATACTAATTGTTGACTGAAGCTTTCCTTAAGTCAGTTTGCCAGCATTTCCCTGATCGCTCTCAGATTGAAGCTGGTAAGTAACTGATAGAATATTTCACACAATATGTCTTTGATGATCACTTGCTTCATCAACTTTTCCAGACCAACTTCGAATCTGGAAAATTCGGACCTTAAGCTGAAAGAGAGGTTTCGATTCTAGTTGATCCGACTATGAGTTTCCAAAAACACAAAGTCGAGATCTAAATTGACGTTTTGTGGAACATAGTAAGCACATAGCTGACTGATCGTGAGGCCAAAAACACTCTAAAACGTTCCTTTAATGAATAAATCTTCTACAGCTACTACTTCATGCTGATGGTTTTCCGCAATAACAGCAATGGTCTGAGAAAACTCGATCATATTTCTTACAATTTGTAGCTTCTCACCTAGTTGCTGTTCAAGTTGGAAGCCGCTATTGATGAGAATTCAGGATTATGGGCTATCAATTCTTATTACATTTTCAGAAGTTTCATCAAAGGATTGTTGCTCATTGGTGTGGCTAGAATCAAACAATCGAGTCAAGGAATGTCCACTCAACAGTTCGCCAAACAATAAGAAAATATCTAAATCATCAAAACTGCATTAAAAGAAAACAAAGCTCAGAACAAAGATCTTCTTGATAGTATCTAAAGACTCGAGTCTATTGCAAACTTCACCAAAACTGCTAAAAAGAATGAAAAAGAATTAAGATACGAACGTAGCAAAATCGAATAGGAAAGAAACAGGCCTAAATAACCTTAACCTGAACCTGAAGTCAAGTAAGTTGTCAATAACGCTACCATGAACCTAAAAGTGATGCGTGAACGCAAATACGAATTCACTCAGTTGAGCAACATGTCAGTCAACTACATCACTGAAAAAGATGTGCTTGAAGCTATCTACAACAAAGCTTTTGAAGAAAAACAAGAACAAAGAGCTGGAAAACGTCATGCAGGATCGAGCAACAATGCATTCCTTACAGGTATTCACGCCAAACAAACCCCTAGTGCCACTGTCCATTCAGATATTATTGAAAAACTTAAAAAAGAAGATATCTAGAGCCTTAAGAACCATCAACCTCCCTCGGATCTGATACCTTCAATCAGAGCAGTCTATGACGAAGGAACTCCAGATTTCTTCAAAATAATGAATATTCTTGATGAACTCAAGTTGGGAGATCAGAGCAAGATCAATATTGGAAGACTTTGTAAAGTTTTCTTGGGTGATATTCCTGAAAGCGATCTCAGACTCATCTTCCCCTTCGATTTCTTCCTTGAAGGTTAGGCATACTCTCCTGATTAATTACCTGAAAGAGCTTACAGCATGGTCAAGCGCAACCTCCAGGACTTATTCTTAAGCCATGATAACGAATACGTTCGCAGTTTGGCTTTGTTCTTCGGGTCAGTTCTCGAAACCAGTTCCATAATGGACCGTATTTATCTAGATACGCTGATCACTATCGGATAAAGATACTCTTTCGGTAAGTAGACAGTTATTTTGATGAGAATGTTGATCAATCAGCTCAGCGAGAACGCTCCTGAACTGCTTAGAGACAATCTAGATACGATCATAAGAGCCTATAGGGATAGTTCTGAGCTGAAACCTGTGGTAAGAAACGAATTGGACCTGGTAGTCAAGAGATTGTTCGATAAGGATGAACAATTGCTCAGCATAGTGCACCAGTCGTGATGATCATGAAATATATTGCGCATTATCAGCTATATAGAAAGCTATCTTTAACTTTTTATTATCATAATGCATCTAATTTATCAGCATATAATATCTTATGAAAAAATGTCAGTCATTTATCTTATTTTTCAAAACACGATTATGTCAAAAATATGATTTAAAATGCGAATTAATATCAATTAAACTCATTAGGAGCTTTTTTTCTTCAGTCAAAAATCAATAAAAATCAAAGATATTTTCTAGATACCTATGATCTTATCTATTTTTCTAAAAATAATTATGAGAAATACTCTGTTGACACATCTACACATACTTTGTTTATTTTATTGCATTCTCCAACGACAGCTGTATATATTTAAAATAGCTACTGGCTATCGCATGACATAGTTCCGCAAAGTCACTACTAACTACACTAGCTATTAATCCAACTAGCTCCCCCAGGTATATTCGCAAACCAGAGTCACGACTTCCCGCAACGGAAACGTCCAATCAGTTTCATCCACTTCCCAGAGAAGAATGTAAAAATATTATTTATACAGCACTGGAGACATCCAATCTCATCCGCATAACGTCGATTGGTAAGTCAGCGACAAGATGGTGCTCAGTGGAGAAACTGACTTCACTACTCTCAAACATACCAAATAACTTCTTCTACAACTCATCAGGGAATTCGATAACAAAGGTAGAGTTGTCTTCGAAGGAGATTTCAAGGATGATTTCAACAGAAGGCTCATCCTTCTCGAACATCAACTTGATGGCACCATGCGACGAGGATTAAATATCAGCGAAGTTGATCCCAGTGGCGGGTTTAGAACACTTGATTACGGAAGACTCCTAACTTAAAAATAAAACGCTTTGCTTGATAAAGACGCTAAAATGCTAAGCTATTAATAGCGTATGCGAGCTGCATAGTCGAAAGTGGTCGGACTCGAAGCATAGATACAAAACCTGACTGCTTTGCTAACTCAGAGAAATTTACAAATTCAACAACTGAGACAGCAAATGTAGCTAAGTGGAAGTGCAATCGACAAGCTCAAATCGATACAAGCCGTGACAAACAATTCTGAAGCTAGTAGAATTCTATAAGCTTACAGAAATCATGCGTTTACTGGCAGAAATACTATGTTAGAGAAGCAAATAGCAGGTCTTCAGAGATAGGTGGAAAGACTTAACTCAAAGTCATTCACTTTGCCTGAGCTTTAGTCTTCGATTTAAACATGGATTCTCGGATTACCTTCTGAAAGTAGACTCAGAAGCAAACTCGAGCAGGGCTAGATGAGACTTAGATAAGATGACAGATATAGAGCTATGGAAGAGAAACTGACAGTCGCTGGAGATATCTATCGCAGCCAGATCGAAAAACTCAAATTGAGCAATCCTGGTATCAATATCAGCCTCGACTAATCTATATTATCAACTTTGAAGAGTTCTACTTCCAGAGTATCAGGAAACATCAACGGAGTCGTTCAGATCGAAAAATCAATAGTGCTGACCAGATAGCTACCTGTCCAAGACTAGAGGACAAGACATTTGTTCAGAGCCCTAGCCATGCATGTCAGAAGAATTCATGAGAGATACCCCAAATTAAAAGCAGAGATGGATGTCAAACTTCAATAATTCATGACCAGTGAGCTCGTCTAAGTGCTTGAGGGCTAAGATCTCGATCGCATTATCGATATTGTCAGGTATGTGCCTCAGACAGTTAAAGTTTAAAATGTGTATACTTACAGTTCTGACAAACAACGCAAGATTTAGTTCCATCTCAGAGTGCTCATCAAGGCGCTACTTGAGACTATGGAGAAGGCGAAATTGAGAGGAGGAGCTGGATTATAGTTCGAAATCGATGAAGGCATCATCGGCATGATCAGAGCAGAGCTCATTGATGTGCTTGATATTGATGATTTCTTGAGAGTCTACAGACCTGTACCTAAAGTCCTCGAAGTCCCTAGAGTAATCGAAAAAGTAGTTGATAACATTGTCAGAATCCCATAAAAATACAACGTTTCTCAGCTTTAATCTAAAACTGTTGCTCTGCAGAAACCCAGCATGGCAACTGACTAGAAACTTTTAGTTCTCGAGCATATGCAACCTGTCGCCATGTACACATAAAAACCAGTAGAAGTCCTTTCTCATACCTAAAAAATTGTTTCACATCCTTAGGTTCATGAAAGAGTTGCAATTTAGGTCAGAGAAAAAACAAAACTTCAACCTTAGGATAGGATTATCTAAAAGATTATCTAGAGAGAAGTTCCTGTTTAGATTTAGAGATAAAAAATCATTATTCAGAAAGAAATTGAACCTTTTGAAGTGATCAAAGAAGTTATTCGGCACATTTAGACTGAAAAAGAAGTTATAAAACCTATCGAGGTCATAGTTGAGAAAATAGTTGAAAAAGTCATTGAAAAAGAGACCATAGTTCAAGTGCCTCAAATCGTATAGAAGATAGTTTAGGTCATTAAATATGAAAAAATTCCATAAGTTGTGCCTCACATCTAAACCAGAGTCTAAATTGTCAAGCAAATTGTATAAAAAATAGTGCCAGTCATCCAAATCTAAGAGAAAATCGTTCAAGTTCCTCAAATAATATAAAAAATCGTGACAGTTTAGAAGATCATTTAACTGCCACCAAAAGAAATCTAAGTCATTAGGTAGGTTCTCAAAATCGTCAAGGAACCTAAGATAATCTAACGCAAGGTGACTGAAGTAATCGTCTAGAAAGAGATCTAAATCAGATAAGTTTAAAGAATCGTATAAATTCCAGTTTAGGTGCCTATCACTAGAATATAAAAATAAATCCATCAAGTTCCAGTAGTCTAGACCATCCAGCTATAAAAACACATCCCTGTTTAGATAATCAAGCACGTTATCTTAAAATAATAACGACCTGTTGAAGTTATCCGCAACTAACCACATATTATGAGAGAAGAAGTACCTGTACCATTCAGGTAATAAAAAATAATTCCTCAAGAAATATACTATTAAAGGATCAAATAAGTCCCGACTGTCAAGTAGAAGATCATTGAAAAGATAGTAGAGGTACCCAAAGTGGTTTAAGTTTAAAGAATTGTATAGAAGATTGTTACAGTGCCAAGAATCATCTAGAAAATTGTTTAGGTTCCACAAATTATATAGAAAATAGTTTAAAAAGTTGTTCAAATTCCAGTCTAAATGCCTCCAGAAGTGCACTACATCCCCACACAACTTCTTGTCTAGAAACCAGTCGAAGTCTAACGCGAAAAAATAGTATACATTACAGTCGATCAACCTGTCAACATCTAAAACACCATCATGAAAACTGATATCAAGACTATGTAATACAAATAAATCCAAGAGATCATAAAGGAAAGAGTTGTGGTATAGCGACAAGAGATACCAGTATAAGTGCACGTTGATAAAATAGTCAGTGTTCCAGTTGAAAAAGTCATTGTACACAACATCGATAACGTTATAATCCATCCTATCGAGGTACCTGTTCCTGTAACTCTTGAAAAAACTGTGCCAGTTTATGTGAACACTGAAACTGTTCACGTCTAGCCTGTACCAAATATCGTCGAAAAAATCATCTAGACCAAGAAAGTCATCAAGGAACCTCAGATGATTCCACAGTATCAAGACAGAGTGGCAGTTTAACAAAAAGTTCAGATAGTATAGATTTAGAGACCTTACATATAACAAAAAATCAAAGAAGTCAAGGTCATCTAATAAAAAATAGTGTCTGTTAGAGACACAGTCGATAGATTAGTAGAAGTTCCTTACTATCTCGAGAAACTAGTCCCAGTTATCCAGTAAATTCCTAAGATATACGAATACGAAAAGGAACCTAAGGTTGTTTTTGCTCCTCCTACAGTCTAAATCGTCTAAAAAATTGTACCTAAGATCATAAATGTCAATAAATATATCGAAAAGATCGTCGATAGACTTATCGAAGTACCTCATCTGATCAGATAAGTCGAAAAAGTTAAATAATTCCATGAGAAAAACGTCCCTGGTCCTCAGAACATGCAAAAAGCCCTAAAAACTGTAAACATGTAAGTCCAAAAATAACTTATCCAATAAAAATAAAGAATAATTGAGTCAAAAGTAGCTTTTATTGAAGAAACTTTGAAGACTGTAACTTAGGTGATGGAAAGATAAAGAGATCCTGTAATCATCACTCAAGATCGTATCATCTAGATCCCTCATGTGATGGAAAAAATAGTCGAAAAGATCATTGTGATGCCTCAGGTTACTTAAGTTCTCAAGTATGTTACTTAAATCATTGACAATGACTCTGCAGGTATGGCTGTAGGATTGGATGTCTCTGTTTAGGCACAATAATACAAAAAATTAGGCATATAATTATAAAATGGTTTCGGTGATTTCTTGATATAACTTGGCAAGATCAAAAGCATCCAACCCAGCGCAGCTCAGC
>Ga0169931_10011932_pt1 | contig 12139 bp, 7 predicted proteins | sample Kivu_15m_20L_FD_129675 | JGI IMG/M metagenome (GOLD analysis project Ga0169931, IMG submission 129675) | Freshwater microbial communities from Lake Kivu, Western Province, Rwanda to study Microbial Dark Matter (Phase II) - Kivu_15m_20L... | ecosystem: Environmental > Aquatic > Freshwater > Lake ...
AATCAAAATAATAATCAAAATAATAATCAAAATAATAATCAAAATAATAATCAAAATAATAATCAAAATAATAATCAAAATAATAATCAAAATAATAATCAAAATAATAATCAAAATAATAATACATGTACCATAAAATCAGAAAAAACAAATGACATTAGTTCTAATACAGTTACCATTAATACAAACAATATTGATAACTTATTACTAGACGACAATATGATTAATAAATTTTTACATACAGAAGAAGATAGAATGTATTCGGAAACAACAAGTAAGTTAATTGACAGTTCATTTAATAATTTATTATCGGATGTATATAAAAATTTAACGATGAATATTAATTTTACGAATATGGGGAATAGTAAAGCGATTAAATTTCATTTAAAATTGCTTAGAGATTCAGAATTAACGACTAATTTTATGGGATTAATAAGAAATTATATAGGTTCTTGTGTATTTGCATATAATTTATCAAATAAGATTATGTTTTTAGGAGATTGTTATAATAATAATGGTACTGCCAATTATAATGCGAATCATGCATTAACTGAAATAAAATATAATCGAACCACATTTATTCCAGCTTATACAATATGTATGATTGCAGAAATACAAAATAATAGTGTGTATGTAGGTAGTCAATTTATAATGACATTTGAAGATATTAATAATAATTCTAAATTTATTGTTAACGAAAAAGATAAAAAAAGTGATTTTTTCCAAAAAGCACTCAAAAAATCAAATTCAAATGTATTATTGGAAAATTTTTATTTTATTCCATTATGTAGTTTTACATCTGATAATATTGAAATAGTTGAAAAATCGATTGATGCATTTTTTAATAATAGTGCGAATGTAACAAAGCCTCGAATTGTAATTATAAATGAAGATCAACATGAAACAAATGAGAATTATTAATAATAAATATAAATATTATTAATAATATAAAAATAATTTTATGGGATAACTTTATGGAGAATAGATTAGTTTTACATAAAGTTATTAATGTAATAAATGGTAAAGAACATAATATAAATAGAGAATTTAATGTAAAGAATATTAATTTGTTTTTAAATAAATTTATATTAAACAATCCGGAATCAATTTTTGTATTATATTTAACACATGATAATACTAACTATAATTTTTTATGTGTTTATGATATAGATACTGGAAAACCAAAATTTTATAATATGGATAAAACAGATGTATTACTATTTGAAACCATATTAAAACCAATGCCAATTAATAAAAAAATTGATCGAATCATAAAAAATGCAAATATTATTTTACAAAATAATAATTTTAATCTAACATCTGAAGAATTAAATGAATTCAAAGATAAATTAATCAAAATAAATGAAGATAAAGAAACAAATGCAGAAATAACAAATAAAATTAATCAAAATATCAAAAATAAAGTAATTGAAGATTTTGTTAAATCTTATATTACAGAACAAAAAGGAGGAATAATTTTGGCAATTATTGAAAATGCATTAGATGCGATGCCAGTACCATATTTTGGGATGTTATTTACGGGTGTATTGGAAGTAATAGATTTAATATTAATGGGAATGTCGGCGATACCGGTTGTTGGAATTCCATTTGATATTTTAAGTGGTGTTTTTGCATTATTACGAGGTCAATTTATGATGCTCATACCAATTTTATTTGGTTTTGTACCAGTAGTTGGAGATGCCGGAAGTACAATAATGAAATTTATAGCTAAAGTAATGCGAATTGGTGGAAAAATAAATAAATATAAAAAGAAATTTGACAAAGTTGCATCACGAGTTGGAATGATAGTAGATGTAGCCCAAGTCGGACATAATATGTTACAAACACAAATGCCAACTCAAATGCCAACTCAAATGTCAACTCAAATGCCACAAATGCCACAAATGGGTTTTCCTCAAATGCCACAAATGGGTTTTCCTCAAATGCCACAAATGGGTTTTCCTCAAATGCCACAAATGGGTTTTCCTCAAATGCCATCAAAAACAAAAAAATTATCGATACGTAGAAAAAGATAATTATTTTTCGTTTAAAATTTTTTTGTATTTGTCTGAAAGGCCAAATATATTTGCTAATTCATCTAAACTAATATCATTATATTGAGATAATTTGTGTAATATTTTAATATCATTGTATTTTTGTTCATCAGAGTATCCATCGAAGGTTATCATTTTTAATACTGATAAAGAATTTACTAAATTTGACATAGATGATGTATGTATATTATTTAGATCGTTATATAATAATTTCATATCATATATTTTTTGTTTAACAGCAAAAAGTAATAAATTGCGTTGATGTTTTTCAAATAAATAATACATTGTCCAAAATATATTTTTATTACCAGTATTTTCAACCGTTAATTTTTCATTTAAAAAATCAATTGTAAATTCATTTATATCATCTATAGATGGTTCTATATATTTTTTATCAAATGATACAACATATAAATTTTTATCAGACAAGATATAATCATTAAATTTAATTGTTGTAATAATATGTTTTTTATAATTAACCATATTTTTATTTTTTTTATTATATTTATATATTGAATCTAAATCAATAATAATTCCACATCTACATCTTATATAATCAATCATAAATTGACTGACTGTTACATTTGTTAAATAATCATTTATTTCATTTACATATTTACGGTACTCGGTATGACTTAAACCATTAATATATAACATTAATTCTTCTATTTCCGTAATAATATTACGTCCAAAATCTATTTTTTTATCAAATACTTTTTCGTTTGGGTTATCTATTTGATATTTTATAAGATCTATAAATAAACTAAGATGATCAATAAATAAATTATCTGTTAGTGAGGACATTAATAATATATAGTTATAAAAAATTAAATAACATTAAAATAATTGATATTTTTAATGTTTAAAATAAGTATTATTATAAAATAGGCAATATTAATTATTAATAATGGAATTAATTAATGATAACATTAATTTGTATTTTGATAAAATACCACATTTTAATGATTTCGCAAAATTACCCATTATAAATACTTATATTAATGATATTTGTGTTAATACATTAATTGATTCTGGATCTATTAAATCACTTATTACAAATAATGCATTAATGAAAACAAATTTAAAATATTTATTAGATGATAATACGATATCTACAAATTATGGTATTGGAATTGTTAGATCAAATGGGAAGATATGGTATTGTGAAATTAAATTTAATGATAATCTGATTTTACCTGTATCTTTTGATGTTATAAATGATTTACATTCAAATATTGATATTATTTTAGGCAATGATTTTATAAACCATCATTGTGATAACATAAATTTCAAGGAAAAAACTGTATCTATTATGGAAAATATAATAAAATATAATTAAAAAATAATTATACAAATCATAAATAATAATATTATTAGTTATTATGGAAATAACTAATAATAATTATATAATTGCAAATATAAATGATATTGAACAATTAAATATAAAATTAAAAAAAAATACAACCATTATATATCCAATTATTAAAAAAAAAATTATAAAAAATATTTTATCTGAAATGTGTTCAGAAGAATTTCAGATAAGATCATCTTTTTATGATTTTTTCAAAAATAATGACAATATAATTTCAATATTAAAGGAAACATTTAAAATTATTAAAAATAACAATAATATTATTCAACATATTGCACAAAGTAGTTTTACAAATAATTTAAGACAATATTCAGATACAAAAAACAATATATTTAAATTTAGCTATATTAATAAAATATTTAGTGGTATTGATGTGCTTGATTTATTTTTTTATCATAATTGTTTTCTAATATTTTTATATTATTGTAACAAAACAAAAGAATCACTTAATGTTAATGTTTTTGATAGCAAAAATGCATTTTCATCTTTGAAAATGCTACAATTTACTAATTCATTTATATTGAGTAACAACTAATTAAGTGTTAAAATACAAAATAAATAAAAAATTGAATATAATAAATAATGCTTAAATATTAATTATATAAAATTAAAAAAAAAAAAAAAAAAAATGTAAAAAATTGAAAAAAAAAAAAAAAAAAAAAAACTCGAAAATGCTAGATTACGTAAAGCCCAAAAAGAACAAGAAAAACAAGAAAAACTTAAATTAATCGAAAACAAAAAAGCATTAAAAATTGAACAAGAACTTCTAAAAGAACAAGAAAAAGAAAAAAAAGAGCAAGAAAAATTAGAAAAAGAAGAAAAAAAGCAAAAAAAAGAACAAATAAAAGAACAACAAACAATTCTTAAAATTAAACAAAAAGAAGCAAAAGAAGCAAAAGAAGCAAAGAAAAAAGAAGCAAAAGAAGCAAAAGAAGTAAAAGAAAAAAAAGAAGAAAGTAACAGTGTCACTGACAAATTAACAAGTATGTTAGATGAATCAAATATTCCGATATATGAACCAATATTTCAAATAATTAACATAAATGACAATATAGTTATTAATAAAATAATTCATATTGCAGATATTCATATAAGATTATCAAAATTGCATGATGAATACAATAAAGTATTTGAAATATTATATGAAGAATTGTTAGAAATTAAAAAAACGGATCCTAATACAATAATATGCTTATGTGGCGATTTATTACATTCCAAAGATGAACTTAAACCAGATACAATTATTCATACATGGAATTTCATTAAAAATTTATCTGATATTTTTCCATTGTTTATAATTACAGGTAATCATGATACAATAGAATTAAATAATAACAAAATTGATTCTATTACTGCAATTTTAAAAGATAGACCTATTGAAAATACACATTATTTATTAAATTCAGGTGTATATATTTATAATAATATTATTTTTGGAGTATCCTCAATTATCGATAAATATTTACTATCTTATGATAAAACAATTAATATCCTAAATCAAAATAATTTTACCTGTAACAATAATCATAAAATTATTGGTTTATATCATGGTGCTGTAGAGGGTGCTGTAAATGATTTAGGATTTCGTATTAGAAGTAATAGAAAATTAAAAGATTTTGCATCGTTAGATGGATCCACTTATAATTATATTTTATTAGGAGATATTCATAAATTTCAATATATTGATAAAAATAAGACGGTTGCATATTCATCAAGTTTGATATCACAAAATTTTGGTGAAACAGATGAGAATCATGGATATTTGGAGTGGAATATATTTGAGGGAACTTCAAAATATCACATAATAAAGAATGAACATGCTTATCATAAATTAAATTTAGATAATTTAATTGATTGGTCAAATGATATTAATAGTACACAGATTACATTGGATACAAATTTAATAAATAATGTAATAGGTAAAATAAATGCAGGTTTTGTTCGTGTTGAATTTAATGAATCATTAATTAAAAAAATATCCAGAGAAACATTAAGAAGACAAATAAACGATCTATACCCTAAAATAAATGTATCATGGCAACTTGTATTTGATAAAAATAATAATTTATCTAATAAAATAGATAATAAAATAGATAATCAAATAGATAATCAAATAGATAATCAAATAGATAATCAAATAGATAATCAAATAGATAATCAATTAAATGATTCAATGAATGATTTAATAAAGAGATTTATTAAATCAAGATTTTATGGTGTTAATGATGAATTAACAGATAAAGTATTAGCATATTTAAATCGTATGATTGTTGAAACACAAAGTAATGAAACTGGTATAGAATATGTAAAAAGTGATTGGAAATTAATATGGTTATCATTTGATTATATGTATGGTTATGGACCTAATAATGTGATAGATTTTACAAAATATCCAAGTAATGAAATTATCGGTATATTTGGTGATAATGCAATTGGTAAATCATCATTAATCGATATAATAACATATATGTTATTTTCACGTTCTGCCAGAGACGAATCATCTACAAATCCTAGAGACATTGTAAATGTAAAGTCAAATAGTGCCAAAGGAATTTTAGTGATTGAATCTGGTGGAAATAAATATTTAGTACAAAGGAATGTAACTAGATCATTTAGTAATACTACAAAAAAGTATACTATACGAGGGACTGTTAAAACATTTAAATTAGTAGAAGTTATTGAAAATGGTTTATCAGATACATTTATTTTGCATGATAAAATGTATAAATTAATATCGTTAACAGAAGAGAATCGAATGAATACGGATCAGATATTGGTTCCAATAGTTGGGACATATGATAATTTTATTACAACATCGATATTATTACAAGGTAATCATAAGACATTTAAATCGAAGACGAATGTTGAAAAAAAAGATTTTTTATGTCAAATATTAAAGTTAGATTATTTCAAAAAATGTGATACAATAGTTACAGATAAATTTAAATCATTAAAAAATCAATATATTACATTACAAAAAATTCTTATTAATATTACGGATAAGACAACAAAAGAAATTACTGAAGAAATTCAAAATTATGATATAATTTTAGATAATTACGACAAGAAAAACAAAAGTAATCAATTGTTAATTACTGATAAATATAATTTAATTGAAGAATTAATTAAACAACAGATTACCGTTCAATTCGATGAGTCATTTGATATAAATTATCATTTATCAAAAATCGATAAAACAAATGTACAAATTAAATCAATCAATAAAAGAATTGATGATTATCAAATAGACATTAGATGTATTGAAGATATAATTAATAAATTTGAATTAATTGAAAAAAAAGATCAAATCATAATGTCATACAATGATTATAATAATGAACAAAAAACAAAACATGAAAAAATAATGAAATTAATTGATGATATGTTTCAACAGAAAATGAATTATCAAATGATAAAAATCGATAAAAAATTAAATATTCAAATTTTACAAGATACTATTACAAGATCAAATGAAAATAAAATAGTATTAATCGAAGTTAAAACAAATTTGGTAAAAACTCAACAAAATATAAACAAATTACAAAGTCAATTAGTAACTATAAATACAAATATTTCTAATGATGAACAACTAATAAAAATTAATGAAATATTAAATGAATATGTTTTTGAAATTGATATACAAAAACAAAAACATGATAAAATTAAAAAAAATATCGATTATGTAACATCCAAAATAAATCAATTAATATTACTACAAGATGCAAATGAAATAAAAATAGAATATAATAATTTTGTATCATTTTCAAATCAACAAAAAAATATAATTGATGATGAAATAAAACAACTAACACAAAAAAAGAATATATTAGTATATCAATATATTGATCAAAACATTACAAAACATGATGTAAATGAACAATATAAATTATTACAACAATTATTAGAAAAATTAAATGCAACAACAAAATTAAGTATTCATGATGATATGTTATTATTTATTGAAAGTACGGATAAATTAATTGTAGATCCAGAATATATTAAATATTTAAATGTACAAAAACAACAATTTAATGCTATGATGGATAGATTCTTAAAACGAAAATATAAATATGTAAATATTATAAATTTAAATTTAGATGAATTAGTCTCAGATAAACAAATATGTAAAAAATATTTAATAGAAAATAAACAAAAATATATGTTTGCATTGGAAACAATTAATAGACATGAAACAATTGTTTTAGATAATAAAAATAATTTATCTAGTTTATTGGATAATTTAGATGATTGTATAGATAATAAAATATATAATAATTGTAAAAAAATAATATTAGATATTAGAACATCATTAGAATATGTATTAGATGATACTGAATATAATAAAAAATACAATCAATGTTTATCGTTTATTTCAGAATATGAAAATTGTAAAAAGAAATTCAAAGAAATTAAAACAAATATTAAAAATATGTACATAATAAATAAATTGGATCAAAAAATAGCAATTATGAAAAATTATATTAATGAAATAGATATGACATTATCACATATGAATAATATTGAGAAAATGATATCATATTGTTACAATATAGAAAATACAGTTTCATATTTATCAGATGAATGTTTGAATAAATTAAATATATTTGATCATAATGAAAATGTAAATATGGAAAATGATTTATTAGATAATAAAATAAATTATCTTCATGAAAAAATAAAAATGGTAACAAATAACCCAATTATTGATAAATATAATAATCTTGTATTAGAACAACAGAAATTTATTGAATATAATAATGAGATAATAATGTATAAAAATGAGTATGAAAGATCAGTAGGTCAAATAATGGAATTACAAACTCATATTGATAAATTTAGTGAAGATATTAAAAAATACAATGATGTTAAAATGGATATTGATAATAACAATATGATAAACAATAAAATAAACAAAATAATTAAGAACTACAATGATGCATACAATAAGTATCAAATAGTTGATTATAATATGATATTCGGAATGATAAATAATATTGATAATTTAATGGATAAATATATAAATGAAATTGAGAACGCATATGAAAGTATTGATATTATTCATGAGAATGAAAAAACAATGAATATTTTATCAATTATAGATGATAAAATAAATAAATTAAAAAGTAATTTGATTATAAATAATAATGATCTTACACTAGTAATGTATAATAATTTACAAGATGAAATTATTAAATATACAGAGTATAATGATAAAATAAATACAATTAAACAAAAAATTGGTGAATTAGAAATTGCAAAAATACACATAAATAATGAATTGCAAGAATTACAAATTATTAATTCAAATTATGAAAAATCAAGGGATGCAATTGAAAATAATAAATTAATAAATAAACAAATATTAGATATCAAAAATAATATTCAAGATATAACAATGCAGATGAATGAAATAAATATTATAATTACAAAACAATCTAATGAAAAATTAACACTTGAAAAAATGTTGATAGATATATCAAAAACAACAAATGATATCAATGAAATTAAAGTAGAATTAGATGTATATGAAATTTTATCAAAATTAACATGCAGAGACGGTGTTCAATTATATTTATTATCAGAATATTTAGAAAATATTACAAACAAGGTAAATAGTATATTAGAGCCATTCATTAATAAAACTATTAATTTAGCATTACACAATGATACAATTGAATTAACAATATTATCAAAAAATGAAAATATTATCCATACTATAAGTGGAATGGAATCATTTATGTTAGATTTAGTATTTAAAATTATTATTGGTCATATTTCTGTTATTCCAAAATCAAATGTAATATTTATGGATGAATCAATTAGTGTTTTAGATAAACATAGATTGGCATCAATTGATGAATTATTTTCATTTTTAAAACAATATTATGAATCTGTTTATTTGATTACACATATGAAACAAGTAAATAATCATATAAATAATAGTATTGAAATAATAAAGAATAGCGAATATTCGCATATTTGCAACTATAATTCAGATATTCAATTGAAACGAGTTATTGAAGTTTAATTTTATCATTTTTTATGCAATTTCAATTTTATAATATTATAAATAATATAACGGATATATATATATGAAACAAACAAATAATTACGATAAAAATAAAAAATCTGACGATAGTATAAATATTATAAATAACACAAAATATACAAGAGTAGAATTTTTATATTATCAAAATGATTATAAAGCAATTTTACGCGAAATAGATCAATACAATTTGCTTAACAAAAAACAAAAAATAGAAGATGTAATTGTAATATTTGAAGATGAAAATAAAAATGAAAATAAAAATGAAGATAAATAATTAATAAATTATTATTATTATTCAATTGGCATATTTAATTTAATCCATTGAATAATATAAAAAAAATTGAATTTTTATTTTATTCCTGACAGCATTAGAAAGCAACTTTTGTGTTGCGACGGAAAACGAATTTCCGATCGTAAAATACTTAGTATTATACGGAATAGAGCAAGAGAACTCAAACAACATCGAATTGAGAATCCATTTGAATGGCTTCTTGATAAAGATCATGAGTAGTTGCAATACTTCGATTAGAACCATGTAAAATAATGGTATTATAATAACATTTTTTTATAAAAGGTTATTATTTAATTTGACTTCTTTTAATTAAACCAATTAATTTTATCATTATATTTTTTTAATTGTTCATCAATTTCCAAAAATATATTTGAACCTAAAAATCCATTATGTGCAGATAATGGACTTGGATGAATTCCAGAAATTATACAATGTTTTGTTTCATCTATTAATATACTTTTGAGTTGTGCATTTCGTCCTAATAATACAAATATTTTGTTACTATAATTTTCACTTATATATTCAATGACATTATTTGTAAATTCTTTCCATATGTTTGTATGCACATTAGATTTTCCTAATTCTGTTGTTAATGCTGAGTTTAATAAAAATATACCATTTTTTGACCATAGTTCTAAATTTCCATTTGTAAATGAGTATTTATTTGGATATTCGTTTTCGAGTTCTTCAAATATATTTTTTAAGGATGGTGGTATTTTAACATTTTTTGGTACTGAAAAAGAATAACCATGTGCCTGACCAATTTTAATATATGGATCTTGTCCTAATAATACAATTTTTATTTTATCGGGATTCAAAGTAAATGCATTAAAAATATCATTATAAGATGGACATATTATATTTTTATTTAAATTATTTATTATTTTGCATAATAAATGTTGATTTTTTTTAAACAACGAAAACCAGTTATTGTTCACATTATTAATTATTAAGTATGATCTACCAATAAAATCATTTTCATTCAAATCAATGATTTTACTTATATTATATTCAAAATCAAAAGCAATATTCAAATTAATATTGTATGATACCATTTAGTATTATTATAAATTTTATATTATATACTTCTAAATATAAAAAATTAATAATTTCAATCATTTAATTAAAAATGATTATCATATGAAATATAAATATTGTTAAAAAATATTTTATTATTATGGTAAAAATTTAGCATTTTTAACAAAAAAATATGATATATATAGCAAGAAGTCTTTATTTAGAAAACATTACATTGTGATACATATATAAAAAAATAAAATTATCATTTATAATGTTTGTGACACATATTAGTGATAATATACTAAAATATATTGTTATCATTAATGGTTGCTTTATTTTTTAGATCATTTGATATTTGGTTATTATCAATACAATTGTCGTAAGAAATTAAAACTGGTAAAAATAATATACAACTTATGTCAAAAAATAATTACATCATCAAGTTAAAATATAATAAATTAAATATTGTATCACGATATGACTTATACTATTTCAAATTAAATATTTATAGTATAAGTCATATCGTGATACAATATTTAATTTATTATATTTTAACTTGATGATGTAATTTATAATTTTATAAACAAATATATGTTAAACATATTATATAATATGTTTAACATATTATATAATATGTTTAACATATATTAACATGGAATAAAATAATAAATAAATCTTATATACAATTAGGATATATTAATTTGTTAATAATTATATATACAAATAATAATCAAATAAAATTTAATAACATATCTAATTACTATATTTTATGATTTAAAGCAACGCGTATTTTAAATGCCGAGTATATTGGCAAGAACATACGAGCGCTTCTTTCATTAAGAAAGATAAACTAAATTCTACATAATGGGTTTTCTATATTCTTATACAAAGGTAGATAAAAATACTCCCATCTAATGTTATTTCTCTTACTACCTTTGAGAAACAACTATTTATGACCTATAAATAGTAAAGCATTCGCTGTCCTCACATTAGAGTAATTACCTTTGTTTATGAAGGAAAATCATTTAACGGTCATTCTTTTCATTTCCTTAATTAATTATGTTACTTTAAGTATTTTTATAATAAATTAAAAAACGGCATTTAAAATACGCGTTGCTCTAAATTAGAAATTTATTTTCAATCATAGCAACATTAAAATTAGGTATTTTAGGAACTTATTTTTGGCATTGAATTAGGAATAGTTAAATATAAAAAATAACAAGTTTTCTATATATAACCAAAAGAATTAAGAAAATAGACTATAATATGATGAACATAAAAGTTAAAATAAATTAATCTAAAAAGGTAAAATTTGTATTTTTGTTCAAAAAGTGTATATTTTTAAAAAACAT
>Ga0169931_10011933_pt1 | contig 12139 bp, 9 predicted proteins | sample Kivu_15m_20L_FD_129675 | JGI IMG/M metagenome (GOLD analysis project Ga0169931, IMG submission 129675) | Freshwater microbial communities from Lake Kivu, Western Province, Rwanda to study Microbial Dark Matter (Phase II) - Kivu_15m_20L... | ecosystem: Environmental > Aquatic > Freshwater > Lake ...
AAAGGAGAAAATAGCGATGTGAAACAAGGTGCGTCAATCCAGTCGAGACGCTCTGTGAGTGATATAACTTCAGGACAAAATAGCGCGTTAGATCAGGGTTGATTTAATTTGTGGGACTACAGGTGTGCTGACCGAAACAGAAGGCTTTCGATAATACCCGTGATATCGTGCCATCCAATAAGCGAGTAGATAATCAACCCCAGGAAATTCTACCCAGGGTTGATGACAGGGCTGACTTATAGTGTACGGACTAATCTGCCAAGCATAGTCCACCGCTCCTCGCCGCTCGACATCCAGTGCTTTCTTAGCGGTACCTTCACAACCTGGCTCTTCTTCGTCTGTATTCAACACTCGATTTTTTCGCCGTAAACCCGCTGGGTAGCCTGCTAATTGCCGAAGGGCATCTTGAGCCGCTTCCTCCGAATAAGAGTCATGACCCGAGACTTTTTGGTAATCATAGTGTCCCCCTGAAAGGCCGCTGAGCAAATAGAGTTGATCGAAGAAGGCATTCTTATCGTTTTTTACACCGGGCCAATTGACGAAGCCTTCGCTAAAGCCACTCCAAAAAACGGACCGCACATCGCTCCACTCGGACGAGAATCCCCACTTTGAACTCATCGCATTCAAGAAATAGATCCAAGGTGCGAGAATATTGAATCGATAGTAGCTGTCCTCTGTTTTTTCCCGATAATGACAAGCCGAAGTTAAAGATGGATCGATCGTGCCCCACAACTTCGCAATGGATAATGCGGTGATATCTAACGCACTATCTTTCTGCGTTATTTTTTCAAAGTAATTCTTATATTTCGATTTCCCAGTCATCTCAGCGGCCATCAATATATAAGAAATGAGAAAGATTGCATTCCCAGAGTCGGCAATGCCCGGACTGAATGAAAGATCCGAGTAGCCCGACTCACGAGGAATCACTTGATTCGACTGAATCAAAACATCGACGACATCCGTGACCAAAGTCTCAATCCGATCGCGGATCGACTCGTTCTCGACTAAATTCCATGCCGACCAGAGACCAAACATCACGCCCGAGTACTGATCCTGACTGACGTCACCCGACCAACTATATCCTGCATACCTACCGGCTCCCACTTTGACGATGCTCTCGCCATCCAACTGGATTTTTGAATTCTTGGTAAATGCACGGGCTAATAGCCCAGCAGATCCTGTCACGGCAAAAAGCTTTTCAATCCCGGCCAAGACCGTCTCAAGGTCTGCAAAAACAGCTGGATCATGAGTGGTCGCTAACTTGTAAGCGATCATCGCGAGTGCGTGCCCGGTAAACAGCGCACCATCGCCCGTATCAAAATACCGATAGCGTTGAGTTTTCACCTCGGTCACCACATCGCCGCAATAGGGAATTTCCCGGGTGGCTTCTTCCTCGATACACTCACACTTCTTATGCCAATCCTGGTTGGCTTTAAACGCAACCCCCCAAACTTGTCCTTCGTGCAAGTGCTGAGAAATCAATTGTTGATACAACAGCTCTTCTTGCGCTGCACGGTCGGACTGAAATTGCCAAAGTCACTTCCAAAGTGGCTCGTGCTTTCAGTGACGGACTCCGTTGATATCGAAGCCCCATCTTCTTCCGAATCACAGGCACTTTGCCCCAATGCTAAACACATGAGGAGCAGCCCAAGAAAGGGTACTCGTCCACCCCATGCCCTGACTCTCGAAAACAATCTCAAATAAATAGAAAAGCTCATTACAGATAAAATACCAAGCTCTCACCCCGCCCCCAAGATGGGTCGTCGTTGACCCAGGGCGATCCGATGGGTTCGAATTCACATTTGTGCAGGATGCCCTTGCCCTGTTTTTCCATTCTGTTTCTCCGTTGAGAATTTCGCTATTTTCCATAGACTCGAATGCACTCATGACACCGACATCCGACACTGCAGGAAAACCTGTTCCTTTCTCTTCGAATGGTCCTCTACGCCCCGACCTGAAGGCGAGCACTTTAGTCATCGGTGGCGGCATCGCGGGAACCACTGTCGCCTTGGAACTCCAAAAGGCGGGATATTCAGTCACTTTAGTCGACCAAGGTGATATTGGTCGGGCTTGTTCGCTCGGAAATGCCGGCTGGGTTACCCCTTGCTTTGCAATGCCACTTCCGCAACCCGGCATGTTCCTAAAATCGATCGGCTGGCTCTTTAACCCGACGAGCCCCCTGCACATTCAACCCCGCATCGACCCCACGCTGTTTCGCTGGCTCACGCACTTCTTGCTCGCCATGAACCACAAGAAAATGCTGAGTTCCATTGAAGTGCTTACCGCACTCTCGAAGTACAGCCTTGATTTTTACCGTTCATTAGCAGACGGCGCCCCCGGTTTAGATTTTCAAAAAAAAGGTCTGCTCATGGTCAGTGCGACCCAGGACGGGGTTCAAGGGGCCATCCGCGAGATGGAGTTCATGGCCGAACAAGGCATCCCAGGAAAAGCACTCAGTCGCCAAGAACTCCTCGCTTTCGAGCCCACTTTAAAACCCAAAGTGCAAGGCGGCGTCTTCTTTCCTGAAGAAGCACAAATTGACCCACTCCGAGCGACCCTTGCGATTGCAGAAGAGTTCAAACGCTTAGGCGGAAAAATCCTCGAGCACCACGAGGTTTTTGATTTTGAATTGAACGAGGGCTCTGAACGCCGGATCCGGGCCGTTTTTACCACTCAAGGAAAAATCGAAGCGGACTTGGTCGTGTTAGCCTCGGGATCCTGGTCACTGGCCCTGACGAAGAAATTGCGAAGCTCGATCCCTGTATTAGGGGGCAAAGGCTATTCGATGAGTTTCCAAGGCGTGACGCAAAAACCCGAGCGATCGATCATGCTGGTTGACCGCAAGATCGCGATCACTCCATTTTCCGATCGTTTGCGCGTCGCGGGTACACTCGAACTCGTCAACCAGGACTTCAGTATCAGTCCTGCCCGATTGGAAGCGGTTCGCGCAGGGGCCCATGAGTATATCAACTTTGGAGGGGGAGAGCTCACCTCACCCCGTGAAATTTGGCGTGGCTTACGGCCGTGTACGCCGGACGGGGTCCCGGTCGTCGGCTTCTCAACCCAGTGGAAGAACCTCTTCTACTGTACCGGTCACCAAATGTTGGGACTGCAAAGCGCACCAGGTACAGCCCGATTAGCGTCTGAACTCATCGAGGGAAAAACCCCGATCGTCGACCCTAAACCTTTCCGAGCCGGCCGTTTTGGGGCTTAATCCAGCCGCTCACACACACTTCTGCCCCTTGCGCGGGGCCAAAGAAACCGTTAAACCCTGCCGCATCCCATCATAAAAGTGAGGTTCACGTGAAAGCATCTCTTCGTAAAATCGTTATTCTCCCCGGAGATGGAATTGGCCCCGAGATCATGGCGCAAACCCTCCGGATCTTGAAGGCTGTCGATTGCCCCTTCGAGTACATCGAAAAAGATGCCGGCATGACGGCCCTTGAGAAACACGGAAGCCTTCTGCCCGAAGACACTCTTCAGGCCATTGCAGAATACGGGATCGCATTGAAGGGCCCGATCACCACCCCCGTGGGCGGCGGATTCAAAAGCATCAACGTCACTTTACGCCAGAAATTCGACCTCTACTCGAACGTCCGACCTGTTCAAAACCTTCCAGGTGTGGCGACTCGATTTGAAAACATTGATATGGTCATCGTGCGCGAGAACACCGAGGACCTCTACGCTGGCATCGAAAACCAAGTGGATGCAGACACGGCTGAAAGCATCAAGCGCATCACACGCAAAGGCTCGACCCGTATCGCGCGCTATGCGTTTGAGTACGCTCGAAAGAATGGTCGTAAAAAAGTTGCAGCTGTACATAAAGCCAACATCATGAAGCTCTCCGACGGGCTTTTCTTACGCTGCTGCCAAGAAGTCGCAAAAGAATATCCCGAGATCGAGTTTCGTGACGTGATCGTCGACAACTGCTGCATGCAGTTGGTGGTGAAGCCCGAACAATTCGACGTCATTGTCACCGAGAACCTCTACGGTGATATCTTGAGCGACCTTTGCGCGGGCTTAGTCGGCGGACTGGGTGTGGTCCCCGGCGCAAATATCGGTGAGCGCGCCGCGATTTTCGAGCCGGTCCATGGTTCCGCACCTGATATTGCAGGCCAAGGTAAAGCTAACCCGACCGCCCTCATCCAATCAGCAGTCTTGATGCTCCGTCATTTGGGAGAACAAGAAAAAGCAGATCGCATCATGAAGGCCCTGCTGGGAGCACTTTCCGATGTCCAAGCCCGCACCGGCGACTTAGGCGGAAAGGGCTCGACCCAGTCTTTTGGTGACGCGATTTTGGCTCGCCTATAGTCAGCTACTGAAAGTCCGCAAACATTTTCTACAGTCTCGATTGGCTCTAACATGAGTCAATCGGGACACAGGGCGATATCATTCAGAATCCTGCACACCTGAGCCGGCACGTCCCTTGAATTAGCTTGGACATATGAACTGGGCGACGATCTCCTCACCCAAATATGTCTTCTTAAAAGCCGGAATCCTTTTTCTGTTTTTGAGCTCTTCTTCACTCCAAGCTGGCGAGAGCCGAAGTTCCTCGACTACTTTCGTGCATGCCTCTTCTACACTCCAACGCGAAGCACGCGAAGTGCATGCCTCCGAACAGATTCTTCAAACTATTCTCTCTTGCTCGGATGAGCTGCAAAGATCGGAAGTCCGCGGATTGATCTCTAGCCTCCAAATGACTCAACTCCATCTTCAAAGCGCTGCCAACGAGCTCCCAGAAATTCAAAACCGACTGAACACAGAACTCGAGCGTCTTGCCACACTCGAAACGCGCCAAGTGCAACTCATCGCTCGCGCTGAGGCAGAGCTCAGTACCCCTGCATCGAGCACCGCGTCCTCGCTGGAAACTCGGCAAGAAGCACTTCGAACGTTTCAACTCGGGCTCGAGACTCTGCGGCGAAACCGAACCGCGCTCACTCAAGACGTGAAACAGAGCCTTCACGCTCAAAATCAACCTTTGATCGAGCAGGCCCGTCACCTCCGAAGCGAGGTCAACGCGCTCCAGCGTTCATTAGGCTCTTCCGCTTGTGTGAATACAGTCCGTGTATCGGATCGATCGGGAACGGTGGCGCGACACAGCCCAGCAAACTTAGCTGAGGAAGAGGCGCCCGGTGTACCCTCGTCGGTTCGACGAAGTGGACACGCCGATTAAAACCGCACCGGGATCAATAAGGCGTTTTCGCCATATAGTTTTCGAGCAACGCTCGTCCCGAGTCTTTGACCTTAAGGACGGAAAGTACGACAAAAACCCCACCCATTTTTCGATCAAGGAAGACGACTTCCCGCGGCGGCACACGCATTCGAAAGCCCCAGACGATATCGGAAGCCACTTTTACCACTCGTTTCGGAAGATCACTTGATCCCCAATCGTAAGGCTGATGAGCAGGCTCAAAAGGCTCAGTGAACAGATAACAAAGCTCGCAGAAAGAACGTTTCAACTCGTCTGGGTCGTCCTCAAAAAGGAACCCTAATCGAGTGGCTGCCCGGCACACTCCCTCATCACTGTGTGCGTAGACGGCACGAAGCATATCAAAGTAAGGATTCAAGAATTCTTTTGGAAATTTCCTGACAGCGCCAAAATCCAAAAGTACCAACCGATCCGGTTCGCCATTCTGCCCCAGGCGTACCTGGTAGTTTCCGAAATGGGGGTCCGTTTGCAAACGCCCCAGCATGAATAATTCGCGAAAGTAGATATCAAGAAACTTCAACCCAATCGCATTTCGCCGTTCTTGAGGCAGTGCAAGGACCTCCGGGCTCTCCAGCGAAATTCCTTCCTCGAAACTGGTCGCTAAAATCCGCTTCGTCGAAAACTCCGGAAAAGTGCGAGGCACAATCACGAGCGGGTCATCAGAGAAAACCTCACGAAACTCGTCGGTGGCCGTCAGCTCTTTTGAGTAATCCACTTCCTGATGCATCATCTGACGAACTTCTTTAAAGAGTTCATCGTACTTGGGCCCTTTGGGGATCAACTTCGACACCGTCAGAATGGATTTCAGAGCCGAAAGATCACTCTCAATGGCTTGATCCACCCCAGGGTACTGAACTTTCAGCGCGATCTTTTGGCCAGTGGCCTTGATGATGGCCACATGGACTTGCCCCATCGACGCGGAAGCGTGAGGGGTTTTTTCGATTTCAAGAAGGGCTAACTTCTCAGGTCCGAGCTGCCGTTTGAGTTGTTTTTCAATCGGTTCCCAGGCCAAAGGAGGGGACTGATTCTGCAACGACTTCAAGAGTTGATTCGCTTCGGGCGGAAGTAAATGCTCACCGTACATCGAGAGCATTTGACCCACTTTCATCACACTGCCTTTGAGTTTGCCGAGCTCTTTGGAGAGCAAATCCATCTGCGAAGTGAGCATCTCTTTCAGACGCTCATCTTTACCGCCCTCATCGCCAAACAGATTTCCCAAGGCATGCCCCGCTGCTTTGGCACCCGCCGAGACCGAAACTTTTGCGAGCGCTAAACCGCGAGCCAGCGGATTGCTTTTAATCGATTTCAAAGCCATGCCTCATCCTACCTTAATTCAAAGGTTCTTGAACAGAGGGAACCACTGGCCTGACTTTTCAAGGACCTGCGATTGTTCGACTTGGGTGACCCGGCCCGAAACCGGCTTGATCCCGTAAAGGGCTTGATACCAATAGTAATTCCGGGCGATCAGCGACACGTAATCCCGCGTTTCGCGGAACGGAATTAAGTCGACAAACAGCGCCCGTTGGCTCACCGGATAGCGTTTGAGCCACTGATCCACACGCTCTGGACCCGCATTGTAACCTGCGAGCGCGAGCTCGGCATCGCCCCCAAAGCGTTCCAAGAGTTTCGATAAGTACTTCACCCCTAACCGGATATTCGTGCGCGGGTCGAACAACTCACCACGACTCACCCTCTCCAGTTTTCGGGCAGTGGCAGGCATGAGCTGCATGAGTCCCATCGCACCTGCAGGCGAACGTGCTCGCTCGTTGAAACCACTCTCTTGCCGAATCAACGCTGCTGCCAAAAGCGGATCCACTCGCCCTTTGTGCTTCTCTAAGATATCATATCGTTGAAGCGGATAAAAAAGTTCCAGAGTAGCTCGTGATAAAGTCGCTGGATTGGCCTTGAAGGCAGAAGAAACCGATTTAAATTGGGCAATCTTGTCATCCAGACGTGACAGCAGGGCCGAAAGGTAGAGACGGAACTCAGGCTCAGTCTCATCCACCCGTTTCAAAACACGGTCTAGCATTTTAGCTGCAAGCTCTTTCTCGCCTTTTTCTAAAAGCGCCTCAGCCGCTCTGATATAATAATTCAACGCGGGAGCACGCTCACTTCGAAAGTGGGCGTGTGGAGCAGGCCCACCTAAAACATCTTGAAGCGAGAACAAATCACTATCCTTCGCTTGTGCACTCAAGACCAAGCCCTGCACCGTGAGCAGATGATCGCGAACGGCACGTCCCCGGAGTGATGCCTGAAGGAGCTTATTTCCGGTCTTCTGTGCGCACCAAGTGCGCCAGTACAAGGCCCGGGGCACATAAGGATTGGAGGGACCATCGGTGAGTGCATACAGGTGCTTTTCCGCGCGCTCACAGTCACCATTCCAGATATGCAGTAACGAAACTCGAAAGTGCGAACGCAAAGAGGGATCGGCAGCATCCATAAAAACGGATTGCGAGCGTTTCGAGTCCGAGTCTTTTTTTGCGCGTGATATCAAATCAGGAGCGCACTCGGTCGCACGCGTGTAGAGCCGAATCGAGTCTTTTCTGACTTGTTCGTCTGGAAAAAATTCCTCAGCTTTCATGCCGAGTCCCGCCAAAAGCTGCGGATTCGGACAGGCGCGCGCCTCAACCGAGGCTTTAACAATTCCTGCCAGCTTTGACCAATCACTGAATTTACGCAGGGCTCGCGCCAACGGTTTCAATTCGGTGAGTGCATGAAATTTCGCAGGATCCGTCCCTGCCAGCCACACCTCAAGATCAGCACGATCGGGCTGCTGCGCTGATAAAACAGGGACCCCGAGCTGAGCGATCGACTCCGACGGCGACTCCTCACTCGAGTCCGCCGCATTCAAATCCGAAGTGGCCGGCTCCTTGGAGTGAGAGTGTAGAATTTCGCCAAAATCATTGACCAAGGGAGTGAAAGAAGCCTGCGCCGGTGCTCGTGAGAGTGCCCCTTTTTCTATCGCAGACAGTAACGCTTCTGCCCGGCGTTCAAGAACAGGGTCACGATTCATCTGGGCAGCAAGCTCACAGTAAGCAACCAACGAGGGATTCTGGTCCACTTGCGTACAAGCGGCTTCAAAGCGGGCGGCGGCCGATTGCGCAGGGAAACGGCCGGTTGAGCGTGATTTCTTACGACCCTTGGTTTGGGCGAGTGAACTCCGCCGCCACGACAAAAACTGCTCCGTCTCTTTACGGACTTGAGTTGCTTGAGGATCCCGCGCCAAGCCCGTTGAACGGGTGCGCACAATCCAGTCAACGGGAGCGGAGAGCGAGGCTTGAAGAAGCTCCGAAGCAGATGAAGTCTCTTTATTTTTGATCGTGGGTCTCGAGCTTTTTGGAGCAGCCACACTTCCATGCGCCTGCAAAAAAAGCGATATCGCACACGCGAGCGTCACAGAAGAAGTCGAGGTCAACACACGACCCGGGAGCTGCGTAGTGTAACGAATTCGGATGGACATCCCTTTCCTCCAAAAGCCCTCTGAGTTCACTCTTTGAACTCGTGAGCGGGTGAATCCTTTCACCCGAATTTGAGACTAGCGAACGAAGGGCAACTTGTCCAAAATGGAACGGATTATTTTTTGAATTTCACTCTGAGGGCTCACCCTCCCAGGAACGCTATGCGACAAAAGCCCCCCGTCACTCGCAGAACCCTCTATACTGTCACCCCGAACCCCGCTCTCGATGTTTCGGGCGCAGTCAAGAATCTGACACCTAACGAAAAGAACACCGTTTACGATGAGCGCCGTGATCCCGGCGGCAATGGCATCAACGCCTCAAGAATTGCTCATCGCCTAGGCACGGCCACATTAGCTCTCGGCTTCATCGGCGGTGCCAGCGGTGAAGAACTGCTTCGCGCACTCGATCAAGAACAAGTGCCCCATGCGTTCGATCCGATATCAGGATCCACGCGAATTAATATCACGGTTTCTGACTGTCACACTCACTCACAAACACGGCTCTCTTTTGCCGGCCCCTCAGTGAACGCTCACGAACAGAAATCCCTTCTCCACCGAATGACGCAGCTCCCATCAAAGAGTCTTCTGCTCTTAGGGGGCAGCCTCCCTCCAGGCACCCCTCCCCATTTTCACGCGAAACTTGCGGCTCTTGCACAGAAGACGGGGGTCGGTATCCTTCTCGACGTCCCCTCTCGCACCCTTCAAAAAAGCTTAGAAAGAAGAGCCAAACAAAAACTCTTCCCTCTGCTCGTCAAACCCAATGAAACCGAACTGGCCCAGTGGTGGACGAAACAAAGGCGAAGTCAATTCAAGAGCGAAACAGAGCTCCTCAAAGCGGGATATGCCCTGGCTAAGCGAGCCTCCCTCGTTTGTGTATCTCGTGGTGCCACGGGTGTGATCGTTTTCTATAAAGACCAAGCCTGGCGATATCAGGCGCCCCCCCTGCAAGCTCGTGGCACGGTCGGTGCGGGCGACTCTTTTTTAGGAGGGCTGGCATCAGGGCTTTTAAGTTCCGGACTGACTTCCACCCCGTCAGTCGATCTCCTGTTTTCGAAAACTCCCCGGGGCCAAATCCCCGCGGCGCTTCATGAAGCGATTCTCCTCGGAATGAGCTGCGGCGCAGCCACTGCGGCTGAGAAGGGGACCTCTCTTGCAAAGCCTGCTCGGATCCGAAAACTTTTAAAAGTTACACGACGGCTCAATCGATCCCCATTGGCCTTTGAATGTTCCGGTGCGGGACACCACTAGAAGCTTCGGCCGGTTACTTCGAGTGTCCAGGAGTCTAATGTCCCCACATCTTGCCCGTAACCATCGACCACACGAAGCGTCCAGGTCCCTGCTGACTCTTCTTCAAAAAAAGCATTCGACAGAAAGCGTGTATCGATGAGCGACGAGTCGACGATACCACTGTTGATATTCATGAGGATTGAATGAGTACCCGAGGGCGAAGTTAACTGAATCCCCAAATCCGACGCAAACGTGTGTGTGATATTCACACGCACCACGACGGACTCGATCTTGAGGTTTTGTGTGATCGTGACCGTCTGGCTTAAACCTGCACTCGACTCATCAGGAATCGATTGAACCGAAGTAGTATGTGCAGTGGTAAGCACGGGTTCGCCCAAACTTCCGAGCTCAAATTCTCTTGCCGCCTGCACGGCTGCAGCTGCATCCACGACACCGAAACCGTAATAATTGTGAAAATACCGATCGGCTTGATTCTTTACCCAGCCGCGCTGATAAGTGTGTCCAGTCAAATTCAAGTTGGCGCTCGGATGCGAGATACTCGCCACCGATTCAAGGTCCACAAGCCGAGCGGTTACGGCCAGAATCCGTTTTACTTCGCGCCAAGTCAGTTCGGGCTGAACTCCCAACATGAGCGCGATCACACCTGAAACAAGCGGCGTCGCTGAAGAAGTCCCGTTCATCGTGTTCGTGTAATTACATGCACCGTTTCCGTAATTTCCTAGATCAAACCACGTATAACTTTCGTTCGAAGAAAAACCATATCGGCAACCGCTGATATCTGTAGTAATCAAAGCAGGACTGGTGGAGCCATACTCACCACCCGGCGCGCTCACCCAGAGATTCGACCCCGGTGTAGAGTAGCTCGACTTCACCCCTTGAGCATTCACTGCACCAACAACAATGATCTCAGGCGCGGTATTGGATTGATCCAGATTTGAATTTCCAAAATAGGCATAAGATCCATTCGTTGAGGGTACGCAATTGGCAAGATCCCCCTCAAACTCATTCCCAGCAGCTTTAACGTAGATCGTCCCTTTTCCTTCACGACCATTCTCAACACGCTCTTGGAACGTCGCATGTAAGCCGGGCTCCATCGCACTGACTTCGCAAGGATAAAAACCGTAACTGTAATTATAGACATCGAGGTCACCCCCCGCCTGATCCAAGACATCATCCAAACCGATATCAACACCGATGAACCGTAAATTCGCAATCGAAGCAGACGGTGCAACTCCACGAATCCCGACCCCATTCCATCCGGTAGCCGCGATCAAACCGGCAACGGCCGTACCATGCGCAGTCCAAGAATCATTCACACTCAACTCCGGATCGCCGTTCTGCGTTTGCTGTGAGAGTGGAGCATAGTCTTTAGTCTCCTCCTTGAGGATGCGATCCACTAAGTCCTCGTGGGAACTTTCCACGCCCGTATCCGAAACCGCAATTCGCACGCCTTTTCCGAGGATGTCCGCCTCGTGCAAGGCGCCCAAATGGATATCTTCGCCCGCTACCGCCGCAGTTTTTGAATAAGACGTCTGCCCCTGGTTATTGATATACCATTGTTCGCTCCAGAAGGGATCACTCCCCGGCGCTGAAGCGATGAGAAGTGCATCGCCCTCGGGGTCGGTCACCCCGTTCGCGCAACCCACAAGATGAAGGCTCCCTAAAATCCCAAGCGCACATTTCAGGGCGAGTACAGAAATTCGTTTCATTTGGGTGCCGCCCCTCGGAACAGAATCTCAGGCTCAGCACGTACAACACGACCCGATGTCCGAAAGTGAAGAAGTGCCTCTTGAAACTGCCCGAGACTTTGAGCATTCGTTTCAAAAATCGCGCTCCGAATGGCTGGAAATTCCGAACGAACAGCGAAAGTGAACTCTCCTCTCTCTTCCCAATTGTTAAATTCCACAAAAATACCGCCACTCATCCAACCCAAGCGATGATTCGCTTGATCCTCCACGACCCAACCTGAAGCCGAGTCCAGGTCTGAGACGCTTCCGTCTGAATCCCTTGCGACAATCCAACGCGTTCCCACCGAACCCAGTCGTTTTTCCTCCGGGAGTTCTGCACGCGCGGTTACAAGCTGGAGCTCGTCCCGAATGATATAATCTCGCCCTTTCACTTGTATCACCGTCGATTCTTGGGGAACCGCAGCGGACGAGCTCAACGCACCTGAGTTCAGTCGCGATGCTTTTCTCAGCTTCTTTTGCGGAATCCCCCCCTGCGAG
>Ga0169931_10011934_pt1 | contig 12138 bp, 9 predicted proteins | sample Kivu_15m_20L_FD_129675 | JGI IMG/M metagenome (GOLD analysis project Ga0169931, IMG submission 129675) | Freshwater microbial communities from Lake Kivu, Western Province, Rwanda to study Microbial Dark Matter (Phase II) - Kivu_15m_20L... | ecosystem: Environmental > Aquatic > Freshwater > Lake ...
CTATTCCCCGGGAAATGTTTCGATCCGGGGGGCGGCGGTGATTGGGTTGCGCGGCGCTAGTTGCCGCTTGCGGGGCCGCTCGACCGGCGACGAACTTCAGTGGCTTAGTGACGTAGGCTTGAGTTTCCCAGCAATTCCGACAAGGGGCGCACCAAGTTTCGCCAAAATGATAAGGAAAAAAGTGCGCAATCCGCTCCGTAAAACGAATTGATTGACAGTCGCCGTGCTGGTCGCGCAAACTGGGCCCCCGCGAACATCGGAATCGGAGCACAGCCATGTCGAACTCGCTAAGTCCGTCCATGAAAAGCTTCTGCGTTTTGGGGGCCGCCACCTGGTTGCTGATGGGCTGGAGCGTGTGCGGGGCATCAGCGAGGGCTGAAATGCCCGCGCCGTCGACGTACGCTCCCCAAGCCGACTTACTGGGGCAAGTGGATTTCTTCCTCGTCCGCATCGAAGAGACGCTTTCCGCAGGCGAAGTGGACATGGCGGGGCAGTCTCGACTGCTCAAAGACGCCAATACGCTGGCCATGCTGGGGCTGGTCCTGTCGCAGCACGACGCGGATTTCCCGGAGAAAGCCGCGATGCCAGCGTTTGTGAAGGCGGCCCAGTCGCTGGCCGCGGCCGAAGGCGATCTGGTCAAGGCGAAAGCGGCATTCGCTGACATGCAGGCAGCCCGCGCGGGCAAATTCACGGCCGAAGTGCCGCCGCTCCGCTGGCAGCGCGTGGCCTCGTTGCCCCTGGTGATGAAGCAGGTGCCGTTGATTCACGCTGGTCTGAAGCGCGGAACGGGTCGGCGGTTGGATCGCAACAAGGAACAAGCGGCGGGGCAGGCCGCGGCGCTGGCCGCGATTGCCCAGGCGTCGATTTTTGACCACGAGTATGCTTCCACTCCGGAGGATGTCGCGGCGTGGGAACAGTTCTGTGCCGAAATGCGCGATGCCGCGGGTGAAGTGAACGTTGCCGCTCACGCAGGCGACGCCGATCGCGTAGAATCGTCGATGAACAAAATGCTGCAAAGCTGCGAAGCTTGCCACGAAAAGTTTCGCTAAGCGGCAGCGTGCGTCGAGTTGATCGCGAGGCAACGCGATTGATGCGGGACCAGGTGGTGCGACCTCAATCGTGCCCATCCTCAGGTCCGGCAGGCTTTCGCGCATTGGACCAGCAGGTTCAAGCGCTACGGCGGGTTAAAGGCGGACGGAAATTTTGTCCTTCGTCACAACCCTGGAGGGTCTTGGCACTCGGCTGAGTGGTATGTTTGCTCCGGAGCAAATCCATTCCACGGTCGATAGTTTGAGTGCTCTTGACATGCTCATGTTGCATCGGCATCCAGCCCTGCAGTTCAGTCATCCGCTGCCCTACGGGGCGATCCTGCACGACAGCGGCGTGCAATTCGTGACCTTCAGCCGTTCGGCGACCGCGATGCGCGTGTTGCTGTACGATCATGTCGACGATCGCGAGCCGTCCGAGGTGCTCGCGTTCGATCGCAATACGGATCGCTGGGGAGATATCTGGAGCATCTTCGTGCCTGGGATCAGTGCCGGGCAGCTCTATCACTTTCAGGCCGATGGGCCTTACGATCCCGAGCGCGGGCATCGATTTGATCGCACTGCGCGGTTGATCGATCCTTACGCCCGGGCTCTGGCCGGCGAGTTTCAGGAGTCGGACGACGGGATCATTCGCCCGCCGAAGTGCGTGGTAATCGACGATCACTTCGACTGGCAGGGCGATCGCCATTTGCGGCGCGAACTGTCGGAAACGATTATTTACGAGATGCACGTGCGCGGTTTTACGCGCGGCAGCTCGAGCGAGACCGACAATCCCGGCACGTACCTCGGGATTATCGAGAAGATTCCGTATCTCAAGTCGCTAGGTGTGACGGCCGTCGAACTGATGCCGGTGCATGAGTTTCCGACGAACGGCTTCTGGGGAGAGAAGCTTTCTCGCCCGAACTACTGGGGCTACGACCCGCTGGCGTTTTTCTCGCCGCATCGCGGTTATGCCGCGGGGAGTGAGCCGGGGGCGCAGGTCAATGAGTTCAAGCAGATGGTGCGAGCCCTGCATCAGGCTGGCATCGAAGTGATTCTGGACGTGGTGTTCAATCACACCTGCGAGGGTAATGAACTCGGCCCAACGCTCAGCTTCAAAGGCCTGGAGAACCAGGTCTATTACATGCTCGAGGGGGGCGGACACTACTACAAGAACTTCTCGGGCTGCGGCAACACGATCAACGGCAATCATCCGATCGTGCGCGAGATGATCTTCTTGTGCCTCAGGCACTGGGTACACAATTACCACATTGACGGTTTCCGTTTTGACCTGGCCTCGATCTTGAGCCGCGGTCGCGATGGGGAGTTGGTTCCGAATCCGCCCGTGGTCGAAACGATCGCGGAAGATCCGCTGTTGGCCGACAGCAAGATCATTGCTGAAGCGTGGGACGCCTCGGGGGCGTACCAGGTTGGATCGTTCGCGCAGCTTCGCTGGGCGGAGTGGAACGGCCGCTATCGCGATGATATTCGGCGGTTTTGGCGGGGCGACAACGGGCAGACGCCGGCGATTGCCACTCGGCTGGCCGGTTCCAGCGATCTCTACCAGGCCGGCGGTCGACAGCCGTATCACAGCATCAACTTCATTACTTCGCACGACGGTTTCACGATCAACGACCTGGTGTCGTTCAAGGACAAGCACAACGAAGCAAACCAGGAAGGCAATCGCGACGGCGATAACAACAACTACAGCGACAACTATGGCGTGGAAGGGCCCAGCCGCCGGCCCGAGGTCGAGGCCTTGCGGTTGCGGCAGATCAAGAACATGCTGGCCACGCTGTTTTTGAGCCAGGGCGTGCCGATGCTGCTGATGGGCGACGAATGTCGGCGAACGCAGCGCGGCAACAATAACGCCTATTGTCAGGACAATGCTCTCTCGTGGTTCGATTGGAAGCTGGTTGAGAAGAACGAAGGGCTGCTGCGGTTCACCAAGTCGCTGATCGAGTTCCGTCGCCAGCAACCGGCCGTTCGCCGCGTCGATTTTCCGAACGGCGACGCCCCACGTCCGGGAGAACTTCCCGATGTGCTGTGGTTTGGTCCGGACGGACGCCGCAAGGATTGGCGGGCGGGCTGCCCGAGCCTGACGTGTTTGTTCTCGGCGCCGGCGACGGATGCGACGAACCCGAAGCCGCGGCACGTGCTGATCATGATGCACGCCGGCCGCCAGCCGCGCGAGTTCACGATTCCGCTGTTGCGGAAGCCGGTCAACTGGCGGATCTTCCTGGATACGCGGCAGAACACCCCGAACGATATTTTTCCGGCGCTCGACGGACCGTTTCCGCCGCCGCTGGGGCGCGTGTGTCTCGATCACCATTCGATCATGGTGTTTGTGTCCACGGAGTAAGTCAGCGTAGTGGGTGAACGCTCGGGCGCGGGGAACGCACGAGCGCGACATGGGTGCGAGGCTCTTACGTTAGTCTCCTCGTAAGGGTCCGGATGCGGCGAGCTTGCCAAGGGACGGCAAGCCCGCCGCATTTTTTTTGCGCGCATGGCGATTCTCGCCGCGCGACGCTCGCTTTGTCTGCGCGTGTTGCGTCGCGTGTGTTCCGCACGGTTTTCGCACGAGGCACAAGCGCTCACTCGTGCGCGTGCGCAACAAGCGTTGCCACGAGCGCGCGGCAGAGAAAAACTGGATGCGAATCTTGGTATCTGTGTGTGTCGCTTGCCGGTCGCGGTTCGATATCTACTGTGCACAGCAAGCAACACTGTGTTCTGCATAGCAACCAAACATCGCTCTGCACAGCAATCAACACATTGCGAGGGTCTGCGGATGATCGTGCGAACCGTCTTGTGCGTGACCGCGGGCCTCTGCTTGTGGGGGAATCTGGGCTTGTGGTTGGATTCGGCAGAGGGCCGTGAAGCGACTCCCCAGCAAACCACTCCAGGCGCCTTGGGGGTCGCCTGGCACGAGGATATTGCCAAAGCCTGGGAAGCCTCGCAGCAGAATGGTCGTCCGCTGCTGGTTTTCGTTACTCGCGACCAGTGTTATTATTGTGACAAGATGAAGGCCGGGACGCTCGTCAGTCCCGTGGTGGTTGCCAGTCTGAATGCCGCCTTCGTGCCGCTCGTGCTCGACGGTCGTCAGCAGTCTCCGCTTCTGAGAGAGCTGAACGTAAAGGGCTATCCCAGCACGTTCGTGATCTCGCCGCAGGCAGTGGTGCTTGACCGCATCGACGGGTACGTAACGCCCGAAGTGCTGGCCACTCGACTGAAAGCCATCCGGCCCAGACCGCCATCGGAGAAACTGGCGAGCGACCCCTAGCGACCAATTCGAGTCATGTCTGAGAAGCGAACGCGGCCGGATCCTCTTCGGCCGCGTTCGCGTTTTTATTGCGGTGAAACCTCATGCCGCAGGGCCTGTTCCCAGGGGCCGCTGACAGGCATAATTGCCGTCAAAGCCGCATTTGTTCCTTCTTGATACGTGGAGTGATGGAATGCCTTCCGCTGCCGCACGCTTGACCGCCGCCGACGTGATGACGCGTGCCCTGGTGCTGGCTCGGCCCGATCAGGATCTGCTCGAAGTCGAGGGCGTGCTGTTCGAACGACGGATTAGCGGGCTGCCCGTGGTTGAGGATGGCAAGCTGATTGGCGTGGTCAGTGCCGGCGATGTTGCCCGCGTGCAGGTCTTCATGAACTCTCTCGACGGCCAGGTCGACGACAACCAGGAATGGTCTTCGCAGGCCGATGGATTCCAGCATGCCGACCCGCCCGCGTTTCATGGGTTTCGCGAACTAATTTCGAAGTTCAAAGTTCGCGACGCGATGAACGACCAGGTGCTCACCTGCGAGCCGGCCACTCCGCTCGCGAGCGTTGCCGGACAAATGCTTTCGGAGCGCGTGCATCGCGTGATCGTCGTGGAGCAGGGGAAGCCCGTGGGCATTGTGAGCAGTCTGGACCTGGTGAAAGTGCTGGCGGACCAACTCGCGAATGGGGCGGAGAAGTAAACACATGGCAACGGATTTGGCGACGAAGCATGCGCCGGTTGGCGATCTGCTGAAAGAGACACTGACCCGCGAGTTTCGCGAGTTCGAACTCACGCGCGACGAAATTGCGCAGTTCCACGAGCTCGGCTACGTCGCCGGCATTCGCGTGCTGAGTGACGAACAGGTGGAGCAGTTGCGGGCCGAGCTGGCCGAACTGGTCGATCCCGCGCATCCGGGCAATGAGCTGTTTTACGAGTACAACTCGAATGAGTCGGTCGATCCCTCGCGGGTGCTGTTTCACGCCCTGGGAGCGTGGCGCATCTCGCCGGGCTTTCACGATCTGCTGTGGAACCCGGCGTTCACCGTGCCGGCCAGTCAATTGCTGGATGGGCCGGTGCGGTTCTGGCACGACCAGCTCTTCTGCAAGCCGGCCAAACACGGCGGCGTGGTGGCCTGGCACCAGGACTATTCCTACTGGACGCGAACCAAGCCGATGTCGCATCTCACCTGCTGGATCGGGCTCGACGACGCCACGCGCGACAACGGTTGCATGCAGTACATTCCTGGCAGTCACAAATGGGACCTGCTGCCGGTCACTGGGCTCGCCGGCGACATGGACGCGATTCAAACCGTGCTCTCAGGCGAGCAGAAGGCGGCGTTCAAGCCCGTCGCGATCGAGCTTAAGAAGGGGGAGTGCACGTTCCATCATCCGCTGATGGTGCATGGCTCGTACGAAAACACGACGGACGGCCCGCGGCGGGCGGCGGTGCTGAACGTGTTTCGCGATGGAGTTCGCTCCGATTCCGATGCGGAACTGCTGGCCGGCGTGCCGCCGATTCCGCAGGGCCAGAAGATGGAAGGTCCGTTCTTTCCGCTCTTATATACACCGTAGTTCAACACCCTCGGAGGCGCATCCGTGTCACGCTGCATTTCATTTGTGGCATTGTCCACCTTCGCCGTTTTTGTCGGGTTGACAGTGCCGGTCCATGCGGCCGATCCGGAAGTGATTCCGCTCTGGCCGAGTGGTGCTCCCGATGCCAAGGCGACGAGTGAGAACGACATTCCCACGCTCACGATCAGCCTGCCGCCGAAGGATAAGGCCAACCGCGCGGCCGTGATTGTTTGCCCGGGTGGCGGCTACGGCGGACTCGCCTTCGGCTACGAGGGTGTGGACGTGGCCAAGTGGCTGAACGATCACGGCGTGGCCGGCTTCGTGCTCAAGTATCGCCATCGCGGAACGGGCTATGGCCATCCTACGCCGCTGCATGACGCCCAGCGAGCGATTCGGCTGGTTCGTGCGGAAGCGAAGAAGTACGGCGTCGATCCCAATCGAATCGGAATCCTGGGCTTTTCCGCCGGCGGCCATCTGTCGGCGACTGCCGCCACCCACTTCGACGCGGGCGACAAGCAGGCGAAGGATCCGATCGACCGCGTGAGCAGCCGGCCCGACTTTGCCATCCTGTGCTACCCAGTGATCTCCTTCACCGCCGAGCACACGCACACCGGCTCGCGGAAGAATCTGCTGGGCGAAGATCCCGATCCGAAGTTGGTCGAAAGCTATTCGAACGAACTGCAGGTAACGCCCGAGACGCCGCCGACATTTCTCTGGCACACGGACGGCGACACGGGCGTGGTGCCTGAGAACAGCGTGCTGTTCTATCTCGCGCTGCGGAAGGCGAAAGTGCCCGCCGAGCTGCACATCTACGAACAGGGGCGGCACGGGCTGGGCCTGGCCGCGGGTGCAATCGGCGCCGAGAGCTGGCCGGAGCAGTGCATCGCCTGGATGAAAGGGCGCGGGTTGCTGGGGAAGTGATTGCCCGCATGCGGAGCGCGTCGGCGCGCTGAGCGTCAGCGATGTTCGATGCAATAACCCCCCGGCAAAGCCGGGGGCTGCCGGGTGTTCGTGCAATTATTGTTAGCCCCCGGCTTTGCCGGGGGGCCCCGAGCGGTGTCGCCGTGGGCGCTCGAACAGCAACAAAAAGCCCCGCGACGATGTGCGTCGCGGGGCTTGAATCTTCTCGACGAAAGCAGCGGCTGGCTGCTGATTATTTTCTAACCTTCGACGCTTTCGGCGGCGAGGCCACGTCGGGCGAAGTGGCCGGGGCGTTCTTCCAATGCTTGATGACCGGGATGTCCCAGAACACGCCGCCGGACGGCTGGCGCTTGCCGTCGACGGTCAGCGAGATGATCCGGATCTTGGCGCGGTCGGCGAACTTTTTCGGGATCTGGACCTGTCCCACGAGCCGGCCGTCGGCGGCCTTCTGTAGCTTGAGGGGCTCCATCACGTCGTACGCGCGGCCGCCCTGGTTGTCCGTCTGCTTGCTGAAAGCCACGACGTCGAAGGAATAGATGGGTCGCAGTCGGCCTTCGTCGGCGAGCGTGAACCCGATCGTGAGCGTATCGCTGTCGGCCTCTTGGACATCCACTTCATACTTCAAGCCCCACTCATCGGCCGAGGGCGGCAGGCCTTGCCTGATTGCCCAACTGCGGTCGGCCGTCAAAACGACAACCGCGACCGCCAACATGCCCAGCGCCACGCGTGAAAATCGAATGTTCATTGCAGTCCACCTTAAATGAATGCGGGAGTGCCGCGCGGCCGTTCCGGATTGTCGGCGCTGCGGCTTTTGCCCAATTAGCGCGTATTCAAGCGAGACGCGTGAAATCGGGCAAGATCAATCTGCGGGCTGAAGGGGTGCTATCGCGGCGGATGGGGATCGCATGCGCGGCGCTAAGATCGAGCGACCTCTTAGTTCGCATCCTTTAACTCCTGCCACTCAGGCGGCAGGTCGTTTATGCTTCTATGTGCACGGAGTTCTTTCTGGGTTCCAACGAAAAATCGATGCGCGCCATAGCTGGTACCCGGGTGCCAGAGGCGAAGCCCTTTTCGATTCCCGCCGTAAGTATCGAGGATTTCCCGGCCATCGGCAAACGCGGCCGAGAAACGCTGAGCGTTCCAGAGCGGCCCGATGTTGGTGGTCGTCAGGCGCCCCGAGTCAGGGATCGCATAGTGCGTCATCCCGTCGACCACGACGGGCGGCACACCATAGTCTGGATCTTCGCGAACCCATATCGGACCGCTAAAGCCGTTCGGAACGATAAGCTTCACGGTGGCAGCGGGGATGTGAGCATCGCGTCGCGCGTAGGCAAATCCGATGCTCAACGCAATCGCCGCGATGAACGCGGGAACGCACGACAAGGCTGAGGGAGTGCGCCAGTAACGTGGGGGAGGGCAGGACGCCACAATTAGCAACGCGAGCAGTGAAAGAGGAAATGAGAGAACGAATAGAAGCAGCTCGGGTGCTGGCCCATTGATTGGCTGTATGTTGCTGCCCCGGGAGCGAAATGCTAACCAGCCTATCGTTAGCAGGAACGCGATTGCCGGTGTGGCCACAAACGTCCAGATGGGCGCTCCCCATCGAGACTTGCGAAGCAGGATACAAAGCATGCCCCCCACGATCCAAAACAGAGCGGCAAGCCACCAGACGGCCAGGATATTTGCTAAAAGTCGGTCGAATTCAGTCATTCCTCCAGTATAGGAGGGGTGATGCCAGTCGTGCGACGCCGTTCTCGGCGGATTGAACATGTGTCGCCCCGTCCGGGGCTTCGAAGGAAGAGATGAGCGGAAGCGATTGTTCGCAACCGGGGGCTTCCGCCGCCCGGCTATTAACGGCCGCCCCTCCGGGGCTGAAGATGCATCCCCTACTCGTTGACGACTGACTGAGCACGCTGTACGAAGATGGACTGCGAACGCGTCCGATTCATTTCGCCTTCACCCAGGAACCACAGTCATGGCAGATGCAGCATTGGGATCGAATGCGGGCGAAGCACCTGAGAGTCTGCCTGCCGGTGCCGTCAAGAGCGTGCGGCCGCGACTATGGCCGGCGGTGCCCTTGATCGTCGCGTTCTGGACCTGGTTCGTCGTGCTGAACCTGGTGCTGGACATGGTCATCTCGCTGGGCTTCATGATGACGGCCCTGGGGGCGATGGCCACGTTATTGCTGTTCGCTATCTGGTGGCTGGCGCTCAGCCGAGTGCCGGCCGTCGATCGCCTGGGCTTTGCGCTGCTCACGGTCGTGGCTGCGACGCTGACCGCGCTCGTTTCGCGGAAGACACTCGGCGGCGACGTGGCGCTGTTCATGGGTCTGCCGCTGATGATGACGCTGTGGTGCGGCTGGCTGCTGGTAAGTGGAAAGCTGAGTTGGACGGCCCGCCGCGCGGGGCTGTCGATTCTGATCGTCGCGGTCTGGGCGCTGATCGCCTGCCTGCGGATCGACGGCGTGCTGGGCAAGATGACGGAGTCGACCGGCATCCACTGGCGGTGGACGCCGACGAGCGAGGAAGAATACCTGGCAGCACGCGAGCGAGGCGAAGTGGCGGTTGCGGAACCAGCGCCCGAGATCACGGAAACTTTGATGCTCGTCGAGGGCGATTGGCCGGGCTTCCGCGGACCGGCGATGCGCGGGCAACAGACCCACGCGGCGATTGCGACCGATTGGAAAGCCGCGCCACCGAAGCAGCTTTGGAAGCGGCCGATCGGGCCTTCGTGGGCGTCCGTCGTGGTGGTCGGCGACAAACTCTTCACGCACGAACAGCGTGGCGAGGACGAAGCGACCGTGTGCCTGGATGCAGCCAGCGGCAAAGAGGTCTGGGCGCACGTCGACAAGGCCCGCTTCTGGGACGGCCAGGCTGGTGCGGGTCCGCGCGGCACACCGCTGTTCCATGAGGGGAAGCTTTATACCTACGGCGCGACGGGCATCTTGAATTGTCTGGACGCGGCGTCCGGCAAGTTGCTGTGGAAACGCGACGTGGGCGCGGAGACGAAGGCCCCGCTGCCGATGTGGGGCTTTTCCAGTTCGCCTGTCGTGGTTGGTGATGTCGTGGTCGTGTATGCGGGCGCGGCCAACGACAACGGACTTGTGGCCTATCGCGCCGAATCGGGGGAACCGGCCTGGCATGCGGCGACCGGAGCAATCAGTTACAGTTCGGCCCAGCCGTTCATGGCGGACGGCGTGGAACAGCTCGCGCTGCTGGATGATCAGGGGATTGTCGGCGTCGATCCCGCGAGCGGGAAAAAGCTGTGGACGTACGAAGCGCCGGCAAATGGCATCTGGCGTGTGGCGCAGCCGCGGCAGATGTCCGATGGCACGCTGCTCGTCGGTTCCGAAGACCTGGGACTGCGACTGCTGAAGATTGTTCGCGCCGGGGATGAGTGGAAGGTCGAGGAAGCCTGGCAATCGAAGCAGATGCGACCAGCGTTTAACGATCTGGTGACGATTGGCGACGTGGCCTACGGCTTTGACAAAGGGCTGTTCTGCGCGACCGATCTGAAGAGCGGCAAGCGATTGTGGAAAGGCGGCCGGTTCGGCTTTGGACAGGTGCTGCTGCTCGAGCCACAGAACGTGCTCGTCGTACTAACAGAGCAGGGGGAAGTCGTGCTGCTCGCGGCGAACCCGGAAAAGCTCGAGGAGCTCGGTCGAATTCCGGCGATCACCGGCAAGACGTGGAATCATCCGGTGGTGGCGCACGGCCGGCTGTATGTGCGGAACGATACCGAGATGGCGGCGTTCGAGCTCGCGCCGGCGGCGCCTGGGACCTGAGTAGAGTCGAGATCGCTGGGCGGGGTCGATAAAGCGCAAAGCCGCAAAGACGCATTTTGCGAGTCTGCGGAAAGACAACGCTTGGGTAACGCGGGAAAAGATGTTGGTGCCTGACGTCGGGCACGCGTTCCTTGATCCCTCTTGTTGCTGCGCAACACCGACAGTTGTCGGTGCCACCCAAGCGTCGGACGCGATTCAGCAATTCGTTCTATGGTGCGGCGACGGTGATCTGCACCGGCACGGTCGTGGCGAAGTCCTGGCCGTTGTATTTCACCGCGGCCTTCACATTGAACTTGTAATTGCCGGCGGGAGCATCGGCTGGAATTTCGAAGGCAAGGTTTCCGGCCGCCGCATCCGCTGCGATTGTGGCCGTCGTGGCTTTGATTCCCTTCGCGTCGCCCTCCGCTGCCACTTCGAGCGGTACTTCGCCGGTGTAGCCCGCCAGACGCGCAACGGTCAGCGGCAGATCGACCTTGCCGGCAGGCTGGGCCGTGGTGCCCGCGGCTACTTCGAGGCCGATGGGCGACTCGAGTACCTTGATCGTCACGGCGGTCGAGGGGAGCGCGACGTTCACGTCCTTCGGCGCGGCGGCCTTTTGCAGGGCGTCGAGTTCCTTGGCGACAGCGGTTTGGACCTCGACCGCCTGCTTGGACTTGGCGTCCGCATCAGCCGCGGCTTTCTCGGCGGCTGCTTTGGCGTCGGCAATTTCCGCGGCTTGCTTTTCGGCCGCAGCGACGGCTTCGGTCGCGGCCTTCATCTTGGCCTGCGCTTCGGCCAGTTGCTTCGCGGCTTCTTCGGCAGCGGACTTGGATTGAGCGATGGCGGCGGCGACTTCGTTGGTTTTGGCTTCGGCCGCGGCCTTGGCGTCGGTGGCCGCTTTGGCTGCGGCGGCAAGTTCGCCCACGACATTGTCGACGGCCGCTTTGCGCGCCGTGACTTCGGCGACCGCCTCGGGATTGCGCGCGTAGCTGACCAGTGAGCTGGCGGTGAGCATCAGCGAGTAGGTGCCCGGCGGCGTGTTCGCGGCCAGCGCGAGTTCCAGGTTTCCTTCAGCCGTCTCGGCGTTCAGTTCCAGCGATGGCGGTTTCACTCCTGGCGGCAGTGGGAACGGCGTGAGCGTGACGACGCCTTTGAATTCACCACGGCGGGCGAGCTTCACCGGAATCTGCACCTTCGCGGCTTTCACCGTTTCAAGAGGCGTACCGCCCGCGGCGCTGGCCAGGAACGGCGCCGTCTCGCCTTCGGTTACGGCAACGGCCAGGTTTCGCGAGAGCCGCGCGCGAGGCGTGACGGTGTTGAGCGCGCCGCCCCAGACCATCGTGGCGTGCCGCGCGGGGTGAACCACTTCTTTGCCCGCGATCGTGGCCTTGCCGGTCACGGTGAGCAGGCTCGTGCCGGCCGGAGCATCCTCGGCAGCGGTGAGCACGAGCTGGCCGACTTCCTGGCCCGGGCCGATGGTGATCGGCGCGGCCGTCACGCCAGTCGGCAAACCCGTGGCCGTGATTTCGACCGGGCCGTTGTAACCATCGCGGCGGAACACCAGCACGTCGATCACTTCGCTGCCGCCGCGACGAA
>Ga0169931_10011935_pt1 | contig 12138 bp, 10 predicted proteins | sample Kivu_15m_20L_FD_129675 | JGI IMG/M metagenome (GOLD analysis project Ga0169931, IMG submission 129675) | Freshwater microbial communities from Lake Kivu, Western Province, Rwanda to study Microbial Dark Matter (Phase II) - Kivu_15m_20L... | ecosystem: Environmental > Aquatic > Freshwater > Lake...
AGTTTGAATATCTTTTAAATCATGAGCATAAGTCTGCGATGTATTTTATTGACTGGCGTGTAAACTTCGGCAATGTTTACAGATATATCAGAGAGGAAAAATCTCAGCGAAGAAGTATCTTTTATCATCATGAGATGGAACATTTCCTTTATTACCATGAAGCTTCCAGGGACCTCATGTACCAGAGATTTATATAATCATTTCCGCAACACATTAAAATTCAAGTATTTAAAAATGAACCAAAAATTTCATATATTATAAAAAGTGAAATAAGAATTTCGAAAAATAGTGGTTTTTCCTTACCTTTACAGTCCTCTTTCCCCTCAAACTATTAAAACCACTGCCATGCCTGTAACTAAAAATGCATTCGAGAGGTACAAAATCATCGACCGGAAACTCAGGAGCAGAAAAGATGGATTTACCATCATGGAACTAACCAACCTTGTTAATAAGGAGTTGGTGATGTTTGATAAAAAATCCAATCCTGACAATTCTCAAGAGGTTACTGATAGAATGATAAGGCTTGATCTAAAGAATATGCCAGAGATCTACCCAGTAGAAATTGTGAAGAGGAATGGCAAGTATTGTTATGAAACTTCCGAAGATTCAATAGACAATATCAATTTAAAGGAAGAGGATAAAACTGCAATTACGTTAGCAATGGGTGTATTTGCAAGATTTAATGGAACACCCATTTATGATAAATTTTCTGATGCTGTTACGAGAATTTTAGCAAGTTCAGTATTAAGGAAAATTAATACAACTGATACTAAAAGATATATTCAAGTAGCGGAAGTATCTGAACATTCTGGTATTGAGTGGATAGAAACTATCTATAATGCGATTGTCGAAAGAAAAGCATTAACACTTCACTACAAGAGTTTTGGTGATAAACCCTCTATAAAAGTTATAAGTCCTTATATGCTAAAGGAATACCGTAATAAATGGTATTTGATAGCATATGTACATGATAAAGAAAAAGGTGGTATTATACTTTTGCACCGTTTGAGTAGGATAGTAAAAATTGAAGAAAGTGAAGAGGCATTCGAAGAAGATAGATCATTTGATGGAAATAAATACTTTAAATACACTTTGGGTGTTTTTCATAAACATGGAGAAGAGCCAATACATGTTAAACTAAAATTGCATGGAAGTCCCATCATAAAGATTTTATCGGAAGATAAAATTCATCATACTCAGGAACTAGTTCCAATTTCTCCAGATGAAGCTATACTCGATTTACATGTATATGCATCACCAGAGTTAAATACATTTATTATGTCCTATTCGGAAAGTATTGAAGTCATTGAACCAACTTCACTTCGAGATGAAATTAAAAAGAAGCTTTCAAACTCAATATCTAGATATGTAATTCAAAATTGAGTATCACATTACCTATACTGATGTTTTCATTTGGTAAAAGAAATAATCAATACATACAATTTATTCGTTAAGGAAATCATTGATCTGGTGGGTTAGTTTTTGGAAACAAAATTTCACATACCACCCCGATTTTTGTTGTCCAATTTTAATCTATGGTTGACAAATCCCTCTCCAAATCACTACTGGTAAGTGTCCAGGCAGCTTATAAAGTATTGAATGACAATGACTTCAATGAGGGCTTGATAGAAGCATCAGCTGCACATGTTGATCCTATTGTGAAATTTTTTAATATAACCCCCGGTCAAGCATTGGTACTTGGATTTTTTGTGAGTCAAAATATCAATGACAATGAAATTGACAGAGAATGTTTTACTAAATACTTTTCAAAGGAAATAAGTTCATTGCCGGATGCACTTGAATTGATTGATTCACTCGCCGAAAAAAAGTTGATTTTTAAATGCGGAGATATTTCAAAAAAATCGGTTTATAAGTTCAAGTTTATACGGGTACATCCAAGAGTAATTCGGGCTATTATTAATGGAGATATTGAACAACTTCAACTTACTCCTTGCGAAACATTCATGGAATTCTTAGATGATGTTAATGATGTAGTAGTTCAGCGGATGGAGCGACACATCAATACTGAGCAGTTGATGAGTGAAATAAAGGTTCTCATGGAGGTAAATAAACATCTAGAGTCAGTTCAATGGATTAATCGACAAGAAGAACTTATTGATATCAATTTATGTCTCTTCCTTAACATTTGTATTGAGCATGCCCGGGGTCAAGAAGAAGTAGATTGCGAGAAAGTAATTCGTGAAGTGTGTGACAATGCAACTCATAGGATGAGACATAAAAGTCTTATGAAGTCTGGACAACATTTTTTGGTTAAAAGAGGTTACATCGAATTTTGTGGGAGCTTTATAGCTCTGTTTGATTCTGTAAAGATTCAAGATGATGTTATGAAGCAAGTTTTTAGTGGCTCACCTGATACAATAAAAAGAGAATTCAAACCTAAAAATTCTATTCTCATTGATTTTGAAAGTATACAAAATGAGCAGCTTTATTATAATTCTAATGAAGGTCAATCTATTCATACGCTAACTGAAATTTTATCAGATAAACGTTATCATGAGGTGGTTGAAAAAATGAAGTCGAAAAATATGAAACCTGGATTTACAATTTTATTGTATGGAGCTCCCGGTACAGGAAAAACTTCAACTGCGAAACAAATAGCAAAAACAACTGGTAGAAGTATTTTAATGGTAGATATACCGTCAATTCAAAGCAAATGGTTGGGTGAATCAGAACGAAATCTATCTAGACTGTGGGATGAATATGAACAAGCTAAATCAAGATTTTCGATTGCACCCATTTTGCTATTTAACGAAGCTGATGCTTTACTTGGGAAGAGAGTTAATGTTAATACAAGTGTTGATCAAATAAATAATACGCTGCAAAATATACTTCTTCAGCGTCTTGAGGATTTCGAGGGTATTTTTATTGCAACTACTAATTTGCTTAAAAATTTGGAATCTTCGTTTGATCGTCGGTTTCTATACAAAATCGAGTTTTGTAAACCTGAATCATCTGTTAGATTACAAATTTTACAATCACGTTTCCCAGAAATTTCGTCTAAAATTCTTGAAGAAATAAATGAGAGATTTGAACTTACAGGAGGGCAGATTTCAAATATATCAAGGAAGCTATTGGTGAATCAACTATTGAATAAAGAGTCAGATGATGCTGAGCAGTTATTTACTATGTGTGAAGAGGAGGTGAGACTCAGAAAAACGGTACATTCCAACCCAATTGGATTTCGTACTGGTCATTAAGATGTAAAAATAACATATGCAATATTTTAATGAAGCGTTTAAAAAACTCAATGACCGTCAAAGACAAGCTGTTGTAACTACAGAGGGGCCAGTGATGGTACTTGCTGGGCCAGGTACTGGGAAAACTGAAATTCTTGCTGTACGGATTGGTCATTTATTGAATCAACCGGGAATTAACTCCAACAACATTCTCTGTTTAACTTATTCAAATTCCGGAGTTAATGCAATGAAGGGTAGGCTTTCGGAATTGATTGGTGGGGAAGCGGAAAAGATTAGTGTATTTACTTTCCACTCTTTTGCAAAAAAATTACTGGATTCTAATTCAAGTGATTTCTTTAGTGGAAGAACTCTGATATCAGATGCAGAGCGTTACATGCTTATTGAAAAATTAATCCATGATTATTTAGTTCCCGAAGACCCCGGTTATTTAAAGCCTTCTTTTAATTCAACTATTAAAAAATACGCTGAAATATTCAATGTTATCAGACAGGAGAATTTAAATCAAGACTCTATCATTGAATTAGCTAATAGATGTATAAATGATATAATGCCTCTTGAAGAGGAGTATAATTTACAAAATGGAAATGGTTTTAATAAAAAGGGGAGAGATCTGGCTGAATCTATTAACTGGTTTTCAACAAGAATTGCTAAAATGTATGATGAGTATGAGAAAGAGCTTGAAAAAAGAAACATGTTTGAATTTGAGCACATGCTTAATGAAGCGATTCTTCTATTGGAATCAAATCAAAACTTACTTGTACGTTTAAAAGAAAATTATCAATATATTCTTGTTGATGAATATCAGGATACTAATTTAAAGCAAATTGCAATTCTTGATATATTGACTAAGGGTGAAGTAAAGCCAAATATTTTTGTAGTAGGTGATGATGATCAATGTATATATAGATTCCAAGGGGCGAGTGAAAAAAACTTTTCATGGATTCGTAAAAGATTTAACCATGACTTATGTACAATAACTTTAAATCTAAATTATAGAAGTACTCCGGTCATTCTTCAATACGCATTTGGTTTAATCCAGCAAAATGATAACAGACAGCCCGAGAAGGTACATCCTTTGCTCTCTGGTAATAGTAAATATAATTCTGCTACGCATCCTCATCCCGAAATAATGACATTTCAGTCAGCTGATCATGAGGCTTATTTTATAGCAAACATGATAAAAGAAAAAATTGCGAAGGGAGTTAAACCTCCTGAAATTGCTGTATTAGCGGGAACACGTAATGATTATTCTCAAGTTGGGAAATGGTTAAACTCTTTTGGCATTGATACAAGAATAAATCAAAATTGGGATGATCTGTTAAAATCACCATTGGGAAAAATACTTTTCAATTTGTTGCAATTTATTAGAGCTAGAGAAGGTAATGTGTATTTAGCAGAGGGATTCTTATTACAAGCTTTATTATATAAAAATTATTATGCTTATTTAATACAAACCTTTTTACAAAGCAAAACTGAAGAGTCAAGAGATTTTTATAAATGGCTCACAAATTATGATGGAATATCTGAGAAAATGAAGATACTTCTATCTGATATATGTATTTTACTTAATTCAAAAAACGAAACACTCTCTGAAAACATTACACAAATTCTATTTTCATTGGCAACGAGTGATTTGAGTGATCATATTGATAAAAGGCATATCGATGCTTGGTTTAAATTTATAGTAGAATTTAAAAATGCTTCTAAAATTACTTCAATTGAATCCCTTGCTGAATTAATATGGTATTACTATCAAAATAATATTCCGATTAAAGTTGATTTAGAAAAAAAGAATAATGATGAAGCAGTTGTGCTTTCAACTATACATGGTAGTAAGGGTTTAGAATATGAGCATGTCTATCTTATTGCTACGCACGATAAAAAATGGGAAAATAAAAGCAGTTCAAGGGATGTGCAGGTTCCTAAAATATTGAATCGATTTATAGTGCCAGAAGCAAATAGTGATGACGATTTTCGTAGATTATTGTATGTGGCTTGTACCAGGGCTAAAATTAATTTAACCATTTCTCATTGCAGAATATTCAGCAATAAACCCGCAGTATTAACGAAATTCCTCCATGGCTATAAGAATTCTACAAGTGTTGTATATGCAGAGATACCAGAATTTGAAATACCTACAATCGATAAGGATACGTATGTGCTTGATGCAGACAATGAACTCCTCAATTTAATTAAACATAAAATCACAGAGTATAAATTATCTCCAAGTGCTCTTTCTGTATGGGAAAGATGTCAAAATGAATTTCTTTATAATTCTATTTTAAAAATTCCAAGTGGTTCTAATGAATCAGCCTCTTTTGGAACTTTATTTCATGAAATAATGAAGGTAATTGGGAATGATATTTCTATTCAATATAATCAAACTAGTTTGAATAATTTGATTGATGATTTAATGGTAAAACATAAATATAATTTTCATTCAACGCATGTAGAAAAATATAAAGCATATGCAAAATACTTGGTTCAATCTTATCTTAATGCACATCCGATTATTGGAAGACCCTTTAAAATCGAGAATACATTTTTTTCTGAAATAGATGGAAGAGTCAAAATGAAAGGTCAATTAGATAGGGTAGAGATGCAAGGGAACACTGTTAAGGTTATTGATTATAAAACAGGTAGTTTAAGGGAAACATCTAAACCTTTCAAAAATGAAAATGAACCTGGTACAAAATACTGGCGACAGGCATATATGTACACATTACTCATGATGCAAAACTTTGAGGCTGCACAAGGATTTAAATTTGAGTTTCACTATCCTGAATTAAAACCCGTCATTTCGGTTTTCAATTACGAAAAGAACAATGCATTTGAAGAATTTATAGGTAGTGTTTGGGATAACATACAAAATTTGCGTTTTCAAAAATCTTGTGGGAACAAAGACTGTATCTACTGTAAATTAGATTTAACCAAAATTGCTTAATACTAATTTTAATTTCTTGGAAGCACCAAAACAAAAGATTATTTATCATCATACTCATTCTCCGAAGAAATATACATTTCGGATGATTGACCGATACTTGGCAAAGGGCTGGTATCGAATGTATCAAGATTTGTTTACAACTACTCATAATTTATATGAAGAGGATAAAGAGACAATGAATAGAGTGTGGTGGCTAAGATATGGTATAGATAATCTTACCCCTCATGAATCACATAAAAAAATTTTAAAGCGTGCTAAGTCTTTTGAAATTACAATAAAGCGATTTATCGATAATAGCTGTGAAGAACATGATTTGTATGGGCTATACAGACGTAATATTGATTTTGATGGATATGATTCATTAAATAAGTGTCTATATGGAGGTGATAAAGTAAATTCAAAATACAATACCCATATAATTCGTATAAAAGATAAGGGTGAATTGATAGGAGTTGGGTTATTTGATAAAGGTTTCAACAGTCTATCATCTGAAATACACTTTTTTCATCCTTCGTATAAAAAGTACAGTATTGGGAAGCTTCTTATTTTACTCACCATAGATTTTATGAGAAAAAATAAAATGAAATGGTACTACACTGGATATATTGTTGTAGGAAGGCCAAAACTTGATTACAAACTATTTCTTGGAAAAGATTCAGCAGAGTATTTTGATTACGAAACCAAGTCATGGTTACCTTATAAAGATGATATACTTGAAGAGGAGCATTATACGTCATATGATTTAAATGTTATGCATATATCTATGGCTTTTACCAAATCAAAGGAATTTGATGTCCGTGAACTTATGGATCAAATAGAGAATGATCTTAAATCAATCGAAGCAAATAATTAAAAATCAATTTTATGACAACAATTGTTTTTTACGTAATATTCCTTGTTATGGGTTTTGCTGTAGCATATTTTATTCTAAGAATAAGTTATGATAAAGTTTTAAATGAAAAGCAGTTGAGTTTTGATTCTCTTAGAAATTCATATGAGGAATTAAAGAAAGAAAGAGATTCATTCGCAAATCAACTTGGTGAATTGAAAATAGAATATGCAAAACTCAGTACAGCACAAAATGGAATGAATGAATTAATACATACATACAAGGATAATATGAAAACTGAGTTTAGGGTGCTTGCCGGGGAAATTCTTGAATTGAAGGGACAAAAACTAACAGAAGTAAATAAAGATGAGATTGCAAATATTTTAAATCCACTTAAGACTGAACTTAAGGAGTTTAAGGACAAAGTTGAAAAAGTATACCACGATGAATCAAAAGAAAGGCATGCTCTTGGACAGCATATCAAAAATCTTGTTGAAACCAGCGGTAAAGTTGGACTCCAAGCTGATAATCTAGCTAATGCATTAAAAACCAATGTTAAGATGCAAGGTAACTGGGGTGAGATGTTACTTGAGTCAATACTCGAACATAGTGGGCTAACAAAGAATAGGGAATATTTTTCGCAGGAATATATAAAAGATAATGCTGGTAATATCATTAAAGATGAAAATGGAAATGGACTTCAACCCGATATTACAATAATATACCCTGATCAACGAAAAGTAATTATTGACTCCAAAGTATCACTAGTAGCTTGGGAGCAATATGTAAATGAGTCAGACCATGAGAAACAAAAGTCTTTACTTGAGGGACATGTAAAGTCTTTGAAACAGCACGTAGATGGGTTAAGTAAAAAGAATTATGCTAAGTATGCTAAGGCATTAGATTATGTTATCATGTTTGTACCAATTGAACCTGCATTTCTTGAAGCTCTTAAAAATGATACAGGACTATGGAAATATGCTTATGACAAGCAGATATTAATTGTTGCACCCACCAATTTACTTGCTGTATTGAAGATTGTAGCAGATTTATGGAAGATTGAACAGCAAAGTAAAAATGCTATTGAAATTGCAGATAGTGCTGGTGATTTGTATGATAAATTTGTAGGTTTTGTTGATAATATGGAAATTATAGGTGATAATTTGAACAAGCTTAAGATCACTTACGATAAAGCTTTCGGTCAGTTATCTAGTGGTAAAGGAAATATTCTAGGTCGGATCGAAGAGATTAAAAAGAAAGGCGCAAATGCAAAAAAGGCTTTACCAGATAGGTTGATAGATAAAGATGAAGTTTGACTTATTACCAATTGGAAACAAGTTTAAATTATTGATGGATGTGTTTAAATTTAAATAATGGTATAGTTTGACCTCCCAAATCAAGGTTTGTAAAGATTCTGTCTATTCCATTTTTATAAGAAATAAAATTATTAAGATTCATTCTTTTTTGAAATTCGGTATACTCATAAGGTTGAAGCCTTAAAGCAATGTAAATTATTGTATTATTTAAAACATTTTTGTTTAGACAATTTATCATCTCGTCCAGCATTAAAGCAGGTGCTCCTAATATTGAGAATATTAGATCATATTTTTCAGCACTTTCGAAATCGGCATAGTTATTCTTGAAAATTTCAATTTTAGTATTTAGTTTTTTATTTTCGTAGTTTTTATCAACGATATCAATTTTTTGAATTTTCGAAATATTCTGTAATAAAAAGTCTGCTGCCCATCCATCCGACCCACCTAATTCTAATACTCTTCTAATATCAATATACTCTATATCTTCTAAAATATTTTTTATGATAGACTCTAAAATTGATACACTTATTGCAATCTGTCCACTTGTTAATATTTTTATAGCTTTTGGGTTTTTTACAAAGTAATTCCTTATGAATTGCTCAGTATCTATATTTTTATTTATGGATGCCTCATCAACCAATTTCCAAAACATTTTATATTCAGATTTTCCTAATAATCTCAACAATGCATTACTACATTCATTATCATCAAATGAATAATTTAAATAGTAGCCGTATTTTTTTAAGTGGTCTTTTATTTGATTCATATATTAATCAGTCAGGTTTAAATATCTACTATAAACTATCGGTTAATTAGGATTATCAAAATCACTATTACTTTTCTGAACTTCAATTATCTCCTGCTCAACAAATAGGTATTGAGTATTTATTTTACACCATTCATCAGCCTCTTCCAATGAGTTCGCTTCTATGACAGGGCCAGGCCACTTTCCAAGTTGACCATTGATATTATGGATTGCAATAACTGAGGTTAGAAATTTTTTCATGAGACATCTTAAATATGACAACTAATAGAAAAAGAAGAAAAAATATAATGCTGCCTCAATCCTTCGCACACCTTCAAAATACCCTAATGTTGTACCAGAAGCGTTTTTTACTCTGCCATCTTCAACATAGCCAATCGTTCTTCCAGTATTATCTTTTACCTTATCGGTCTCAATGTAGCCTATAGTTGACCCTGAGGCATTTTTTACCCTTTCTGATTCATAATAGCCAATTGTTGAACCACTGCTATTCTTAACCCTGCCATTTTCTATATATCCTACAGTAGAACCGCTGCTGCTCTTTACCCTTCCATTTTCTATATAACCTATTGTTGAACCATGACTACCCTTTAATCGTTGGGCTTGAATGAAAGAAGATAAATGACAAAAAATAATGATGAAGACTACTTTATACATAATCATTATATATTAAATCTAAATTAAGATATTCTTACTATTCATCTTGATTCAACTAATTGATTAAGCTCATCATAAACTTCCATCGTTTGACCTGGGAATATTATTTTTATTACACACTTCACATTTTCTCCATATTTAAAAATGATATCATTTCTTAAATCATTATATTTTTTTAGATCTCTCACTGTATTTATGTAATCACGTTGCTTTTGACTTAATTCTTCTTTATGAAATTCCTTCTGATCAAAAACGTAGATATTTTTAATATTGCTTCCTCTCATTTAATTGAATTCCTTTTTTAGAATTAAACGATATAGTAACTTAGATTTCCTGTAATAAAAATATGTCAATGAATATACATCAAAAACAAAAGGTTGAAGAGTTAAAGATTGAATTTATTAAAAAAGTAGAATCATTAATTACCTCTGGTTCTGCAAGGGAATCCTTTCTTAATGTTTATCAAGATAAAAATCAGCATGTGTATGTAATGCTAAATTACCCATATGATATTGATGATTATTATAGATTACGATGGACAATTGAGTGGTATTACATATCACAAGATGGCAATATTAAGCAAGTCAATTATTCTAGTTCATATATAGAAAATTCAGATAAATTAGAGCAGTACACCTATTCATACTTTTCAAATGAGTAGAAGTTTCCTAAAATTTCATTCAGTTTATGAAATGGGAGTCACAGAAAATCAAAGGATTATCTGTGTATTTGGTAAGTTGATATTATGAAACTGCAGTGAATTCTGCAGTAAAATATGAAATATCGGCCCTGTAGTTAAATGGATATAACCAGCGTTTCCTAAACGTTAATTTCAAGTTCGATTCTTGGCGGGGCTACAAAGAGCTTGATTCCAAGTGTTACTCACGGAAGAATCGACCTCTTTTTTTTTAAAAATGATTATAAATGTCGCATTTTTTGTGATTGAATTATTATGCTAAAAAACCTGACATTAAGGTAATGATTGAAGGTTCAAAAGAGTGTTGGCATTTCGTTTAAATGTGAGAATTTGGAATTATTTCGTAGCACTGAATAACACGTATTACACTTTTTACGACAACCAAGATGTTAAGTCAATTACTTTACCCAAATATTTCAGTATGAACCACCTACTCCAGGATTCCCCTGCAGGTCTAAACATAATTGAACCTTTTGGTTGGAAAAAGAGAGAATTTGATAATTTAGTTAACTTGTAATACAGAGATTTATATGCAAATAATAACACAATCACCGAAAAAAGCACTTAAAGCATTTTTGAAGCAACGACCTTCAGAAAGCGAAAGGGACAAGTTTAAAAACAACTTGATTGCTTTGCTTGACAAGATTAGTATTATTGAAAAGCAACCTAAAGACGAAAGTGAGGAACATTTAAAAAACAATCTTCGTGACTTTTTGCGTGACACTTACTACATTGACAGCAACGCCATCAACACCAAAGACAAAAAGGATTTGGTAATTCACATCGGCAAAACAACCGACACAGATGTTGCAGTAATCATTGAAGCAAAGCGACCTTCCAACAAAAACGAAATGGTTTCCGCTGACAATGCCAACAAAAAAGCATTGCACGAACTCATTCTTTACTACCTGACAGAGCGGAACGCAAAAGAAAATGTTCAGTTAAAACAACTGGTTGTAACTGACATAAACCAATGGTTTATCATTGATGCTAACTACTTTGACAAATACATTTACCGAAACACTCAAATCCGAAAACTTTACGAAACCAAAGTAAACGACAAGAAAGACAATCCTTGGTTTTATGAGGAAATTACAAAAATCGTTTCCAAAATAGACAGTGAAATACCTTGCGTTTATTTTGACATCAGAGATTATGAGAAAATTCTCCACAATACAGCAACAGATGACGACAAAGAACTTGTTGCACTTTATAAAATCCTTTCTCCACAACATCTTTTAAAAATTGCTTCTCCAAACGATAGCAACACACTCAATGAAAGATTTTACAAGGAGTTGCTTCACATCATCGGACTTGAAGAAGCAAGAGAAGGAACAAAAAATGTAATTAGACGAAAAACGGAAAACAAAAATGATGCTTCGTTAATTGAACTGACAATAGAAGCATTAAAAACGGAAGACCCTTTTCATCGTATTCCAGACATTAAAGTTTATGGCGATAAAAAAGAGGACCAAACATTCAACATTGCTTTAGAACTCTGTATTACCTGGATAAACCGAATTTTATTTTTGAAATTATTAGAAGGCCAACTTATTTCCTATCATCAAGGCAATAAAGATTACCGTTTCCTTAATTCAGAAACAATTCACGACTATGACGAACTTTTTAAACTCTTTCACAAAGTTTTAGCCGTTAATATTCCTGACAGAACAGAAGCCATTAAAACAAAATACAACCGTATTCCCTATCTCAA
>Ga0169931_10011936_pt1 | contig 12138 bp, 17 predicted proteins | sample Kivu_15m_20L_FD_129675 | JGI IMG/M metagenome (GOLD analysis project Ga0169931, IMG submission 129675) | Freshwater microbial communities from Lake Kivu, Western Province, Rwanda to study Microbial Dark Matter (Phase II) - Kivu_15m_20L... | ecosystem: Environmental > Aquatic > Freshwater > Lake...
AAACAATAGCATTCACGACATTGTCGTCGTAAACTAATTCAGGTTCTTTTAAAACCAAATTTTTCTAAAATAATTTGATTATATGTTTTTATATAAATTATATACCCCTGCTTTGATATAGCTTAAGTAAAGAGAAAGATCATTAATATCACTTGTCAACATAAAATTATCATTATGATCAAGATTAAACACCTTTAAAGAATCTTGATAAACACCTTGTTTTATCAATTCATGTCCAGAAGCAGTGAATCCTAAATTTATTTTTGATCTATGTGCTAATTAAATAATAAAATGGTATCATATACTTTTTGGTTTGCAAACTTTCAACCATTTAATTGAGAAAGGATCGCATTGATCTGATTTTATTGTCATTTTTATTTCAGCCACTCCTTTGACTCCTTCTTTGCAATTATATAAAACCTCCACTGTTGTTATTTCCATATTAGTAGTAAAACCTTCTGGTTTTATTTCTACCTTTGGATTAGATATTGATATATTGTTTGAACTTATTGTAATTGAAAGTTTATCATGAGCAATTGAATTATTTTCATGTATTTCAGTCGCGTAGAAATAATCCAAGTCATGAAAGTAATCAGTCAATTGTAGAGAATGATTATTTGTATCTTCCCATCTTTTGTTTATTATTCCTCTATCATATATTATATCACCTCCTCTAATCGATGACAATTTGTCCTTGGCCAATTTGAGATTACAAATATTCATCGAGAGAATTGATTTCGTGAATAAAATTAATATAAAGAAATTGATCAACTTATTTACCATTTTATGTTATTGATTTAAAAATAACATAATTTTACTAATACATGAAAATTTGTAATTTTAAGACCTAGCGATTAAAATATTTATATATTTTAATATTCTTTAATTTATCTTATTTCGGGTAGAATTTAAATATCAACTTAAGAGCAACCATATAAATATTTAAACAATTTTAAAATATATGTATCAGCATTTAATGCTAAGATTTTTCGTTTATTAAAATTTGATTAAATTATTACTATAACCGCAAGAATTTAATCGAATTCATAGTATATTAACTATCAACCTATTTATTTTATAATCTTATTTTTAATTGTTCTGCCTAAAATCACATTACCAACATAATTAAATATAATAATTGATTTTAAAAAAAAATTTAAATGTCACAAATGACTAACTTACAAAACTTTATAGCAGGATCCACCTTTCAAGATATCTGTGAGTTTTTCTTTCACATAATAAACTTCAAATCTAATTCGAACTATCTTTTAAAAATTCAAAAATACAAAGATTTTAATATAAAAGAGGTATCTTAATTATTTAATACTAACTAAGCTGATTGAAGAATCAACATTTCTAATAAATTCACTTTCATCCTTGAATATGAACTCGAATCCCAACATTCAGAATGAGGCAGAACAAATATTAGTGAATAATCTTAAACTTAACTCGATTGAAAACTTTCCCAAAAAGGATTTTACATATTTTTTATTAAATTCAATTAATAAAAAATCATCTACTAATATGAACAGTCTAATTGCTCATGATTGGCAATTGTCAATTATTGAAAGAGAAAATGAAAAATTGTCTGTGAATTCAAATAAGATTGACAAAGTCGAAATTGCAATGAAATTCAAATTTTTTAACAGCAATGATGACGAGTATCAAAACAAAGTATTGAAAATGGGATATAATGAATTCAGTGAAGTTTTGAACAATCTGAAGAAAATAAATGGACAACTTCAGTTATTTAAGAATTAATTTTTATAATGACAAAATTTAAAAGATATAGTATTTCTATATAACATTATTCTATAGCACTTTTTCATCATAAAAGAAATCTGTTCATTCTATTTTGAATAAAATAATAGAATCAAATTTAAGATTAATTTAAATATGTTAAAAAATTTAAAATTAAATCTAATATGCCAAAATAACAAAAATCAGCTTATATATCCTTCGAAGGAATTTCAACCATCATCTTGTTTAATCTACAATTCATCAAAGAAAAATTATAATGGTTTATTTGAAAGACCGACTCAGAATTTATTTTCAAATTTGGTAATACTCAGTTCTATTCAAAGTATAGAACATTTTAAATATTCTTATGATATTTCTTGGAGTCTTTCGATAGCCCTCATGAGTACAGGTATTAGGCTTTTACAAATTCCAAGCCTTTGGCTAATTAAGGACATAAATTTCCAAAAATATTTTCCAAGGACAGTAAACAATTTTGTAAATAGATGGTATCATAAGCTTATAATAAACGACTTAGAAATTGATATAAAAAGAAATAGAATAAATAAAATTGAAGGAGAGAAACTATTAAAATATTACAATACCAATATGATAATCTCGTATTTTTCTCAATTAATTCTTTTATTTAATTATTTTCGTGGATTGAATTCAATGTGTAAAGCATCTAATTCAACATTATATCCAAATTTTACTAATGACCTACTTGGCTTGAATTTAGCTACATATGATTCTTATTTCATATTCCCTATTATAGTGTTTTTAAATAATTTTTTGCTCATAAAAGTTGTTAACCACCCCTATTTGATAAATTTCAATTTAAATGATAAAAAGTTGTTATCACTCGCTTTTCTTACTAGTTTGTTCAGTGTTTTTTGGCCGAAGTGCTATTCGATTTGTTGGGTCTCATATTGTATCACTCACATTATAATTACAAAATTTACTAATTACATAAGTGAAAGACAGAATAATAAAAGGGATTATTCTAAGTACGTGGAAAGAAAATATAAAAATGAAATAGATGAATTGTATAAGAAATATTAAATTTTAATATATATACTTAAATTATTTATAAATAATTTAATGAAAATTACCACAGAAAATGATTTTAATAAAAATAAAACCGACGATTTCACATCAAACGAGGAATTGAGAAAACACTTGGAATTAATCATAGATCCGAAATATAAATCTAATATCTCAGATTGGATTTACTACGCAAAGCCAAATGAGAAAAAGGGTCTGTGGATATTATCTAAAGTAATCAGTAGTAAGGGACAACAGATGTTCAAAACCCAGTTAGTCAAAACAAGAGAGGAAATTAATGATCTCAGCAAACTTACTTTGGAAGAAGCATACAAGAGATATCAGAAGAGAAAAAATATGTCTTCTTATTCTGAGTTTTATGGAGCGAATTTAGACGATAAATACAAATATAATAACATTTTGAAATACAAGGATTTCGAGAATGTAATAAAAAATTTGCTTATATAAAATTTAACTTTCAAAATCTCATTTACTTTCATAGCTAAATTATGCAGAATACATCAATAAAGATTTCCATCAATACATCCAAGCATGGGTGAGTATAGAAAAAACTGAGCAGTATAAAGAATATGTGTTGGATTTCGTTCGTTCTTTTTTGGCGACAGTACGATCCAACAGAACTTTTGTAACGCATAAAAAGTAAATTATTTTTAAATGATGAACTTTTTTAATAAAAATTTTACAGCGAATATTACAAAAATTTCAAAGAAAAAGATAAGTTTACTACTCATTCACCTTTTCTAAATCATAATCCTGAGTTATCTAATCGAGCAACTATTCCAACCATAGAGGAAATGAAAACTAGAATTGGGATAGACAAATCATCGATAACTCCTGAAGGTAATAATGACATGTCTGTGTATAATGATAATATTAAAAATCACGAAGAAATAAAAAGAAGAAAGATGGAGTTGATTAATGGAACAAAGAATTTGTTGAAGGGAATTTACAACAATACTACTTCATCCTGTTATCAAGAAATATATAAGTAATATTTTATTTTAAAATTTAAGAGGACTTCCTTCAAAGTACAATCAGGCTGTGAGAATGAATACTCAATCATCAATTGTTAAAGGAATAGTTCCTGATCCATTTACTTTGAATAGGATTAAAAATTCTGTTACTATAGATGACTCTTTGAAGAATAGTATACAGTCCATCATGTAAGATATTTCATTTAAATATATCATAGGTTTTCTGAAAATAATACTTATTGGAAATATCGATAAAATTTAATTTTTAATCAATCTAATGAATAATTTTTATAACACTAGTTCCTATTTCAACTTAAAATATATTTTTTAATTTAATTCAAAATATAAACAATTCATTATTGAAATTTTATCTATTTAAATTTATATAGGTCATTTTTAGTTTTAAAGAATTAATTATCATTTTTGTTATCCATTATAGAGTATGAAAAAGACATTTTATTTCACCATTAATAATACTTATTATTTATGAAGATAGTTGCTTTGGACATGCGGGTCTTCATTCAATTTTTCATATATTTTTTCTGTCATATGCTGAGGATTAACAACATTTCTAGATGACTCATATTCTAAATTTGCCATGTTTTTTGGCTTGGTATCAACATCATGTCGTTGATGTCTACCATGTTCATGTTCTCTATGAAGTTGTTTATTTGTAGGCATTTCCTCTATGTTTATGTCCCTTCTATCCATATCAGTAAAAGTATTCAATTTTTTGTTCTTTCTGTCAGGATCTAAGTTCAATTTGGTATTGTAGGGATCATGTTCATTTAGCTTGGATTTGTCATGATGAAGATCCATTGGGAGATGATGATCTCTTTGATATTTTCTGTCTTCTCTTGCCATGTCATATTTGTCTTTTTCTCTAGTAAAGTCAGGATCAAATTCATTTATGATTGAGCTATATTTATTCTTTTCGTCAGTATCCATTAAAATATTTTTTGTAGATAGATTTATATTATTTTACCGTTTTCTTGTTGATGAAAATATTTTGATCTTTTTAATTTTATAAAATTTAATTATTAACTAGCATAAAGATATTGTATAAATTTATTTAAAAAGCTTTTTCTTTAATATTTGTGATTAAAACAATTAACATCTTGATTTAGAGAGCTGAAGGGATGGATTACTTCTATTTTTAAATGGAGTAAATTATAAGTATTTAGTATTTGCGATAAAAATGTTACATATTTTTATTATATATTAAATATTTAAATAATCAAAAAAAATTCTCAAGCTACGTTCAATGCCATCCTTCTCATAATTTCGAGTTTCATCAAATCGTCCATATTCTGATTCATTTCATCTTCAATCAAATCGATTTCATCTTTATGCCCTCTTTTGTATTTTCTATAAGCGACAATCCATGCCCCACCCATGAAAATTACACCAAATATTGCCCACCAGAAAATGAATCTCATCCTATTTTATATAATTACTTTAAATTTACCCCCATTTATATCCTTCATATTTGTCATCATAAGAGTCCATTATAATTCCTGTCAGAATCGGTGACATAAAATATCCCAAAAAATTGAAAATTAATTGACTTATACTCGATGATGTGGCTTGGCAATCTCTATGAAATTTTATTTATAATAGTCTTTTAGATAATATTTTTACCTTCTAACTGAACTAACCATAATCCCTGTTCCAACTGGAACTATAGCCGCTCCAAAAAATAAAAATGTCCAAAGTAGAACAGTGATATATACTAGAGAATAAAGAAAACCTATTGGAAAAGAGAAAACAAAAGCAACTACACCGAAAGCCAGGCAAAGTTTTAGAGCTTTGAGTATATTTTTTCCTTTATATCCTCCGTATTTATCTGCGAAGGTACCACCTACCATTACACCAGCTAATGGTGCTGTAATGCTAACGGTAGAAAAAATTATTACTACTTGTATTGGATTATTCCCGAGGATGTCTATTAAATAAGAAGTCATCCAAAATTGGATCCCTGTAACGATGAAATACATAGAACATAATCCAAGACATACAAATATGTAAAGTAAGTTTCCTAGCACTGACCTAGCCTGACTACAATATCTAGATAAGTTACTTGTCTCGATTGTATCTATTCTTTTATCGAAAACGGTTCTCTTTCTGAAGCTACTTCTAGACATTTGTTGGATTAATGTTTTGTTTTTATTCCCTTCATTATTTAGGTCTTCTCTAAAATTGTCGTTTCTTTGGCTGGAATCATGTCTGTGTGTGAAAGATCTATTTCTATGAGATGGAGTAAAAGCTTTGATATTACTATCAAGTTTATTTTCTTGTAAAGTATTATGAATGTTCAATCTACTTTCAGGTTGTACAGATGAAAAATTTAAAGAGGATGATAATATAGTATCATCCAAGTTAATTCCTTCATTCTTTTCTTCGGATGTATCAACATTTATAAATTTCTCATTTTCGAATAAAAAATATAAACCTATTGGAATTTGAGCTATACCTTGTATTTGAACTGCAAACCTCCATGAAAAATAAGAAGAAAAGAAATTAATAATTATTCCTGCAAACAAATAACCTACCATAACCCCTAACGCAGTGCAAGAGTGTAAAATTCCCATCCATCTAGTAGAATGTTCTTCGGGAGAATAATTATTAACCCATACTGGCCCATAAATTACGATGAACGCCTCGCAAACCCCCATCAAAAATCTTGTTGCGAACAAAACGTACTTTATCTTAGAGAAAGAAAATAAAAAACAACAAATAGTGTTAATAAATAACGCATAAGCACAAACCTTCGCTGCTCCAAATTTTTGGAATAATAAAGATACAAACAGAGAAGCGAAGGAGAGACCAAGATATACTAAAGACCCTATCAATGCTTGTTCTTTGTAATCTAATTCTACTTCTTTTGTAAGTTCTAATAGAGAGGCTGGAATGACTCCTGTATCGTAATTAAGAAAAATGTTAGCTAATAGAAAAAAAATGAAAATTCTCAAACGTATTCCGTAAGTCATTTCTTCCTCTATATCTTTTTTGTCATTTTCTCCAGCTTCCTTATTATTTGATTCTTCCTTAACCATTTCTAAAGTAAATTCCTATAATTATCTTTTAATTATATACTGGGACATAATGATTATTTTTATCTTTTCCTTTTTCTGAAGTTGCTGAATCATGTATTTTATGATCATTTTTATTTTCATTTATTTTATTCATAGTCTCAAGGCTATTATTTGCTATTTATTTTTAAAAATGAGATATTGTACCCCCTATCTCATTTTGCAATGTATTCATATATTGTTATAATTTTATTTTATTAATTAATTAGAAATTTTAATTGGATTAGAAAAATAATTTATGTTTTCTGTTATAATTTACGTTGAAGAGAATAATGGAGATTCAATTCCTGGAAAGATATAAGAAAAATTTTAGATTAAGTCTGTTAATATTATTAGCTTTAAACATACTTGGATGTTTAACAAAGAACCTTGCAAATAATTTAAACAAAACTGAGCTGGGTCCTCTAAAAAAAGTTTCTCCAATCATGAACATTGAAATTGAAAAGGAAGAAGAAGATTTTTTTAAAAATGATACGACACTAGAAACCATTTTAAGAGATTTAAATTTTAAAAATATTACATCAACGCATAGAGATATATATAAAATAGAGTATAAATTAGAATTAAACAATGAACATGCTTTTCTCTCGACTATAACAAAATTTATAATTGATTCAAAAAGATTGATTTATTTAAATTTTACAGACATAAGGGGAAGTTTGATGATAGAAAGTAAGGAATTTCACATTTAAAATAATTTTACATTTAAATAATACTAGATGAAGGGTATTTAATTTACAACTTAACCTCTCTTGAATTGTATTTAAAAAATAAATTAAAGGAAAATTCGATTAACATTTCTCATTCTGAAAAAAAATTGAATTATATTTTACTTCTAGACAATCTTGAGTATTTACAATTACTCCAGACATTTATTTATCATAACCAGTTGGGTAAAAATTTTTCTAATCTAAATTACGACGCAATGATATACTATAATAACACTGTTCCCTTAAATTTAATTATTCAAGATATAAGACATCCAGTTTACGAATCAGATGAATCTGTCTTCCAATCGTTAAAGCGAATTTCTGAATTAAAAAGAAATTTTAAGATCACTATTATATATGACAACATTTCAGTATTAATTCCAATCAATTTTTTAAATTCCACTAGTACTTTCTCAATTTTTGTTTTAATTTACGTTTTTGTATGGTGGCATATAATTAGCTTTAAAATTTACAACACAAATTTTTCTTATGTACAAAAAATTCTCACTTTGATTCTATACATAAAGTCTTTAATTACAATTCTTCTTTTTATTTACTTGTCTATATTAGACAGAGATATAGCAACTCAAAACATTTTTGAAGAAATGTTTCTTTTGACTTCTGCGATTACTGCTAGTACAATTTATAAAACAGTATTACTGTTTACAATTATACTCCTATCAGATGTAACTTTTAATTTTTAATACAAAATTAGGGTTGGAAAATAATTTCAGAAAGCTTTTCAAGAAGCAAATTACAAAAATTAGTTATAATATATATGATAATATATTTCAGTTTGTGTTTTGATCAGATGATTGATGTATCTGGTAATAAAATAGGGAAGGTAATACAATATAAATTTAGATTTTTTAATAAATTAGTTTCTTCCTTCTGAACTTAAAAATATTATGATGAATTTTATTGTAGGTGTTTACGTGATTAAAAACTCCAGAGCTAATTTACGCTTTCTAAAGGATAAATTGGTATACGCTTTTGAATATTCTACTGATCACGTAATTAGCCTCAGAATAAAAATAGTGATGATGTTGTAAATCTAAATACTTGATATAAAAATATATAGGTTTCTATCTATCTATTCTTTTTTATATTGTTTCTTATTAGGGATAATGAATTGTTCTGTAAGATTCTATTTAGGTGAAATTGAGGATCAATACTTAAATGCGATTATACTAATTATCTGGAATAATTTAGAAATGCTATTTTTAATTATTCTTTTATACATATTTAGACCAAGGAATTTCCCTCAAAATTTCAATGTATTTTATTTAAATGGTGAGGAAGTTAACTCAGTAATGGAGAGTGTAAATATAATAATTAAATTATACTTTATTTTAGAAGCCTATAAATGTTTATGTAGCACGAGTTGATGTCAAACCTAATATTTATGCCGAAGAAATATCCATTTTCAATAACAAAAAATTCTTAGAAAAAAATAAAAACTTACCAATAATTATTGTCAACCCAATTGATCCAATTGATGGGCCTCGAAATTTTGATATTAAACAAATTTGTGTTGCCTATTTATCAAATAATTAATTTTATGTTTAAGTAGTAGTTTTTTATATGACTAAATTATTAGAATATTTAAATTTCTAATTTTTTAATTAATTTAAAAATTTATAATTAATAAAAAAATGTATGGTAATAATTATCGAGAACGTTTTATTGGAACAGATGATATAAATGATTCAAATAATCAAAATAATTTAATAAATGCTATCGAAAATTTGAGAAAAGATAAAGTAAATAACAATGATATTAATATTTGAAATAAGTTTTTTAATAATAGGGAAGAAGACGAATACAGTCTTCAGAAATCGAATTTAAACACACTCCATGAATCTATATGGGAAAGTTTAGTAATAGAATTTCTATAAATTTAAATTATTATAATCTTATATTAGGAAAGAGATTTGAAGAGAATTTACCTAAAATTAAGAGTAGTTGTGGTTCCATATGTGAATGAGGAAAAAGTTAAAGAATTAAAGCAATGGGATTTATGGGGTCCATTTGTAATGTGTCTTTTTCTTGGATTGTAATTTGATATTTTATGATAATTAGAATACTTTCAATGACTTCAAAAAAGGATTCTGCGCTTGTGTTTACAACAGTTTTCGTAATAATATGGATAGGATCAATTATTATAACTTTGAATACTAAATTATTAGGTGGTCATTTATCCCTAATGCAATGTATTTGCCTTTTAGGATATTGTCTTTTTCCTGTAAATGTTGCTTCTCTAATAACCAGAATATTTTTCTTTTTCTTACCGGGTGCAGTCAAACTTATTATTGTTACTATTAGTTTTATGTGGTCTACCAAAGGTAATTCTATTTAAAATTTTAATACAAATGTTAGCCAGCGTTCCTTTTATTTCTCAAAACATACAACAGAAGAAAAAATTGCTAGCTGTTTATCCTGTTATGCTTTTTTTTCTTTATTTAAATTATTATGTTCTTGTATAATAATTATTTTTGATAAGGAGAATTATTTTTCCTGTTTTAATATTTATTCCATAGGAATACAGCTAATCAATATTTCAAAGGTTACAATTCCTTTTATAAATAGAGGAATTAACCGAATTATAATTATATATATAATAACATGTATTAATTAAAATTCTCATAAATATTTAAACATAAAATGAGTGAAGGAAATGATGAAAGTATGTCAATAAGTGATCAAAGAGAAGAAATAAATAGTATTAAAATATAATATAATTATTTAATTATTTTATAGTTCCCATAAATATAGAAGATAATGAAATGGAAGGAAACCTTGTAGATCATGAAAGGCTAGAACTTATTGCTCAATTTTTTAATGAAAAACAAATGAATAGATATGCCAAATTTAAAGAATCCAGTTTAGAAAATAGGAAAAAAATTAGATCGACTAATAAAATAGAATGTCCGAGAATAAAGAGAGTTGTTCAAAGTGTTTTAGGAGAAAACGTTCAAATATCTAATTCAATACAAATAGCCATTCATGGAATAGCCAAAATATATGCTGGAGAATTAATTGAAGAGGCCAAAGAAATAATGGTAGATGAGGAAGGGATGAAGGAGAAATATGGATCGATTAAACCAAGACATTTAAGAGAATCGAGAAGAAGAATGATACTTAAGGGAGTATTACCCAGTTTCAAGCCAAAACGTCTATTCTTAAAAAAATAGAAACTATTAATATATTAAAATTTTATTAATTAGTATAATTTTTCTTTATCTTTTAATAATAATAAAAATTACAAAATTATAAACCAGGATGAATTCTTATAAAAGAAGGGAATCTAGGAACATTATCTTTTGTAAGCTCAAAATATCTATAGGTTACTACAGACCCAATTTTAGGAGGATTTTTTCTCTCTTTATCCGAAAATCCAGTCCCTATTCTAAATTTTATTCCATCCTTGTTAATACATTCAATTGCCCCCATTAAATTTTCAAGTCGTCCAGTTCCCTTGTTAATATCTAAAACAATCGCCTCTGCATCATGGAATTCCTTCACTTTCAACATAGTTTTGGTTCTTCTGTTTTCATACAAAGAATTAGGATCTCTTAATATTATTCCTTCGCCTTTTATATCGGTTATTTCTTTCATTCTTTTCTTTAAATGATGGTCGCCAATACATATTTCTTGTTCATGCAATTCAAGATATATAGATGAACAATTTTTTAGTTCATTTTCGAGGACTAGTAATCTTTTTTTAAAGTTTCCTTTTATTTCAGGTCCATCAAAAACAATGAATTTTAATTTTTTCCATCCATCGTTTTGATCTTGTCGTTTGACGATACTCACAGTGTCTTGGAAAGAATTTCTATCCATAAATAGCTCACCATCGAGTATTAAATTTTTAGGAAAATTTTCAATGAAGAAGTCAGGTGGATAAAATTTGTTTCCATTTCTCGATATTAGAGAATTTCCGTTCCATATACTTCTTACTCCGTCAAGCTTTTCGCTCATATACCATCCTTTTATATCTTGGCTTCCATCATAGTTAGAAGCAAGCATTGGTGATGAAATTTTTTTTTGATTTTTTAATGAGTCAGCTGCGTTTAATATGTCATCTATTTTGTAACTAATAGATTCTTTTTTACGAGTTTGTCTTTTTGAAATTGAAGATATTGAATTAGTCCCTAATGATTCTTTGGATGGATTTATTTTCCTTTTTAAAGTTTTTGATTTCTTGATATTTGAATTATTAGTTTTATTAATTTGTAGTTTTTTTACCATCTAACTTTACCTTGTTGGTTTCCATCTATTAAATTTTGTTTTTATATTAATATTGATTATTAAATTTTTTAATGAAAGTCAGGTAAAATTTTGCCTTAAAATTAGTTTTGACAATCACTTATACAATTTAGCTTAATAGATTTAATGTAAAGGGAGTAAAATAAGTTTAGGTAATTAAATTTTTGTGTTAATTATTATGGATATTTTCAATTAAATTTAAGCTAATTAATAAATTTTAAAATTCTTGGGGATTGGGGATTGGGGATTGGCCAATCCCCAATCCCCAATCCCCAATCCCCTTACCATTTA
>Ga0169931_10011937_pt1 | contig 12137 bp, 2 predicted proteins | sample Kivu_15m_20L_FD_129675 | JGI IMG/M metagenome (GOLD analysis project Ga0169931, IMG submission 129675) | Freshwater microbial communities from Lake Kivu, Western Province, Rwanda to study Microbial Dark Matter (Phase II) - Kivu_15m_20L... | ecosystem: Environmental > Aquatic > Freshwater > Lake ...
AATAATAAATAGGCTAATCTTAAATAAAAATAATATTAAATAGTAATAATTCAAATTATTTATCAAAAAAATATAATTAAGATTAATATAAAGATATTATAAATGATAGTTAAATTTAAGCTGATAGATCGAGGATAAAGATAAATGTAAATACTTTAAACTAAAGTAATGATAGTAATATCATATAAAAAACATAAAATAAGGATGATGAATAAGATTAAGATTTAATATATAGTATTAGATTAGATACTCAAAGTAAAATATCAAAAAATAATAGTGTTATTAAAAAAAGTAAAAAAAATGTATTAGAAATTCCTAAAGAAAGTGTAGGTTTGTTAAGTTCAATTACTGAAAGATCATCAGATAAAGATTATCAAAGTGTTAATTCTAAGAATATATCAAAAAGTTAATTAAAAAATAGTCAAATGAACTATAAAACAAAAGGTGAAGATATATAGACATTTAATCAATATTAAGATTAAGATCTTTTGTTATCAAATTTAAGAGCTTCTACAACTAAAAATATTATAAAATCAGGATCAAAAATCTATCATCGACCAAAGAGCAACAATTTATCAAATTCAAAAATAATCAAAAAAAATTCATGAAATTTATATTTTTCATAATTTTAAATAACAAATATTATATAATCATCTTTTTTCGAAGGGTTAATAAGGCCTTGAAAATTAGCTTTATGATGTAATAGATTCTTTTCTTTGTATGTTTTAATAACGAAAAATTCTTTATGATTGAATTTAATTATCAGAAAATTTACTTTTTATTTTTTGGATTTTCTTAAAAAAAGGATTTTCTTCATGGAAAAGTGGATTTATCAATTATTTTTAATGACTATTACACTATCTAAGAAGATTGCTAAATGATTTTTTCTTTGCTGTTGTTTGATTTTTAATATTTTTAGATCGAGAGGTTATTTAGCCTAATTCATTATAATTTTATTCAATTTTAGTTTTCTTATAAAATGTATTCAGTTTTATTAATGATTGAGCTCTTTTCTTTAATGGTGTTGTTTTATATATTCTGAATGTACCTTCTTAAGGTTTTTAATTAGTTACTATTAAATTTAAGTTTAAATGATTAGATTAGATTCTTGATTATTATTTTGACTTCTATTTATGTATAGGTATTAATGCCTGAGAATAAAATGATGTATGTGGAACATAATTTCTTTGAAAAAGAGTCTATCGATGTGGTTAATTATCGAGGGGTTTTTTGAATTTTAAAGGTAATCTTTTAGAGATTATACCAACTTACTATCCTTGTACGCCAATAGTTTTTACTGTATAACTTAATCTAATAATCTAATCTTTTGTAGAAATTGCCTGTAAAGATTATTTATTAATGATTGATTTAAAGAAGGCAGTTTTTGAGTGAAGCTGAACATCAGGTAATTTGCATACCTCGAGTAAAGAAATTTTTTATTTCATGATAATAATTATATTTTTGAAATAATTATAAGCATAAAAAATCATAGATTATACTTTTTATTCATTTTTATTTCTTATAAAAATCTTAGCTCTTTATCTATTATAATTCTATTTATATGACATTGACATCTTGAAATCTATTTGTTTTGATTTTTTATGTTTTATGAATCTTTTTAATTATTTGTGATGAGGATTGCATTTATGATGCAATTTTAGATTAATAATATTATTTTATAAATTATTGTTTGTCAGGATACATAGCATTTTATGCAAATTAGTAGATTTTATGTAAAACTTCAATATTTCTATCTGAATTATGATTACCATTGAAAAGGATGATTTTTTTATTATTGCCAGGAAAATTTTAGTATAATAATTAAGAATGGGTATAGTTTATCATTTTATCTTGTTTGGCTGCTAGAAATAAAACATGTCGAGGTTTTTTTATTTATTGCATTAATTGGATGATATTCATTTATGAAGGAGACATCTAAGTTTTATTATAAATATCTCTCCCTATTAAGCAAAAAAAGCAAGGAAATAGGCAATGAAAGCAGCATAAACAACCACAAGGTACTTGTGTTTGAGCCAGTTACTTACATAATTAATTAAGATTACAAAAAGCTGAATCAGAAATAATAACTTAAGCTTCTTTACTTAAAAGGGCACATACAGCACCCATACTTCTACCCCAAACAACTACCTTATAATTCTTTTATTTCAAAAATCTTATTGCTTTATCAACATCTTAAGATTATTTTTTACCAAGTGAAATAAATTTAGATTATAATCTGTTTCCACAACCATTAAAATCAAAACAAGCGAGTCCTACATTTTTAGGTAAACTTTTTAATTGATTATATCCCTCGAATCTACTTGAGCTATTTCCATGCAAATAAAGCATTATATATTTCATATTTTCTGGTTTGTATACTGATAATGGAAAAGGAATATTAAAAACTTAATGATGATAGTAATTTTGATGTATTTTTTTTGGTTATAGTATGTTTTAATTATATAAAAATCTTGAAGGTCTTATTATCATATAGCTCATCTTTTATATACAACTGTTTGGTTAATATTTTTTAACTTAAAAGCGTTCAATTTTTTACAATGAAGCTTAATTTTAAATCATCAATTTACTATACATAATCGATATTATAAAAATTAATGACTTATGAAATTTATACATAAGACAAAATACCTGTTAATTTATATTGATAATCTTTAAAAGCTATAAAAATTTGATAGACAAATCATTTTAACTTTAAATTTTTAGTTTAAAGAATCTTTGCTAATTTTCTTTAATATTCTTTTAATTGATTCATAAACCCTTAATTAGGTTTTATTATAGATCTCTTTTGCGCAACTTTGTATAAAGCCCTTTTCAATCTATATTGTTTTTCTTTCATTAAAAATGCAAGGACTATCGTTGCACTTCGACTTATACCAGCTCGACAATGAATCAATATATTTCCTCTTTCTAAACTTTTATTTATAAATTAATTAGTTTCACTAAAGTATTGTGCTAAATTTTAAAAAACATTGTCCTAAACGGATATATGTTTATGATAAAATTAATTATTGAATTGTAACTTTAATTCAGCAGCTACAGTTAATACTGTTTTTATTTTATATTATTTAAGAAGGGACATATCTGTTGCTGCTTCTAAACTACCAAGATATAATATAGATTTTCTTCCTTTTCTTTCGAATTATGATATAGCACTTATATGATTATTTGTATTAGCTGGAATAATTATCATAATATAATATTTATTAGCAACTGATTAAATTTATATAAAGAAATTCTCGATCAATTATCACTATTATTTTTTAAGTATTATACTTAATTTAAAATCATAATCATATATTATGTTATTAGATAATTATATAATGATAGAACTTTTTTTGATTTTGTTTATAATATAAATTTTTTTAAATGAATGAAAAGAGTAAATAATTGGTTATTTCAAAAGCAACTAAATAAAAAGTATAAGCTGCAAAAAACTTTATATAGCAGAGATATTCAAAAATGATAATTTTAGAGCAGCAAAAAAAATAATATTGGGATCTTTTAAATCAAAAAATGCAAGTATTAGGAATGTCTGTCAATTAGCAATAAGAAATTAAAAAACAAATTAATCAATAATAATCACAACAACTTAGATAATAAAGAAAGAAAATTACTATACTTGATTTTAAACCATTGAAAATTATAGGTAAGGGTGCTTTTGGTTAAGTAAGACTATGTAAATGGAATAAATCTAATGATCCAGTTGCTGTTAAAAAATTAAAAAAAAGTGAGATGATTTTTAAAAATAAAGTTATGCAATCACGATAATAAAGGAATGTTTTAGCTATATCTTATAATAATCAATGGATTGTAACTTTAAAATGTTCTTTTCAAGATACAGATAATTTATATTTAGTTATGTAATATTTGCCTGGAGGGGATTTGATGAATTTACTTATGAAAAAAGATATATTTACGCATTAATAGGCACAGTTTTATACTGCTTAAATGCTTTTGGCTTTGGATTCTGTTCATAAAATGAAATATATTCATAGGGATCTTAAGCCAGATAATGTTTTGTTAGATATCAATGGGCATATCAAACTTTCAGATTTTGGCCTTTGTAAACATACGTAAATAAAACCTAAAAAATTAACTGATAATCTTATAAAAAAATAATCATAATTTACTATAAAAGATATTGAAAAAATGTAAACAAATAAATAATTTCATAAAAGAAATAGAAAATTAGCATATTCAGCTGTAGGAACTCCAGACTATGTCGCACCTTAGGTTCAAGGCAAAAGTAATACCTATAAATTATTTAGTTGGCTATACTTAAACTGTTGATTGGTGGTCATTAGGAGTCATCTTGTTTTAAATGTTAGTTGGCTATCCTCCTTTTGCTTCATAAACTCCACGATAAACTTGGTATAAAATTCAAAATTGGAGAAAATATTTTTGTATACCATCAGATGCAAAGGTCAGTAATCAAGCTGCTGATCTCATAAGGTAAATCAAATATAATATAGAAAATTGATTGCAGATCCAAAATAAAGACTTGGAATAAATGGAGTTTAATAAATAAAAGCTCATCCATTTTTTACAGGAATTAATTGGAACAAATTACGTTAAAAAAAGTCTCCATATATACCAGAAGTTAAAAATGTCTGGGATACACAAAACTTTGATCCTTATGAATAGTAAGAGCCTTGGTTCCCATCTTAAATAAAAACAAGCAAGATGAAAAAGAAAAATCCATAATTTATAGGATATACTTATAAACCAATGAATTAATCTAACTCTGCTCTAGTAAAAGCTTTAGTCGATCTATAAAACTATAAAGTTCCTGTTATTCAAGGTCTTAATAATCTTGAATACCTCCATCTTGCTAGATAAGATGATATTTATCAATTAAACTCTCCTAATCGCTTTAAAAAGACACAATAAAAAACTGATAGATTGAATAAATAATTTGCTGCCACTATTTCAGCAAATAATATTAAAAAGAATTAAGAAAAAGAAAAATAAAGGTATAAATTTTACTATGGCGATACTCCGTAAAAAAAGCCTTAACCGATATATAAATTTGGCAAGAAAAGTCCAAAACAAAGTCCGAAACAGAGCCCTAAAAATAGTCCAAAGCAAAGTACAAAATTATCACCATCTACTAAAGATAAATAATAACGTAAAGTAAAGGTCAAACTTCTTCAAAAAAAATATGGATAAAAATGATTTTATACTTTATATAGTAATATTATACCTTCAAATCTAATAATAATTATAATAATATTTAAATGACTTTGATATATACGCTAGTTGCTAAACAAAATGTAATTCTAGCATAACATACTCCGTTTAGTGGAAATTTCATGCTGACTGCACAACAAATATTGAAAATGTGTGATCCATCTAAGAAATATGTAAAATTTGCAGCAAATAATTATATGTTTTATGTACTCTATGAAGAGCTTATATATCTAGTTATGGCCGAAACCAAATATTCTTAAAGAATAGCATTTAATTATTTATAAAAAATCAAAAAACTCTTTACAAATTTATTCAGTCCATAAAAAATATAAAATATGAATATGTATGGTGGTATTTCTTTTGGTCCTGTAATTAAAAATAATATGTAATTATATAATACTCCATAAGAAGTTGATAATGTTGCACGTTTATGGAAGTAGACACAACAAGTCAATGATATATTGAATGAAGATTTGCAAAATTTAATTAAAAGAGGATAAAATATATAAATACTTGTGAATAAAACAAATACTATGGCATCACTATCTTTGGATATGAAAACATCAACAAGGACTATAAAAAATTAAATGACATGGCAAAATTGGAAAATGAGAATATGCATTTTTTTTGCTGTAATCATAGGCATATATTTTATACTTGTTATAATATGTGGGGGTTTTAGTCTTTCTGGATGTTTTTGATATTTTACTTATTTATATTGTTGATTTTCAAATAATAATTTATTAAAATCATTTCATTATTAAAAATCAATAATTTTCGTTTTATTGATAAAAAGAAAAGAATTTATTATGGTTGCTGTTGTTTTATCCTAAATTTTTCCAAGCTCTACTATTGAACTTAGCTGTATTCGACATTCTAGATCGTTAATTAACTTGAGCCTTATTTACTGACATTCTTCTTTCATGAGAAGAACTGATTTATTTTCGACTGAAATTTGTAGGAACTGAATCAACTCCTCTTTAATTCATATAATATTGATTTATTTCAACTGAATTCCAGTAATTAAAATTACTTTTTGGTCCATTTGTGATATTTTTAATATTGTTATTAACTGAAGGTGCATTGTTTAATAATCCTGATTATGTTTGATGATGATGAAGTTGCGATGTCTGAATTTTTGCATTAGGATTCTGCTTTTTTCGATGAACTGATGATGAAGTTCTTATTCCTCTTTGAAGACCTGATGATTTTAGTTCAGGCTGTTGAGATTCAAATGGAAAAGAAGGAAATTCATTTAACTTTTATTTAAAACTTTAATTTTATTTTGATAATTAAAAAATTTCAACATCTTTTTCATCATTCCTGCGATTTGATTATTATAATTTTTCTCTTAACTATTTATTACTTTTTAATAGCTATCTTACCATGTTTACACTTTAAATTAATCTTTAAGAAAATTGATCACCCATATCTACATTATATTAATTATTTCTTTCATTAATATTTTTACCCATCATTCCATGAATCTATTAATTAGTTTGACTGAAGCGAGGCTGTCTCTTATGTAAATTGGTCACCATTTATATATGTTCATTGGCTTTAGCTAATTATTATGTTAATCCTTTTACTTGGCGTTTCAAGTCATTAATAACCTTTGATCTAGGGTCATCATTTATTGTAGGTTGATTTGTAATATATGATGCTTTTGTTGCATATGTTAAAGTTGAAACATTTTATTAAAAAAATGCATCATTTGGGTTTATACAAGCTATCATTAAGCAATAAGAATTCCCTCCGATTGATTGTTTGAGTATTGATGTCAATTTAGAATCTCTATATGGAACATATGCTTTTTAATGTTTATTTTTAGCCTTGGTTGATTATGATAAAATTGATATTACTTGCCTTAAAGTGAATAATGATTTATTAATGTCAATACTCTATTGAGCCTGTTTTCCTGTTGTTCCTGTAAGTCCTATTCTTTATGAGCCAGCGAGATCTACTAGTTATATTTTACTCGAAAGAACGTTACTTGGATCAAAGCGATCAAAACTTTAAATTCTTATTGTCAAAATAGAATGGCTTCTTGATGATTGCAAATTTAGTTTGTGTGATGCTTGAATTCTATTTTTTAAGCCTTATCCGAAATGATGCAACAAGTCATTTTTATTTTAACATTAAAAAATAAATAAATTTTAAACACTGAACTGTTAATTTTTATTCCATCTTAATTTTAATCCTTGTGCACCCATTTTACTATTGGAAACAGATATGGGATTAAGCAAATCATAAATCTTTTCATTGTAGATTTGTAAAAAAGACATTGATACCATGAATGTACGAGAATCTATATTTCTTATTTGCTAAAAGAGATTATTAAATATATTAGGAATAAGACCGTCGGATATTTTGTCTTATAATGATTAATCACCATGCATGGTATATGTCTTTCCAGATCCAGTTTGTCCGTAAGCAAATATTGTTGTATGATAACCTTTTAGAGCTTTATCGATAAGATGGTCAATATTACATTCATTATAGATGTCTTATTGAGTGCTTTTTTCATTAAAAATATAGTCGAAATTAAATTTTTTAGAACTTTATCCATCATTAACTTCAACTTATCCTTTCGTTTTATTAGATTTTATACAAGAATTCGAATATCCGTTCTTTATTTAAGAATTTATAAAAGGCCTGATACGAATAGCGGCTTTTATCTTACTACTCATTAATTAATTTTATTAATCTTAAAAGAAAAGTACCTAAATATCATGTCATAAATTATAATAAAATCTAATATATAAAAATCCAAATTTACTTGTTTTATAAAAACAACAAAGAAAAATAGGTCAGTCTTTATATGATGTTATGTCGATATAAAATTAATATTAAAATCATAATTTTTTGTTAACTTTAATTTCAGGAGAAATTTTCCAAGCCTATTCATCAAGATCCCGCTTCAATTTTGAAGTTTATCTCATTTTTAATAATCTTATTATTGCTGAAGCTCTTTATTTTTTAGGCGAAAACTGAGAATTTTCAGAAGTTTTATTTAAGCTTGATAATTAAAGCTGAGTATTTCTAAGTTATTTTTGCTTTTTTCTTCTAGATAATCGATCAAAAATGATCCCTTTATTTTTATAGTGTTTTAAATATAGATCTTATTTTAATTTTTTCATAAAATTTTATTTAGCAGCATCAAGATTCTGACTAAGTATATTAGCATTAAATTTGACTATCATTGGATTTATAATAGATCTTTATTTTTTATCTTAGCTCTTATAGGAAAGAAGTGCTGAAGGATATCTAGTTTTATTGAAAACATTAAAATTCCTAGATGTCATATTTTTTTCTTATTAATTGTTGGATATTTATGGATCTTATTTATTGATAAAAGATGAGCTATACCAATCTGATAAATCTTTAAAATCACTTTGTTTTCTTTTCATATGATTAGGATTTAAAAAGTAGTTTGTTGTTCGATATTAAGGTCTATTAGATTCTTAAAAATCAATCATATATAATCTTTTTTTAATATTTTACTCTTGTTTATATCTATTTTGTTTAAGATCATTATTAGTCAATGAACTATTCATTTATGTTATTTTATTATAAATAAATTATTTCAATTAATTTAATCATGACATTACAAAAATATATGAATATGCTATCATCATTTTGCTGCATTTTTATTAGAATTTTTCTCGATTAATTCTTATAATTTATTCTTTTTAGCTAAAGTCTTAATAACTTGAATGATTAATGGGATATAATTATGTTTCCTTCTGATGTTTTATTACTATATAATAAAATTATTACTTTTCTTTATTATGAACGCATATTTTATGATATAATATATGCTTATTTTTATTATATTATGAAGTCTATTTCAACTAATCTTGAAGATAATTTATCACGGTCTAATTATTCACTTTAGACTGCTTAAGGATACGCTAAGATCAATTATTAATTGTATTATACACCTAAAGTTCGACATCTTTTAGATATTGATGCTTTTTATTCTTTTAAAATTTATATTTATTTTTGAGCTTTTTGTTTTAAGTCCTAACAGACTACCATGAGATTGAATCTAATCTATTTTTAACTATATTTCTATATTCTTTGCTGAATTTATTGTTTTGCGACATTAATCCAATCATTCTATTGTTCATATTTTCCTATTAAAATTGGGCCAGGTTGAAGACCATCTAATTCATAAAGATTTCCTTTATGAGGAATATAGCTTACAAAATGATAAATATCTGCTTATTTTTTCTTTTTCTTTTTATCTTCTTTAAATATAAATGGTTATGGTCGACTGAAACTATTATGAAGCTTTCTTATTGCTTCAGAATTACTCAAAGCTAGGCCTCTGTCTTAACTGGTTAAATCTCTTGCGAATTCATTGAATTCTTGTAAATGTCCTTAAATAGGAATAGGCGCATTTAATAATATTGATAAGATAGCTTGAGTAGCACATGCGTTATTGATGATTTGCCTTGCAAAAAATAAATTCGAATCATACTATGTCAAAGCATCTCTTTTTTAGATATTTTTAGTCCATTTGAACAAAAAGATAAGTCCATATATTTTAGGTTGTACTCGATTAATTAGATCATCATCTTATAAGCTATATATTTCTTAGACTTGAACTGTTGGAGCTCCAATTTGTTTTACTAATTAAGTAAAGACTCCTGGATCTGATTAAATAGTGCACCACTAATTAAACATATTTATATTCAAATCCTTTAATCTAAAAAAGATATCTAAATTAAGAATTTTTGTTTTATCAATAAAAATACACAATTTTCACTCAAAAAATTATTTTTTTCATTTTGAAAACTTTATTTATTTTATAATATTGTTATCAAAAATACTTTATTACTTTCAACATGGCTAAAATATTTGCAGGAACAGCTTTTAATCAACTTATATCATTTAATACTACTATAAAAGGCAAAAAGCATCATACTATATATGGACCAATGTGCAAAAATACTGTTCATAGCATTACATATAATAAATAAGATGATAATATATTTTATGCGACTAATAAAACGATTAGAATAACTTTTTATGATGGATCTAGTAATTAGTTACTCAAAATTAAAGGACAATAATCGATAATTAATATTTTATATGATTAATAAGCTGCTTGTCTTAGGTATTGCTTATCAAATGGAGCAATTAAAGGAATTTCTTCAAAAATGTAAAAATTTAGTAATGTGTATTCTTAAATAACATTATTTAAAGGTGAAGATAATAATAAGTATAGTGGATGTTGTTGGAACTCTACTCGTTAAAAATGCTTATTTTATGGTAAAGGAATTCTTCCTTTGATCGCTAATGTAAGAATGGGAGTAGTATAATGGAAGGGTAAAAATGTAAAACATGATGAGCTTGATTTATAAGTACCAATAAATGATGTTGATGCATAGTTTTTATAAGATGATAAATTCATATCAATCCTTAATGCAGATAATAAATTAAGAATATATGACGTAAGAGGAACCCAAAGAAGACCTATAAAAGACATCGCATTAAAAACAAATCAAAAGATAAAACTAACAAAAATGAAATTATCTCTATGTAAACAATATTATTTCATTGCAAATGATATAGGATAAATATATCAATTCGATTCAAAGAAAGACTTTTAATTGATAGCTAAATTTAAAGGAATAGCAACATCAATAACTGCTTTAGTTGTATCTAATGAACTGCTTATAGTATCTAGTTTAGATTCTAATGTAAGAGTATTTGATATTTAATCTAAGCTGCTAAAAGGAAAGTATTATATGAACAAACTTATATACTCATTATATGCAGATTTTATTTAGACTATAGAAGTCGATATAAAATAATAAGAAATTAATGTAGAAGAGTAATAAGAGTAATAGGTCTCTCGTCCAAAAATATAGAAAATAAAACAAATACGTAAGAGAAATAAAGTGGGCCTTAAATATCTTTAACCACGTTAATTTGATGATCCTTAACCTTAGGTAAAATAGTAGGCCATTCCTGAAAAATGGTATTAAAAACTTAATGCAATAGATAGAAGATAGTTTTAAGGGTAACAATGAAATATCATTATGTTTATTTATCTTTGTTTATTTTTTATATAAATAGTATAAAATAGTAGATCATTTATGTTTTTTCCCTTTAGTAAATATTTCCATATAATTTATTAATTGTCCGTATGATGTACTCAAAAGTTGAGATATTGATTCATATTCTTTTTGTGGTAGTCTTTTCTTTAAGATATGATGTAATTCCGATGTATGAATTTGTCCGATTCCATTTTTATCGAAACATTTAAATGCCTAGATTTTATAATCTTCACTTTTATTTTTACCAGTAATAAAATCTAAAAAAGTCATAACTTCATTCAAATCCATACATTTTCCTTATTCTAACTCTGGAAAATAAAATTTAACATCTTTTATAAATATTTCTGATGATAATCCTAATTAACTAAAAAACTTCATAAGTTCCTTTATTATTATTAGAATATACTTTTTGATTGAGAGTGGTCCTATTTTTTGAAATACGTCTAAATATATCTTATATTTTTTATTTATTTTATTTGTTACTTATCGAAAAATCTGACATTCTATATATTTTATAATGTTAATAATAATATAATGGAATGTTTTAATAAGATCAATACATATATAATTGTTGTATATTTTTAGACAATTATATCAAAAGATTATATTTTTATTATCTACTATTTTTTGACAGTATCTGTTCTATATATTCTGGTATGTTCAACTAAAAATTATTAGAGACGTAACTATCGACTACTTATACTTGATTTATTAGAGTATCTAAAATAAATGACATGTTATAGTGCATATTTTATTAATTTAGTTGATAGTTATCGTTTTTATTGAGGATGTGGATTCTTACGCGGATTTGGTCAGGTGCCTGTGAATTGAAGTTGTAGATTTAGATTTATTAGG
>Ga0169931_10011939_pt1 | contig 12135 bp, 10 predicted proteins | sample Kivu_15m_20L_FD_129675 | JGI IMG/M metagenome (GOLD analysis project Ga0169931, IMG submission 129675) | Freshwater microbial communities from Lake Kivu, Western Province, Rwanda to study Microbial Dark Matter (Phase II) - Kivu_15m_20L... | ecosystem: Environmental > Aquatic > Freshwater > Lake...
AAGGTCATCCGCATCGCCTTGGCGAGAAAGCTGCTCGTCATCGCAAACGCGGTTCTCCGCGACGGCCAACCCTGGACGCCAAAAACGGCTTGACGTCCGCCACAGTTACTCACCCGCCGTTCTTGATGCATCCGCATCGAGAACGGCGACCTCTCCCCAGCGGGGAGAGGTGGGGGCTCCTGGATCCTTCGCCAAGGGCCTTTCTTCTCGAATCGCGAACCGTGTCCTGCACCCGATTGCCGTTATCGGCTCAAGTCTGGCTTGCGTTTTGGCCGAACTCCCATTATTCGGCACGAACGGAGGCGGCGGCATGCGCGAGACGTTGAGTATCGTTTGCCCCGCTTACCAGGAGGAAGAAGTCCTCCCGTTGTTCCACGCGGTCCTCGACTCGGCTTTGCGGCCGCTTGCCGAATACGACATCGAAATCCTCTACGTGGATGATGGCTCCCGCGATCGCACGCTGAACGTGCTTCGCGAGATCGCCGCAGCCGACCCCCGCGTTCGGTACCTCTCCTTGAGCCGCAACTTCGGCCATCAGGCGGCCCTGACCGCGGGGCTCGAGCATGCCGTCGGCGATGCCGTCGTCTCGCTCGATTCGGATCTGCAACATCCTCCCGCGCTCATTCCCGAACTCGTGGCGAACTGGCGGGCCGGCTCGGACGTCGTGCTCACGATTCGGGCGGACGACCCGGGCCTCGGCTGGTTCAAACGTGCCTCCTCGCGCGCGTTCTACCGCCTGCTCGCCCGGTGCAGCAAACTGGACGTTCGCCCCGCGGCCTCGGACTTCCGCTTGCTTTCCCGCGACGCCAAGGACGCCCTGCTTCGCCTGAACGAATCGCATCGCTACATCCGCGGCATGGTTCAGTGGATCGGCTTCCGCACCACGGAGGTGCCGTTCCAACCGCACCGGCGGAAGGCCGGCGTCTCGAAGTACACCCTCCGGAAGATGCTGAAACTCGCCCTGGATGGCCTGCTCTCGTTCTCGCCGATCCCGATGCGGGCCGCGGTGACCGGCGCTCTCGCCGTGACCGGAGCGAGTTGGCTGCTCGGCTCGATTGCGACGCTTGCGGTCGGTTCGTGGAGCGAATCGGCCACGCGCCTGGTGCTGCTTGGTCTCGCGGGCGTTCACGGGCTTGCGGCCGGACTCTTCCTCGCGGCCGGCGTTCTCGGCGAATACCTTGTCCGCATCTACGATCAGTCCAAATCGCGACCGCGGTATCTGGTTCGGGAAGCGTCCCCTTCGGCGGCGACGATGCCGACCGTGCGTGCCGCATGAAGTCGCTCCTCGACTGGTGGCGCGGCGAATCGTGGATGCGGGCCGCCGTGGCCGCGTGGTGCATCCTGCTCGGCGTCACGCTGATCAAGCCGCTCGTCCGGCCCGTGTCGGGCACCATCTATCCGACCTACGCGAAGGCCGGCGAAGAGTTCGCGGCCGAACGTCGCCTCTATGACGTGCCGCACCCCCACACGGACAACTTCCGCTACAGCCCGCTCGTGGCCGCGGCGTTCGCGCCGTTCTCGTGGTTGCCGCTCGGCGTGGGCGGATGGCTCTGGCGAATCGTGAGCGACGCGGTCTTCCTCACCGGCGTGGCCGCCTGGATGCGCCGCGTCTGCCCGCACGTGCCGAAGGGGTTGTACTGGCTGCTCGCCATTCCGCTCGCGATCGGCAGCTTGAACAACGGTCAGGCGAACACGATCGTCGCGGGGTTTCTGCTCTGGGGAACGTGCCTCGCGTCGAACGGTCGCTGGGCGGTCTCCGCCGTGCTCGTGGCCGCCGCGACGCTGTTCAAGATCTATCCGGTCGCGTTCGCGGCGCTGCTGGGGCTTCTGGCCCCGATCCGATTTGGCGTTCCATTCGCGCTGGCGATCGGGGCCGGGCTCGCGCTGCCGTTCGCGTTCGCCTCGCCGGACTACGTCGCGGATCAGTACCGCTTCTGGCTCGCGAACCTCGGGGCAGACGACCGCTCGCACTTCGCACCACATGCCGGGCTTCAGGACGTGCAAATGTTGCTGCGCGTGTTCGGGACGCCGCTGCCGCTCTCGGAGTACCGGTACCTGCAGGTCGCGGCGGGCGGCGCGGTCGCGGTCATCGTGCTGTGGCTGCGGTGGTCCGGGCGAACGAAATCGGAAACGGTTCTGGCCGCGTTCTCGCTCTACGCCTGTTGGGTGCTGACGTTCGGCCCCGCGGTCGAAACCTCGACGTACGTGCTGATGGCGCCGCTGTTCGCTCGGGAGTTGCTGGATCGGCGGGGCCAGCCGCGGTGGGCGCTGCGGGCCGCGGTGGTCGGGGCCGCGATCCTCGTCTCGATCCGGATCGCGCTCGCGTTGCCCCGCGTGGTGCACCAGCCGTACATTGCGCTCGGTGTGTATCCGATCGGCACGCTGCTGCTCGCCGGTGCGATCGTTGGTCGCATTCTCCACCGCGAACCACCGATCGCGGCGACCGCGGCGGAACGAGCCCCGTTCAAGCACGCTGCGTGACCAAGCCCGATCTCGTTGACTGCACCTCTCGGCGTCACGTCAATCGCTTGCCGAACACGACGAGGCCGTCGCCATCGGCGTAAAAGTCCGGGATGTGAGCGGCGACCGCGTACCCGCGCTTGCGGTAGAACTCGCGAGTCGGAACGTACTTCTCGATGCTGGAGGTGTCGATGAGCAACAGCCGCCCATCGCGGCGGCGCACGTCCTCCTCCACGAACTCCAGCAACCGCCGACCGAGGCCGCGACCCTGCTGGTCCTTCGCCACCACGATCCAATACAGGGACCACGTGCCCTCGGTCATCGGCACCGGAGCGAAGTAGACGAACCCGAGCGGCCGTTCTCCTTCTATCTCCACGAAGGCCCGATGGCCGTGATCGAACTCGTCTTCGAAGTAGTCGTCGAAGACCTCGCCCAGGGCCACGAGTTCGTGCGGCTTGAAGAAGTCGGTCGCGGCCGTCAGTTCGACCAGCGGTTCGGAATCCGCCGGTTCCAGGGGGCGAAGCATCGAGTGGTTCCGTTCGGTATCATCACCTTCGTCCCATCTTACCATGTCCGCCGGGTGCGAACCGATGAACCGCCTCGCGATCGCGTTGCTCGTGCCGCTGACTTTTCCGTGCGTATCGCGTGCCCAGTTTGAGGCCGGGGCGGCGAAGGCGGACATCACGCCCCCCACGGGGTACGCGATGTGGGGCTATGCCGCCCGCAAGGACAAACCGAGCGTCGGCGTTCGCGATCCGCTCTTCGCCCGCGTGCTGGTGCTGAAAGCCGGGGACGCCAAGATCGCTCTCGTGAGCCTGGACTTGGGCCGCGCCCCGATCCGCGATTCCATGGCCCGTATCCGCGAGACCCTGAAGCCGGACGGCTTCGCGGAACTGTTCCTCGTCGCGTCGCACACCCACCACGGCCCGGTAATCGAAGTCGAGACGTGGCCCAAGGAAAAGCCCTACGTGAAGGAACTGGAAGGGAAGTTGGTCGCGGCGATTCGCAAAGCCGATGCCGCCCGCCAACCCGCGAGGTACGGCGTCGCGTCCACCGAAGTCCCGTTCAACCGCAATCGACAATCGAAGCGGAAGGACGCGCCCGCCGATCGCGAACTGGGCGTGCTCCGGGTCGAGGATCTGAGGGGAAAACCGATCGCCCATGCGGTGAACTTCGCGGCCCATCCCACGATGCTGCCGACGAACCTGATGGAGTTCTCGGCGGACTATGCCGGAGCGATGGCGAAGCGGGTCGAGGCTGAAACGGGCGTGCCGTGCCTCTTCCTGCAGGGGGCCGCGGGCGATCTCTCGCCCAATCCGCCGGAGGGGGTGAAGGGGCCGGACGAGTTCGGCACGAAGCTCGGCGACGCCGTGTTGGCGCTGGCGAAAGAGACCCGCATGACGGGCAAGGGGGCAAAGCTGGAGGCCCGCCGCGAGGAGTTCCACTTCCAGGTGATGATCGACGTGAACAACCTCGTGGTGCGGGTCGCCCTCGAACAGGCGTTCTTCCCGGACCTGATCGCGTTCTTTCAAAAGGAGTACGCGAAAGGGGTGCGGCCAGGAATCAGCTCGGCGCTCCTGGACGACACGCTCGGATTCGTTGGCGTGTCCGGCGAGTTGTTCTCGGAGCACGCGGTGAATTTGAAGCGCCGAGCCCGGCTGCCGCACCTCTTCGTGCTCGGGTACTGCAACGACTATCAGCAGTACTTCCCGACGATTCAAGCCGTGAGCGAAGGCGGATACGGCACGGGGTTGCCGGTGTCCGTGGCGGAACTTGGAGCCGGGGAGAAGATGATGGACCGCGCGCTGATTCAGCTTTATCGAATGCGAGGACTGGTTCCGTGAAGTGCGAGAGGGGGGACTTGAACCCCCACGACCTTGCGGTCACGGGATCCTAAGTCCCGTGCGTCTGCCAGTTCCGCCACCCTCGCGTGAGTGCATTCTACGAGGCGATCCCGAGTTCCGATTCGGCTCGGTCCTGCGAGAACTTCCACTGGACTCCGGCGTGGCAACTCCGGACGATGGAAGTAGCGATGCCGGATGCCGCTTCTTCACCTGCCGCCGCCGATTCTCCCGGCGCCGATCTCTCCGGGCGGACGCTCGGCGAGTTCGAGGTGCTGCGCAAGATCGGTTCCGGCGGCATGGGGCAGGTCTACCTCGCCCGGCAAACCTCGCTCAAGCGCCAAGTCGCGCTCAAACTCCTCCGCAAGGATCTCGCGACCAACCCGACCGCGATGAAGCGGTTCGAGGACGAAGCTGTCGCGGTCGCCTCGCTCAACCACCCGAACATCGTGCAGGTGTACGGCGCGGGGGAAAGCGACGGCCTCCGCTACATGGCGCTCGAATTCGTGGACGGCCGCAACCTCCGCGAACACCTCGCCCGCAAGGGGCCGCCCGAATTGCCGGTCGCGATGAGCATCATGAAGCAGATCGCGGCCGCGCTTCAAAAGGCTCACGAACAGGGGCTCGTGCATCGGGACATCAAACCGGAGAACATCCTCGTCACGAAGAAGGTCGAGGTGAAGGTCACGGACTTCGGGCTCTCGCGGTTCTTCAACGATCCCGCGGCCGTGAGCCTCACGCAGAGCGGAGTCACGCTCGGCACGCCGTTGTATCTCTCGCCGGAGCAGGCTCAGGGGAAGACCGTCGATCACCGCAGCGATTTGTACTCGTTCGGCGTCACGTGTTACCACCTGCTCGCGGGGGAGCCTCCGTTCCGAGGAACCACGCCGGTCGAGGTCGCGCTCAAACACATCACGGATCAGCCGAAGCCGCTCGAATCGATTCGCCCCGATCTGCCTCCGGAGCTTTGCGAGATCGTGCGGCGACTCATGCTGAAGCGCCCGGAGGAGCGGTACGCCTCGGCGCGGGACGTGACGCGGGAACTGAACCGGGTGAACGTCGCGGCCGGGCCGCACGAGGTGATCGCGGTGGCGGAGGTTCCCGCGGCGCCGCTTGCGCTTTCGACCTCGCAACCGGTCGCGCTCTCGTCCGGTTCCACTCTCGCATTGCCGCCCGTGGCGGCGCCCGCCCTCGGATGGTTGAAGTGGGCGCTCGCCGCCTTCGGGCTGATCGCGACGGCTTCGCTCGGGGCTGTCGCGTACGTGCTGACGCATCCGAAGCCGGAACCGACTCCGGCTCCGACGCCGGCTCCGTTCGTCGGCCTGCCGGACATCCGCACGGCGGACAAGATCGTGGCTCCGCGGGAACGCGAGCTTCTGGCCATACTCAAGGACCGCGCCACGACCCCGGACGACTGGATCGCCGCATCCATCGAGTTGGGGCTGATGCAGGTTCGCGAGGGGCGGCTGGACGCCGCCGCGGCGCGGTTCGAGGCGATGGAACGCGAGCAGATTCCGAACTTTCCCGCGGCGACGAGCGCGTCCCGATTCGCGGGGCGCCTCGGCAAGGCGATCGTGATGGCCCACCGGGACAACGACCCGGCCCATCCGCAGGCCGCGTCGAATTCGATGAGCCTGTTCACCGCGGCGATGGCGACGCCGCTGTTGATCCCGCCCACCGCGAAGAAGGAAGTGAAGTTCGAACGAATCGAGGCGATGCGGGCGTTCTTGGCCCGCCACGCGGAACTGGCCCAGGCCGCGGCCGAAGCGCTGAACCGCAATGTCGCGAACGGAGCGAAAATCCCTCAGGCGTCGCCGTTGGAACTGCTCCGCTCCCCCCGCGGCCTTCTGCGAAAAGAGTCGTCGAGCCCGTGACGTGAGTCACGGGAGGCTCGGGAGCCTCAACTCCCGTGACTCCCGTCGCGGGGCTCGACGGCCAAGTCCGCGCCTTCGGCGTTCACTTGCTTCATGCCGTGGACGCGGCTCTCTTCCACCGGGTAGTTCTCGAACGACATCGTGTAGAACTGCTGGAACACTGGACGCAGGTAATCCTCGATTCCCTCGTCGTACTCGGGCTTGAACACGAACGAATGCCCGTCGATGCTTTGCTTCAGGTCCCCTTCTTCGACCACGATCTCGCCGCTCTTGATCACGTAGCGCGGGTACGAGAACATCCGGCACACGTCCTTGTTCTCGTTGTAGATCGCGATGTCCGCGTCCGCTCCGAGGCCGAGGTGCCCCTTGTGCGGGAGGCCGAGCGTGCGTGCGGGGCCGGCCGCGGTGATGATCGCGATCTCGAACAGCGTGTACTCCCGGTCCAGATCCTGAAGGATGATCCGCTTCTGGGCCTTCGGGCTGATCGTCTTGATTTGCTCCTTGCGGAACTCGCGGTCCATGAGCAGGCGCACGATCTCGGGATACCGCCAGAACGCGGCCCCGTTCGGGTGATCGGTGGTGAGCGAGATGCGCCACGGGTCGTCGATGAGAAGCATGAGTTCGAGGCCGACCGCCCACTGCACCGCGTTCGCGGGGCTGCCCGGCTTGTACGCGTACGGCACGACGCCGCAACCGGTCTCGTTTTCGACGTCGAGATTCGCCCACTTCTTGCCGGTGAGTTGGTGCAGGAGGTGCTGCCAGGGTCCGTCGGCGGTGATGGTGACGGTGTTGCCGAAGAGCACGGCGCCGGCGTCGGTCGTGAGGTTCTTGTTCCGGTTGAACTGCTCGGCGACTTGAACCGAGGCGGAGCCGATGCCGTCCCAGCCGTCCCCGGAATAGGCGTGGTATTGGAGGTGGGCGAGGTGGGCGCGGTTTCCTTCGAGCACCTTCATGGTCTCGATCGTGGTGGTCACGTTCCCGGGCACGCCGAGTTGGTTGCAGTGCAGGTGGATCGGGTGGGGCAACTTGAGGTCGTCGATGATCCCGGCGAGCTTCGAGATGATCATCGCGGGCGTGACTTTGGAGTAGCCGGGCACCGCTTCGTGGAGCGTGGAGGCGTTCTTGCCGTATTTCCAGGCTTCGACGCCGCCGGGGTTCACGGCCTTGATGCCGTAGGCCTTCGCGGCCCACACGAGCCACGCGACCACGTGCTTGGCCCGTTCCACGTCTCCCGCTTCGAGGAGGTCCATGAGGATTTCGTTGTTCGCCATCAGCACGCAGCACGTCTTGTCCACGATCGGCGTGTCGTGCAGTTCTTCGTGCGTGTGCTTGGCGGACAGAATGGGCACCGCGGCCTCGTTGACCGTGGTCCAACCCATGCCGGCGTAGAGGTAGCCGGTGGCGAAGGTGGTGGGCGTGACGCCGCCCATGCCGGAGCGGAAGCCCGGGCGCTTGGGGATCGGCGTGGCTTTGCGATGCTGCTCGGGAATGAGGCCGCGGGCGAAGTTGAGGGCGGCCCCGGCCACGTGCGTGTGGACGTCCACCCCGCCGGGGAAGACGATCATGCCCGTCGCGTCCAGCGTGCGACCATGGCCCGGTTCGAGGTCGGCGACGATCTTCCCGTTCGCGACGCAGATGTCCTTGACGACGCCGTTCAGGTTGTTGGCGGGGTCGTACACCTTCCCGCCCGTGATCCGCAACATGAACCATCCTCCCGGAGTGATCACCACTTCGGCGACTCACGTCGCCGGCTCGCCGGTCTTCACCCGAAGGCGGCGCAGAGGACCAGGTGCTGGTCGATGTCCAACGCTTCGGAGCGAATCGTGCCGTCGATCGCGAGGGCCTTCAGCTTCGCGTCCACTTCGGTCTTGTCCCTGCGGCCCGAGGGCCAGCCGGAGAGGGCCTGCCGCAGGTTCTTCCGGCGATGAACGTAGAGGTCGCGGAGGAAGGCTCGAAACCGCGGCACGTCCCCGACCTTCGCCCGCTTCTCCGCGTTCGGCACGATCTTCACGATGGCCGAATCGACCTTCGGGCGCGGGTGGAAGTTGCTCGGCAACACCTTCCGCACGATCTCCACATCCGCCACGCTCTGGATCAGCACCGAGAGCGCGTTGTAGTCCTTGGTGCCCGCGTCCGCCCGCATCCGCTCGGCGATCTCCCACTGCACCATCACCACCATGCGATCGATCGGGATCCCGGAGATGAGCAGGTTGCTGATGAGCGGCGTGGCGATCACGTAGGGCAGATTCGCGACCAGCTTCCGCCGCGTGCAGCCGTGCTTCGCCGCCGTCTCGGTCCACGCCGCGAGCATGTCCGGGTTCAATTCGTTCTTGGAAGCCAGGGCGTCCCCGAAAACGAAACGCACGTTCGGGCGCTCGCCCACGATCTGTTGAGCGACCGGCTGCAGCATTTTGTCGATCTCGACAGTGCAGACCGCGCCGGCGAACTTCGACAGTTCCGCGGTGAGCGAGCCGGTGCCGGTGCCGACTTCGAGCACGGCGTCGCTCGCGTCCAGTTCCGCGGAGCGAACCACGAGATCGAGCAGGTTCAGGTCGATGAGGAAGTTCTGGCCGAGCTTGCTCTTCGCTTCGAGGCCGAAGCCGTCGAACAGGCGTCGCAGGTAGGACAGCGTTTGTCGAGGAGAGGGATGCGAACTCGGCGGCAGCGGGGCGTCGGTCATGGTTTCGCGGTGTGGCTCGGTGCGGTGGAGCAGCAGGTTCCGGGGCAGCCGCCGATGCAGGCGAACAGCAAGGCGAGTGCGAGCAGCTTCACGCGACGCCTCCCTTTGATTTATGGGAATCGCCGCGACCATACCCGCCGGGCCGAAATGTGGAAGCCGAGTTCGCGTCGATTACCGCTCGTCGATCGGCTTCACGCTCCGCCGTTCCGGACCCTTGTACAGGGCCCGCGGGCGGATCAAGCGGTTGTTGTCCAGTTGCTCGATGATGTGCGCCGCCCAGCCGGTGATTCGCGACATCGCGAAGATCGGCGTGTACAGCGGGATCTCGAGGTTCATCGCGTTGTAAAGCCGCCCCGCGGGCCAATCCAAGTTCGGGAACATGTTCTTCTCGGCCGCCATGATCGCTTCGATGGCGTCCGCAGCGTCTTCGAGTTGAACCAGTTCCGGCGTCGTCGCCATGTTCCGCGAGAAGGTCTTCAGGATGCCGGCCCGCACGTCGCCGGCCTTGTACACGCGGTGGCCGAAGCCCATGATCCGCTCCTTGCGTGCGAGCGCCTCCTTGATCCACTTCGCCGCCGATTCCGCGGTGCCGCCCGCCGCGAGAAGAATGTCCACGACCTTCTCGTTCGCCCCGCCGTGCAGAGGGCCCTTCAGCGCTCCGATCGCACCCGTGATGCCCGCGTGAAGATCGGCCAAGGTCGAAACGATGACCCGCGCCGCGAACGTGCTCGCGTTGAACTCGTGCTCGGCGTACAGGATCAGCGAGACGTCCATCGCCTTCACTTCGGCGGGTGTGGGTTCGGTGCCTCGGAGCATATAGAGGAAGTTCGCGGAGTGCCCGAGATCCTGACGGGCGGCCGTCGGCACGTTCCCGCGGCTGAGGGCGTAATGATCCGCGATCGCGACCGGGATCTGAGCCAGCAAACGCTCGGCCTTGCGGACGTTCGCATCGTGCGAATTGTCGTTCACGTCCGGGTCGAAGTGCGCGAGCCCGCTGACGACCGTGCGGAGCGCGTCGAGCGGCGTGGTCCATTTCGGCAGTGCGGCGAGCAGGTCGCGGAACGGCGGCGGCACCCGCCGCGCCGCGGCGACGCGGTCATGGAACGCCTTCAGTTGTGCGGCCGCGGGCAGTTCGCCGTGCAGCAGCAGATGCGCGACTTCGTCGAACGAGCAGTGCTCGGCGAGGTCGCCGACGAAGTAGCCGCGGTAGCTGAGCCCGTGCTCGACGGTGCAGATCGCGGTCTCACCGGCAACAACGCCTTCGAGCCCCGGGGAGTAGGTTGGTGTGGACATTGTTGTCTCTTGAAAGCGTTAGACTTGCCAGCGAATTGCCGGGTCGAAGTCTCCGTGATCGCAGTAGTACCTCACCGTGCGTATTACCGCCTCAAGGTCGTGGAGCACATGCCGTTCGAGAGTGGTCATTCCTTGATCACTGGTCCAGACCTCCACCCGGCCCTCGCCCTGCTCCGGGTAATCAACACGCCTCTCGAAGTATCCGTTGAAACTGCCAGCAATCCAATATGCGCCTTCTCCACCCATCACATTGAGGTAGTCGCCTCCATCATCCAGAACTTGTTCCTTCACATCCTCCGTCGCCCACAAGAAGACGTAAGGAAAAAGAAATCGGTCCAGACGCCGAATCGCAAGCTCGATCTCATCCCACGAGGGGTGCCGCTTCTTGTGTGATTCATAGCCCCAGCCGTTCGGGCCGTACTCCACATGTTCGAGGCATTTGACATGCATGTGAGTCACCCAAAGTATGTGCGGTCTCGTTCCTCGTACTCCGCGTACCCGAGCACATCATAGAGTTCGGCGCGGGTCTGCATCGTCGGCACCGAGTTCATCTGCGTGCCGTTCTTGAACACGTCCAGCAGCGTAGCCTCGGCGGCCTTCATCGCCGCGCGGAACGCCGTCAGCGGGAAGAGAATCATCCGGTAACCCATCCGCCCGAGCGTTTCGACATCGATCAGCGGAGACTTGCCGAACTCCGTCATGTTCGCGAGCAGCGGGCACGGCACCGCTTTCGCGAAGCGGGCGAACTCGCCCGCGTCCTGCATCGCCTCGGGGAAGATCGCATCGGCGCCGGCGTCGAGATAGAGCTTGGCCCGGCTCACGGCGTCGTCGAAGTTGGTGACGCCGCGGGCATCGGTGCGGGCGATGATGACGAAGTCCGGATCGCGACGCGCCGCGACCGCGGCACGAATCTTCGCGGCCATCACTTCGGGTGTCACGATGGACTTGCCGCTGAGGTGCCCGCAGCGTTTCGGCATCTCCTGGTCTTCAAGATGAATCCCGGCCACGCCGGCCGCTTCGAAGAGCCGCACGGTTCGTTCGACGTTCAGCGATTCGCCGAAGCCGGTGTCCGCATCGCAGAGCACGGGCAGGCTCGTGGCGTGGGCCGTGAGTTGGGCGTGCTGCACGAACTCGGTAAGCGTGAGCAGGCCGATGTCCGGCACGCCGTTGCCCGCGGAGAGAGCGCCACCGGAGAGGTACACGGCCTGGAAGCCGATACGTTCGGCGAGCTTCGCGACCAGCGGGTTGAAGGCTCCGGGAATGGCGATCGGAGCCCCGGCCCACGCATCGCGGAGTCGCTTTCCCGGAGATGGCAGCTGAACGTTCATCTGCGGGAAAGATACGGATTTTTCGAGGCCGTGCGAACCTCGTGGAGCGGGACTTCGTCCAAAAATCACGCCCGAAGTTGACACTCGATGCTCGGCCCTTATAATCTCATCAACCCAAGAGGCGACGTATGCACGCGACCCGGATCAGCATGACCCCGTCAAACGGGTAGCTCTCACCGGGAACGCGGTTTTCCGAGAGAGCCAAACCTGAAACGGTTTGGCTCTTGTGTTTGAAGTGGTCGAACAGGCGCGTATAGCTCAGTTGGCTAGAGCGCAGCTCTGATAAAGCTGAGGTCCTTGGTTCGAATCCAAGTACGCGCACTTGGAACCGCTTGCGGTTTTCGCGATTGCAAGCGGGGAAGTAGCTCAATTGGTAGAGCGCCTGCTTTGCAAGCAGGAGGTCAGGGGTTCGATTCCCCTCTTCTCCACTCGAAGTGTTGACGATCGCTCGTCTCGCTTCTAATGTACTTCTCCCGCAAGGGGGATTGACCGGCTCAAGGCCGGGTGCCGTCGGGCCGATAATGCTCGGCGGCATGGCGATCTTTGACAACGTGTGTATGCGAGTAGCATCTTTTGCGACAAGCCTCGGGGCGGGTGCCTCGGGGTACGTCAAGACTCAGATACACGGGCCTTGGAAGGAACGAAGATCAGATTGAGGA
>Ga0169931_10011940_pt1 | contig 12134 bp, 10 predicted proteins | sample Kivu_15m_20L_FD_129675 | JGI IMG/M metagenome (GOLD analysis project Ga0169931, IMG submission 129675) | Freshwater microbial communities from Lake Kivu, Western Province, Rwanda to study Microbial Dark Matter (Phase II) - Kivu_15m_20L... | ecosystem: Environmental > Aquatic > Freshwater > Lake...
ACTTGCCGGCGCCGCTCTCGCCCACCAGGCCGAGCGTCTGTCCGGCGTCGAGCGACAGCGACACGCCGTTCAGCGCGCGGGCGATGCGCTCGGCGCCGTCCGCGCCGCGGCTCACGAAGTGCGTGTGCAGGTCCTCGATCCGCAGCAGGCTCATCGGACCCCCGCGCGGTGCCGCGGATCCATCAGCCGCGACAGTCCGTCGGCCACGAAGTTGAACCCGAGCACCAGCAGGATCAGTCCGAGCGCGGGGAACAGCACGACCCACCACGTGCCCGTCACGATGTGCTCGGCGCCGAGCTTGATCATCACGCCCCACTCCGGCGTGGGCGCCTGGATGCCGACGCCGACGAACGACAGCGTCGCGCTGATCCGCACCGCCCAGGCCATGCGGAACGCGGCGAGCGCGGTCACCCCCTGCGCGCAGTTGGGCAGCAGGTGCACCAGCAGGATCCGCCAGGTCGGGTTGCCCGCGACCACCGCCGATTCCACCAGCGTGCCGCGGCGAAGCGCCAGCACCTCCGATCGCACCAGCCGCGCGAACAGCGGCGCATCGAGCAGTCCGATCACGAAGATCATCGCGCCGAGCCCCTGGCCCACCGCGGCCACCAGCGCGAGCGCGAAGACGATCGTCGGGAACGCGCGCAGCAGATCGGTCGCCCTGATCAGCAGCTCGTCGGTCCAGCCGCCGAGATAGCCCGCGACCAGCCCCACCGGCAGCCCTACCGCGAGCATCAGCGCGAGCGCCGGCAGCGCGACCCCGAACGCGTAGCGGCTGCCGTACACGAGGCGGCTGAAGACGTCCATGCCGTTGGGGTCGGTGCCGAACCAGTGCCGGGCGCTCGGCGCGAGCAGCACCGCGTCCGGGCGCGCCTGCGTCGGGTCGTAGGGCGCGATCAGCGGGGCGAACGCGGCCATCAGCGCGAAGGTGCCGATCAGCATCGCGCCGAACGCGGTGCCCGGTTCGGCCCGCACCCACTGCCCGAGCCTCATGCGGTCTTCGCCCGGGGTTCGACCAGCCACACGAACAGGTCGACCACGAAGAACACGATCAGCGACGCGACCGCCAGCAGCAGCACGTAGCCCTGGACCGCCGCGAAGTCGCCCTGCAGGATCGCGTTCAGCCCGTACTGGCCGACGCCGCCCCAGGCGAACGTGAGCTCGATCAGCGAGGACGCGGCGAACAGGTGCGCGAACTCCAGGCCGAGGAACGTGGCGATCGGCACCACCGCGTTGCGCAGCGCGATCCGGCGCACCATCGCGTCGGGCAGGCCGCAGGCGCGCGCGTAGGCGACGTACTCGCTGGCGAGCGCATCGGCCACGACCGCGCGCACGTGCTTGACCGTGGGCCCGGCGACGATCAGCGCGAAGCAGCCCACCGGCAGCACGAGCTGCGCCGCGGCCGATCCGAGCGCCGCGAGGTCGCCGGCCAGCACGCTGTCCACCAGCAGGCTGCCGGTGACCCGCGGCGGTGCGAGCACCGCCATCGACAGCCGCCCCATCGGTGCCGGCGCGACGCCCAGGGCGACGAAGAAGATCAGGATCGCGAGCAGTCCGACCACGTAGATCGGGATCGAGAACGTGACGGTCGCCGCCGCCTGCACCAGGTGATCGAACGCGCTGCCCGGCCGGAACGCGGCCCGACAGCCGATCCAGACGCCGAGCCCGCCCCCCAGCAGCATCGCGAGCGCGACCAGCTCGAGCGTCGCCGGCAGCCGGTCGCGCAGCTCGGCGAGCACCGGCTGGCCCGACAGCCAGGACACCCCTAGGTCGCCGTGCAGCAGCCGCCCGACGTAGATCGCGAGCTGCTCGGGCAGCGAGCGGTCCAGCCCGAGCGCCCGCGTGACCGTGGCGATCTCCAGCGGGCTGGCGTTCGGCCCGGCGAGCAGGTGCACCGGTGACTCGCCCGAGAGCCGGACCATCACGAAGGTGACCAGCACGACGCCCAGCACCGCGGGCAGGCCGACGACCAGCCTGCGCAGCACCATGCGCAGCAGACCCGATCGGATCGCCACGCCGGTCTCAGCCGCTCGGCGGGCGCGTCGCGGCCCCCGCGCTCATCGCTTGCAGCTCAGATCCCGCCAGACGATCCGGTTGGTCGGGTACCACATCCAGCCGTTGACGCACGCGTTCATCGCGACGAAGGTCCCCGGGAACGCGATGTCGACGAAAGTCGCGTCGGCGGCGTGGGTGCGCTGCGCGCGCTCGACCGCCGCCCGTGCCTTGGCGGGGTCGCGCTCGATGATTGCGGTCTCGATCAGCGTGTCCAGCTCGGGGGTGTGGTAGTCGTTGCGGTTCGACGAGCCGCGCGAGTGCGCCGACAGGAACAGCGCGTAGCCGGCATCGAGCACGAAGGTGTTCGCCAGGTGCGTCGCGAACGCGAGGTCGCGCTTGCCGATCGCGCCGCGCGCGGCGAACACCGTGTTGGGCAGCTTCGAGGGCGTGACCCGGATGCCGACCTGCGCGAGCTGGCTGCGCAGCTGGAGCACGAGCGGCTCCTCCCACCAGAACACGCCGGTGTACTCGAGCGTCACGTCCACCCCGTCCGGATGGCCCGCCTCGGCGAGCAGCCGCTTGGCGCGGCCCGGATCGTGCTCGTAGGTGTAGGCCTTCACGTAGCCCGGGATCGACGGCGGCAGGATCGAGCGCGAGCGCTCGCCCAGGCCCTCGAAGACCGCCTTGTTGATCGCGTCGAAATCGGTCGCGTACAGCACCGCCTGGCGCAGGCGCAGGTCGTCGAACGGCTTGATCCGGGGGTTCATCCGCACGGTCGCGCTGCCGGTGCCGGGGTGCTTGCCGATTCTGAGTCGGGTGTCGCTCTGCAGGCTCCTCAGCTGCGAGTGCGACAGTTCCTCGGCGATCTGGACCTGGCCGCCCTGCAGCAGACTCATGCGGCTCGCCCCGGAGGGGATCTCGCGATAGATCACCCGCTGGATCGCGAGCTTGCCGCCGAAGTAGTTCGGGTTGGCGACGAACACCGCGCCCTCGCCCGCGCGGTTCTGCGACAGGTGGTAGGCGCCGAAGCCGGCGGTGTTCGCGCCCAGCCAGCGGGTGGCGAACGGGTCCTCGGGCGAGGCGTTCTTCAGCGCTTCGCGGGAGTCGATGATCATCGGCGTGTAGTGGGTGAGCGCGCGCAGGAACAGGTTGTTCGGTTCCGACAGCGTGTACTTCACCTCGTAGCGCGACAGCGCCTCGACGTTGGTGATCCGCGACGCCTCGCTGATGAAGCGCCCGGTGCGCTTCTGCGACATGCTCTTCTGCCAGCCGAAGACCACGTCGGAGGCGGTCAGTTCGTTGCCGACGAAGCTGCGCACGCCGGGGCGCAGCGTGAAGGTCCACTCGCGGCCGTCGGGCGAGGTCTTCCACGACTGCGCGAGGTGCGGCTCGACCTTGGTCGGATCGATCTGCATCTGGCCGTCCGGACCGCGGACCCGCCCCAGCCGCACCAGGCTCTCGTAGACGTTGACCACCGACTCGATCGAGCCCGGGACCCAGACGTCGCCGTCGACGCCGCGCGGCCCGGAGACCGCGGCCACGATCAGGTCCTGCGCGGCGGCGGGCAGGGCCGCGGCCAGTGCGATCGCCGCGGTGGCGAGGATGTTTCGGATCGACTTCATGGCTGTGCTCCGCTGCGGGATGGCGTCGGTTCGTTGGACAGGCCGTAGTGGCGCGCGGCGTCGGCGGCCGAGATCCGCCCCAGCCGCAGGTCCTCGCGGACCTTCTCGGCGGGCCGCTGCGAGCAGTCGCCGTAGCCGCCGCCGCCGGAGGTCTCGCACACCACGCGATCGCCGCGCTGCAGCGGCAGCGTGGAGAGCGCCGCGACCTCGATCACCTGGCCACCGCGCTCGATCCGATACGACGAGTGCGACCCTTCCAGGCCGCCGTCCAGACCCCAGGGGCGGGTCGAGTGCCGATCGCCGGCGGTCGACAGCGTCACGCCGTCGACCAGGATCTCGTAGACCTTGCGCATGCCCAGTCCGCCGCGATGGCGCCCGTGGCCGCCCGAGCCCTGCGCGAGACCGTACTCGCTCACCCGCACGAAGCCGAACTCGGTCTCCAGCGACTCGACCGGCGTGTTCGCGGTGTTCGACATGCCCTGGGCGAGGCAGTCCTCGCCGTCGCCGCGCGCCGACGCGCCCGTGCCGCCACCGAAGACCTCGTGGTACACGTCGTAGCCGCCCGGGCGTCGGTGACCGAAGGCGATCGAGTTGGTCGCATCCGCGCCGCAGGCCGACACCCGATGCGGCAGCCGCTCGCCGAAGGCGCGCTTGAGCGCGGTGAACACCCGGTAGCAGACCGCCATGCGCGAGCGCACCGGCGCGGGGAAATGCGGGTTGCAGATCGAGCCCGACCGCACGGTGACGCCGATCGGTCGGTAGCTGCCGTCGTTGACCGGGGTCTCCTCGCCGATCATCGACACGAAGAACGAGAACACCGACGAGTACACCGAGGCGACCGGCGCGTTGATCGGATACGGCACCTGGTCGTCGCTGCCCGACAGGTCCACGTGTGCGGTGTCCCCGGCCACCGTCACCCGGACGTGGATTCGCACCGGGGGCCGATCCGGATCCTGGGAGTCGGTGAAGTCCTCCCCCTCGTAGACGCCGTCGGGGATCGCGCGCAGGCCCTCGCGCATCACGCGCTCGGAGTGATCCTGCACCTCGCGCATGCACGCGGTGACCGTGTCGTGGCCGTAGCGCCCGACCATCGCCGACAGCAGTTCCGCGCCCCGCTGGGCGGCGAACAGCTGGGCGTGGAAGTCGCCCACCACCTTGTCGGGTGAACGCACGTTCGCCCCGAGGATCTTCGACAGCAGACCGCCCTTCAGGTCGCGGCTGACCGAAGCCTTGACCGCGGGGATCACGAAGCCTTCCTGGTAGATCTCGCGGGCGTTGGCATTGGAGGCCGGCGCGCCGCCGCCGATGTCGACGTGGTGGCACACCGAGCCGGCGAAGCCGATCAGCCGAGCGTCGCGGAACGCCGGAACGAACAGGATGATGTCGTTCAGGTGCTGACCCATCTCGTACGGGTTGTTCATCACGTACGCGTCGTCCGGCCCGGTGGCGGCGATGTCGTACAGTGCCCTGATCCGCGCGAAGGCCAGGGCCATCGAGTTCATGTGCGTGGGGATCATCGGCGCCTGCGACACCAGCCGTCCCTCGGCGTCGAGCACGCAGGTCGACATGTCCTTGGCCTCGCGCACGATCGACGAGTAGGCCGAGGTCAGCAGCACCGTGCCCATCTCCAGCGCGATCGCGAGGAAGTTGTTGCCGAGGATTCCCAGCGTGATCGGGTCGATCGTCGTCACCGGCGCGTCGCTCGCTCGCATCACCGTGTCTCCCGCTGCAGTGTCAGCGTGCCCTGGGGGGTGGCGGTGGCCGACCATCCGGGCGGCACCACCGTCGCACTGGACGCTTCGGCGATCAGTGCCGGGCCGGCGACGCGCTCGCCCGGGGCGAGCGCGCCGCGCGACACCAGGCGCGCACGTTCGGGCGTGCCGCCGAAGACGATCTCGACCTCGCGGGCGGGGGCGGACGCGCCGCCGTCGAACTGCCGCAGGGTCGCCGGTCTCGGGAAGCGCGCGACGGTGCGGCAGCCGACGATCTCGACGCCCTGCTCCGGGAACTCGTGACCGTAGCGCGCGGCGTGCGCTGCGTGGAACCCGGCCGCCACCACCTCGAGACCGCGGCTCGCGATCGCCGCCGGATCGACCGCGAGCGCGAGCTCGTAGCCCTGCCCCACGTAGCGCGCGTCGACCGAATGGCTGAGCACCACCTGCGAGGCGGCGATGCCGAAGTCGGCCATCTCCTGAAGCGCCTGGGCCGACATCGACGCGAACGCGGCGTCGACCAGCGGCTGGCCCTCGGGCTCGGCGTGGGTGCCGGGCATCGAGCGCACGTAGTCGATGCGGGTGTCGGCCACCGAGAGCCCGAACGCCGAGAAGATGCCCGGCGCCGGCGGCACGATCACCGTGTCGATGTCCATCTCGGCGGCGATCGCCGCGGCCATGACCGGCCCCGCCCCGCCGTAGGCGAACAGCGCGAAGGTGCGCGGGTCGTAGCCGCGCCGCACGGTGACCAGGCGCAGCGCCCGCGCGATGTTGCCGACCGTGATCCGCACGACCGCGTCGGCCAGCGCGAACGGGGTCATGCCCAGGCGCCGGGCGAGCGGGTCGGCCGCGGCCTGCGCGAGCCCGCGCTGCAGCCTCATGCGCCCGCCGATGAATCCGTCGGCGTCGATCATGCCGAGCAGCAGCAGTGCGTCCGAGACCGTGAACGCGGTGCCGCCCTTGCCGTAGCACGCCGGTCCGGGCGCCGCGCCCGCGCTCTGCGGACCGACCTGCAGCGCCCCGCCCGGATCCTGTCGGGCGATGCTGCCGCCGCCGGCGCCCAGCGTCGCGATGTCGGTCATCATCAGGCTGATCGGCAGCCCGTCGATGCGGTACTCGGCGTAGCCGCGCTGCGTGTGCTGCGCCTGGCCGTCGCTGATCACGCAGGCGTCGCACGACGTGCCGCCGATGTCGATCGTCAGCGCATCGCGCACGCCCAGCGTGGCGAGGACGCTGGTGACCCCGGTGACGCCGGCGGCCGGCCCCGACAGGAACATCTTCGCCGGATTCTGCGCGGCCCGGAGCGCGGGCACCACCCCGCCGTTGGACTGCATGATCAGCAGCCGCCCGCGGAAGCCCCGCGCCGCGAGCTCGTGCTCGAGCCGAGACAGATAGCGGGACACCCGCGGCATCACGTAGGCCGCGATCGCCACCGTGCTGGTGCGCTCGTACTCGCGGAACTCGGGCGCGATCGACGAGGAGGTCGCCACCGCCAGGTGCGGCGCGCGCGTGGCCAGCGCCGTCTCGAGCGCCCGCTCGTGGTCCGCAACCCGGTAGGCGTGCAGCAGACTGATCGCCACCGACTCCACACCGTCGATGCCGAGCACCTGGTCCACGCACCGCGCCACCTCGGCGTCGGTCAGCGCCAGCACCGGGGTGCCGTCGGCCCCCATGCGCTCGCGCACGCCGATCACGAGTTCGCGCGGGATCAGCGGCTCGGGCTTGCGGTAGAAGAGATCGTAGACGCGGGTCTTGTCCTGGCGTCCGATCATCAGCACGTCCTCGAAGCCGGACGTGGTCAGCAGCGCGGTGCGGGCGCCCTTGCGCTCGAGCAGCGTGTTGGTGGCGATCGTCGAGCCGTGGAACAGCTCGTCGATCGAGGCGATGCCGACCCCCGCCTGCTCGAGGATCTCCAGCAGACCGGTCACCGCGCCGCGACTGGGATCGTCCGGCGTGGAGGACACCTTGTGCGTGTGGATGCGGCCCCGATCGTCCTCCAGGACCAGGTCGGTGAACGTACCCCCGATCTCGATGCCGGCTCTCATCGGTGCGTCGCGAACGGGTACGTCACGGTCGGTGGACTCATGGGTTGGCGCCAGGGCGGCGGGGACGCTGCGGGCGGGCGCACGGCGCGACCGGGACGCCTGCCGACACCGCGAACGACCGCCTCGGACCCCCGGGGCCGAAGTCGGCCGCGATCGGAGGGCACGATGGAGTGTGGGCTGGTTTTCACGGTCGTGCAAGAATCCTTCATGGAGACGCAAAACGGCGGTCGGCGCCGACCCCGGGCGGCCGTGAGTTCCACCCCCGGCGCGGCGGTGCGGCCGGCTGCGGCCGGCCCGCCGGGCGACGGCCACGGGGCGCCGCACGACCTCGGGCTGGGTGCTCGCATCCGTGCGCTGCGCAAGGGGCGGCGCCTGCCGCTGAGCGAGGTCGCCGCGATCACCGGGCGCTCGATCGGATACCTGAGTCAGATCGAGCGCGGGCTGTCGTCGCCGACGGTGCGCGAGCTCGCGCAGCTGGCCGCAGCTCTGGGGGTGGGGTTCCTCGAGCTGCTGGCCGAGCCCTCGGGCGGTCGGCCGGACGCGCCGGTGCGGCGGCGCACGGACGAAACCCTGATCCCGTTTCGCGGCCAGGGCGTGATCAAGCGCGTGCTCGCCCCGCCGAATGAGGGCTCGATCGCGTTCTACGTGATGCACATCGCGGTCGGCGGCACCAGCGGTGACGAACCGTACACCCACGACGGCGAGGAGGCGGGTTACGTGCTGCGCGGCGAGGTCTCCCTCGCGATCGACGGCCGCACCTTCCTGCTGCGCCCCGGCGACAGCTTCCGCTTCATGAGCCATCGGCCGCACCAGTTCAGCAACGCCGGCCGTCGGGAAGCCGAGGTGCTCTGGGTCAACGTGGGGGGAGGGCGGGTCGGCGGCTGAGGTGGTGGTCGCCGCCACCGCCTGCCCGCATCGCGGACGGGTCTGACCGGGATCAACGCTGCGGCGGGCGGACCGGCTAGGGTGAGCGCATCCTGCCGCGCGAGGTCGCGATGATCCCTGCCGTCCGCATCCCGAGCCTGCTGACCTGCATCGCACTGTGTGCTCACGCCGCCCCGGTGCCGGCCCAGGACTGGCCGGTGCTGCGCCAGGGCCGCTGGCAGTTCGACCGCACGATCGAGGGCATGGGGCCGGCGCCGCAGAAGGTCTCGCGCACCGAGTGCATCGATCCGATCGCCAACTTCCGGCGCCAGCAGGAGCAGCTCGCTCGGGCGGGCTGCACGGTCACGCCGCCGGCCCGGCGCGGCGACGAGTACCGCTTCACCGCGCGTTGCACCGTGGCGGGCACCGCCACCGTGTCCGAGTCGGTGATGACCGTGAACGGGACGGACGGGTCCACGTTGCGGGTGGCGAGCACGGTGGACGGCAAGGCGACGCGCGAGGTCCTGGTGGCCCGGCGGCTGGGCGACTGCACGAAGTGATCCGGGGCGCGGGCCGCGCCCGTGCTCGACGGCGCCCGTGCCCGATCCGGTCCCGCCTCGCGCGGGCGTGCGCGCGCTACTCCAGCCCCAGCGCGAACTGCACGGCCGGCGCGTGCGGTGCGGCCTCGGGGCGCTGCAGCCGGCTCGCCCGCACCCCGAGCAGCCGCAGCGGCCGCTCGAGGTCGATCCGCCGCAGGCACTGGCCGGCGGCGCGCCGCAGGGCCGCAGCGTCGGCCACCGCCTCGGCGAGCGTCAGGTCGCGCGTCACGGTGCGGAAGTCGACGAAGCGCAGCTTCACGCCCACGGTCCGGCAGACGTAGCCCTTGCGCTGCAGGTCCGCGGCGAGCTGCTCGCACAGGCGGGTGAACACCGCGCCGAGCGCGTCGCGGTCGCGCACCGCATGCAGGTCGCGCTCGAAGGTGGTCTCGCGGCTCATCGAGACCGGTTCGCGGCTCGTCTCGAGCGGGCGGTCGTCGTGGCCGTGCGCAACCCGGTGCAGCCACGCGCCGTAGCTGCGCCCGAAGTGCTCGACCAGCCACGCCGGGTCGCGGGCCGCGATTTGTCCTACGGTGTCGATGCCGAGCGAGGCGAGCCGGGCGGCCGCCTTGGGGCCGATGCCGTTGACCTTGCGGGAGGGCATCGGCCAGATCCGCGTGGGTACGTCCGCCATCGTGAGCACGGTGACGCCGTCGGGCTTGTTCATGTCCGAGGCGAGCTTGGCGAGCAGCTTGTTCGGGGCGATGCCCACCGAACAGGTCAGCCCGCTCGCCTCGCGCACCGCGGCGCGGATGCGCTGCGCGATCGCCTGCGCGTCGCCGTCGATCGACGAGACGTCCGCATAGACCTCGTCGATGCCCACGTCCTGGACCTGCGGCGCGATCGTGCGCACCGCGTCCTTGAAGAGCTGCGAGAAGCGCCGGTACAGCTCGAAGTCCACCGGCAGCAGCACCGCGTCGGGTGCCAGCCGCGCGGCCTTCATCGTCGGCATCGCCGAGTGCACGCCGAACGCGCGCGCCTCGTACGAGGCGGTCGTGAGCACGCCTCGGCCCGCGTAGTCGCGCAGCCGCGCGAAGGTGCGCGTGCCGTCCGGGCCGACGCCCGGCGCGTGCGTGCGGCGCCCGCCGACCACCATCGGCACGCCGCGCAGCTCCGGGTAGCGCGACAGCTCGCAGGACGCGTAGAACGCGTCCATGTCGACGTGCGCGATCCGCCGGCCCGGCGGCGGATCGGTGCGCGCGCCATCGGCGCCGCCCTCGGCCGCACCCGGGGCGGCTGGGCCCGGCGCGATGGGGTCGGGGGCGATCGGTCGGTGCGGACTCGGATCGGGCACGTCCCCGATCATGCCAGCTGCGGCGCGGGCGGCTCAGGCCCCCGGGCGCACCCGAGTGCGCAGCGCGCGCAGGCTGCCGCCGGTCTTGACCGCGCCCGGCAGCGGATGGCCGACCACCGACTCGGCGACGACTGCGGCCTCGATCAGGCGCTCGAGGTCGATGCCGGTGTCGATGCCCATCTCCTCGCACATCAGGACCAGGTCCTCGGTGCAGACGTTGCCGGCCGCGCCGCGGTGCGCGGCGAACGGGCACCCGCCCAGCCCGGCGACCGCGGCGTCGTACCGGTCCACGCCCATCTGCAGGCCGGCGAACGCGTTCGCGATGCCCATGCCGCGCGTGTCGTGCAGGTGCAGGCTCAGCCGCAGCGCCGGGAACCGTTCGCGCACCGCGCCCACCACCTGCTGGATCGAGCGCGGCGTGGCCCAGGCCATGGTGTCGGCCAGCGACACGAACTCCAGCCGCTCGCCCGCGCCCTCGGCCAGCTCGAGCAGCTGCCCGACCTGCTCGACCACGCGCGCCGGCGCGATGTTGCCCTCGAAGTTGCAGCCGAAGGCCGCCATCAGGCTGCCGCGGGTCACCGGCACGCCGAGTTCGCGGCAGCGCGCGAGCATGGCGCGCTGCGCCTGCAGGTTCTCGTGCATCGTGCGCTTCTGGTTGCGCGCGAGGAACGCCGCCGAGCAGCACAGCCCGATCGATCCGACGATGCGCAGCACGTCGTGGCCCAGCGCGCGCTGCAGGCCCTTCTCGTTGAGCCACAGCGCGGTGTAGTCCACGCCCGGCCGGCGCGTGAGCCCCGCGACGACGTCGTCCGCGTCCGCCATGCCCGGCACGTTCTGCGGCGGCACGAAGCTGACCACCTGGATCTGCTTCAGCCCCGTGACCGACAGCGCCTCGATCAGCTCGATCTTGCGCGCCGTGGGGATCGGACCCCTCTCGAACTGGAAGCCCTCGCGGGGGCCCTCCTCGTTGATGCGGACCGTACGCGGCAGGTCGGACATGCGGACTCCGGGCGCAGTGGCCATCGTTGGGGCGAGGGTACACCGGCACGTACCGGGTTCGCCTGCGGCGATGAGCCTGATTGGTGAGACCCCCGCAGACCCGGGTGACCCTGCCTGCGGGTGCGGGGCCGCCTGCGGAGAGGCGCCGAGGGTCCGTCCGGATCGAAGCCGTCGCCGCCGCGCCTTCCGGCCGAACCCGTTCGTCGCACGCCCTCCGCCCGATTGGCGCACCGCGCCCGCGCCGCTATCCTCCCATCATGGGCTCGTTCAACGTCGCACTGCTCGAGGCGCTGCTGTCGGCCGGCGTGTCGCCGGAGCGCGCGCGTGCGGTGGTCGAGCAGTTCGAGCGCGCGGTCGATGACCGGTACTCGCTGCACGCGCAGGTGCTCGCCACGAAGCGGGACGTGGCCGAGTTGGAGGTGCGGCTGGCGCGCGAGATGGCCGGGCTCTCGCGCGAGCTTGCCGGGTTGCGCACGGACCTGGATCGCGAGATCGCAGGCGTGAAGGCCGACCTCTCCCGCGAGATCGCCGCCGGCAGGCTCGAGATCGCCGCCGGCAAGGTCGACCTGGTGAAGTGGGCCGTGGCCGCGCTCACCGCGCAGACCGCGCTGCTGCTCGGGGCGTCGAGGCTGCTCTGATCGCGGCGGCGCCGGTGCCGGCGAAGCGGTCGCGTCCCGGGGTTCGAGGCACCGGACCGTGCCCGCCCTCGCGCACCGGGACGTTTCCGCTGAAACGTCCCGCACCCTCCCGCACCCTGTCCGCCGGTGGCCAGCCTCGCGGTCGGCTGGTACAGTCGGGCGGCCATGCGCTTCCTGCGTCGCCTCCATCGCCCGGTCTGCGCGCTGCTCGGTGCCGCGCTGCTGGTCGTGGCGCTGCTGCCGGCGATGGTGGCCGCCACCGGCGCCTCGGGCACGTGGGCCGAGATCTGCACGACGCAGGGTTCGCGCTGGGTGCTGACGTCGCCGGGCGACGACGAGCCGCGCGGCCCGTCCAACCTGTCGCACGCCGCC
>Ga0169931_10011941_pt1 | contig 12134 bp, 9 predicted proteins | sample Kivu_15m_20L_FD_129675 | JGI IMG/M metagenome (GOLD analysis project Ga0169931, IMG submission 129675) | Freshwater microbial communities from Lake Kivu, Western Province, Rwanda to study Microbial Dark Matter (Phase II) - Kivu_15m_20L... | ecosystem: Environmental > Aquatic > Freshwater > Lake ...
AAAACCCGGCCATTTATTTTGAAAATTATACAATAACTTAATTAATTTTTAATATTAAGTTGTTGAAATTGTATTATTATAAAATTAATGGGGATTGGGGATTGGGGATTGGGGATTGGGGATTGGGCCAATCCCCAATCCTCAATCCCCAATCCCCATATATTATTTAGTCGATTAAATTTTAACAATGTTTTAACAATGTAAATTATAAATTTTTATTAATTTATAATTGTAAAAAAATAAGAATACTATAAAGAGATCAAATTTAAACTATATTTATATTTTCGTCGACGATCGTCGACGACTTTTCGACGACTCGTCGATTAAAAAAATCTTCGTCGACTGACATGTCTACCGCTCTTCATAAATTTATTGTATTTATTCAAAACATTTAAATTTTATAATTATGTAAAATAAAAATGAAGAAGCAAAACAACATGAAGACAAATTTGAAAAGCAATAATAGATCAAAGAATACCGAAAGATCTTGTGTTAATCATACCTTAATTATCATCCCTAGTTTGTAATATTTAATTTTTCATCGAATTGTAAGAAAAATGAGAATACTGTAATCTAAATAATCATAACCGGTAATTAAATTGGTGATCGGCGGAAAATCAAAATTTTTCGGTGTTTAATTTTCTATATTAAAAATCAGAATTTGAAAAGCTTATATGAATAATTTAATATAACAATTTAAAATAAATAAAAATGGAAAATAACTTCTCTGAAATATCAATTTTCGAAATAAAAGATACATTTGCATCTGAAATGAATAATCAACTATTCAAAATAGTGATTGTTGGTGACAGTGGTGTTGGAAAAAGTAATATACTATGCAGATACATTCAAGACGAATTTTATAGAGAATCAAAATCAACTGTAGGGGTGGAGCTTTCCACAAAAATTTACAAAATAAATGATTCTCTTGTAAAACTCAACATATGGGACACGGCAGGACAGGAGAGATACAAATCAATAACAGCTTCTTACTATAAAGGTGCAAAAGGGGCAATGATAGTCTATGACATAACAAAAAGAGACTCTTTCGAAAGTGTAAATAAATGGTATAACGATATAAAATCAATGGGAGATAATAATATCGTTATTTTACTTGTTGGTAATAAATGTGACTTAAATCTTTTGCGTCAAATAGAATACAGGCAAGGAGTTGAAATATCCAGAAAATTAAGTAAGACAAAACAAATTATAAATTAACCCTAATCAATATTTAGATATACCTTTCATAGAAGTTTCTGCCTTAAATTCGTCGAATATAGAACAAGCCTTTAAACAACTTATCATCGAAATTTATTTAAGTAAAATAAAAACTGTTAGTAATAAGGAAAATATATCTTCTAAAAAGAAAACTGATATAAACGATAAAATTATAGAAGGAAACGCTTTGAAATTAAATGATTATGACACATGGGGGGAAAATCAAAAAACCAAGACTAATTATAAAAATGAATGTAAGTGCTAAAAACTTAGGAAGAAAGAGATTCTTTATATTTAATTTTTTTTAATTATAAATTGGGTTTATAACATAAACTAGATTACTTCACAATTTAACCTTTAAACAATTCTTAATAAAATATATATATCAATAAAGTTATTTAATTTCATATTCAAATTTATTATTTTTCATTTAAATTCAATTTTAATTACATATTCAATACGACCGACTAAACATAATGGAATACACAAATTTAAATTTAAAAAAAATATTTTCTATTTCAGAGTTGAATACAGGTAAACTGATAGTTCAAACGAATGAAAACATCATCACCAACATTTCAAACGAACCAAACATTTTCTATAGATGTTGTCTTTATGAATCTTATTTATATTTCTTACTTTATGATTTCAAATCACTTTACTTTAGCAGACAATCCTTTGACGAAGTGGAAGGATTGAATAAGGAGTTCAATCGAAGTCTCGAATTCACGGATGTAAACAATTTACTTAATTTCCTATTGGAGAATATTCTGAAAGTTGAAAACGGTTTGCAAATAACAAAAGACCAAAATGACGAAATAAGTTTTGAAGTTTTAGTTAATATTATACGAGTCAAATGGACTTTTAAATGTGACACTTTGGATTTGAACTCGAATTTAAATTACATCTTGCTACAAGATCTATTTGTAAAGCCTATAATAAATTTACTGTATACTTTTCAAAATTTTTTATCTACTGAGAAAAAAGTAGGAATTAATTCTAATTCCAATCCGAATTTTACTTCGTTTATTAATCTATCGGACGCTGAATTGTTTCTAGGAAATAATAATGTCAATAAGCAAAAAAACTTCGATAAAATTTTTTTAAGACTTTCACAAGAATCAACAAAAAAAGTAAACCCGATTATTTTAGAAAAAAATAATTCAAATGCATTTAAATCAAAGGAAGAAAATAAGAGAAATAAAAAAGAAAACCTTAAAAGGAAAAGTTCAGATACAAATGAAGGACTTCAAGATAAACAAAAAAATTTAAAAAGAAGAAAAGAATATGATAATGATAAAGAGGATTCAGTATCTATAGAGAGAGAAAAATCTTCAGAGAAAACCTTAACAGATGACGAAAAAATTATAAGCAAGGTTCATATAGAAAAAAAGAAAAAACCGAAATTGAAATTCGTATGAGACTGCCAGGATATAATAAGTATATAAAAATTTTAATGAAATCATATAAATTAGCAAAATTATTATATTATATATTAATATCTATTCTTTTATATATTTGATTCAGTATTTGTTATGTTATTATTGTTATTCTGGCTGCTATCTGCTCCTGATAACATTTCAAATGTTTTCATGATGTCTTTCTTCTTTGATAGATACAACTCGTAGGCTTGATCTAAATCTAATTTATTCACGACTTCTTTTTCCTCATCACTTTCTCCGAGATCCAAATCTTCTTCTATGTTATTCTCTGATTCCTCTGGAGAAGCGAAATATGTGATATTCGTTTTTGATTCTTTTTCTTTTACAAAATCTTCGAATGAAAATTGACTTTGGAAGAATTTAATGGCAAATTTGTCGATGTCTTTTAAATTGCTCATTAATTTCGTATCTTTAAGTAAATCTTTACTTGGTTCCTAAATTTGATATAAGTTAAAATTATGTAAAATGTAATAAATACCTCATCGTTTATGAATTGTAATTCATTATTCTCTTTTTCGTATTCGTCTAACATCTCTTTACTTAAATTCTTCAATGCTTGAACATCCTCTTGATCTTCGATTCTTATCAGCATCTGTTCAATATTCTTTTGTTCCTCTTCATTTTCGAAGGCTAAGTTTTCGAATTCCAGTAATTTCTTTATTTTTTCATCTCCCCTAGAAGGTTGTACTACATTCATTTTTTCCTCTCCTCTTAAAAGATTTTCTTCCTGGATAATTGATTTAAAATTGATCTTCTTAAAATGAGAAGTATCAAATTTTCCATCCTCCATGATAACATAATTCAATTCTCTTTTTTGAATAGACTTCCTGAAAATATTTTCTTCTATGGTTGACAAAGTTATAAGCCTATAAATATGAACAGTTCTGGTCTGTCCGATTCTGTGACAACGATCTTGAGCTTGTTTGTCCATCGCGGGATTCCAGTCTGTATCATAAAATACAATGGAATCAGCCCCTGTTAGATTTAATCCGATACCTCCCGATCTTGTGCTTGAAATGAAGCAGAATATTTTTGGATCGTTGTTAAATCTGTCTACTACCTGTTGACGGACTTCTACTTTAGTACTTCCATCTAGTCTGACGTATGTGTACCCGTGAAGATTTAAAAATCTTTCCAAGATATCCAACATCCTTGTCATTTGAGTGAAGATCAAAACTTTAGATTTATTTTTCTTAAGCTTTTTTAGGAGTTCCGCTAGTTTAATCAACTTTCCGCTATCATATTCAACTAACCTTTTGTCTGGGAAACTTATAATCTTGAACATTGAAAGATATTTCTGAACGTTTGGAATTCTATTTAAATTATTGTACATTATGTTTTGCCTATTTTTAGATAAATTATAGTCAATATTCAGTTTTGTTTGAATAAGCTGTGGACCAGATGAGATCACCTTAGGAACGAATATCCTGACATAGTTCATGAGAGATTCACATATATTCATCATTTTTTGTGGAGTAAATGTCATATGGCTAATAGCGTCAGAATTTAAAAAGTGAATAGAATCTTTTGGAGTGAAATTTGGATCAAACTCACTTTTAAAATCTTCTCTCACATTTCTTATATGTGTGATATTTTTAAAATTTTTCAGTTTAGACTTATTTTCCGGATTATTTGCCTTTTCTTTATCATTTGAGTTTACTATAATTTGATCCACATCCATTTGATTGTTTTCCTGTTTATTCTCAGCTTCAATCTGGATTTCTATATCTTGTGATAAATCATTCAAGTCAATATGTTTCTCTTCTTTCTGGATTGCTTCATATGTAAGATTATTTATAGTTACCCCTAAATTGTCGTATAATTCGTCTCCACTTAACAAAATTTTCTTAAAACCCTGATTTAACAAAATTGAATTAATTAAGTTATTTTGAAAATTTTTAAATTCTCTTCCGTATAAAATTTGATTCTTTGTAGATAAATTGTGTGCCATGTTAATAGAATTTAGTATCTTAATTTTTTTTAAGATGTCTGCACCGTAGATGGGACACTTGTAGATGATATTTTTTCTGGAAATCAAATCGTATTCATGTATAAGTTTTTTTCTAATCTCATATTTTTTTTCATTCTGCGATTCGATATTCTCATGAAACACGGTTTTTAGATAACTTTGAGGATTTTTTAGATCCAATGAATTAATCGGATTGAACATGTCAAAATAGCAGCTTAAGGACGTATTATTCAACAATGGTACATTAGTAGGGCAGAGGTATCGAGGATATGGTAAGTTTGAGTATATTTTAGAAGGATTGGAAACATTACTGATTAAACTATATTCTCTAGTGCTACTTCCGTATAAAATTGTCGAATCAGAAAAATCTCTTTTGAACAAAATGTCATTTTCATCGATTAAGTATTTAGGATTATAAAGTAATCTTTTTTTATCATGGAGCTCTGTGAAGAGTTCGTTCAAGGGCCTAGTAGGAAAATTTTTGAGAATTTCGATGTAATCATAATTTGTAATTTTTTCGTTTTCTTCTAGAATCAAATTCAAATTTTTTAAATTCAGTGTTTTCATAGGGTTATACGAAAACATCCTCATCACTAAATGTGGGATGTACACAAATATTTCGAACAGCTGACGATTAGAAGTCACATAATCCCTTGTATCGAAAAGATCCGGATGATTACAAACCTTTCTCAATTGCATAAGAACGTTCATAAGGCTGAAGTAATCATTATGTCTTAAAGTATCTTGTGTCCTGTCTGAATTTATATATTCGTCATATAAGAGTTTTTGTCTCCCGGTCAGTTCACAATAAACTACATGTTCTATCTTCTCTGGCAATTGTTTCTCGACATCCTTTTTCAATCTTCTTAACAAGAACGGGCGTAAAATCGAGTGCAGGCTCTGTATCATTTTTTTATTAAGAGCTGCATTATTGTGAATCGCATTGTAGAACTGAGAATAAAACCAGTCTCTGAATTCTTCATTCGATTCGAAGAGATTAGGCATCAGAAAATGCAAATAAGACCAGATTTCCATAACATCATTTTGAAGAGGTGTTCCTGTAAGGAGCAACTTCCTCTTCGCCTTGAAATTAAGGAGCATTTGCCATCTTTTAGATTTAAAATTTTTAATGTTTTGTGCTTCATCCAGTATAATATAGTACCACCTTTTACGTTTGAAAATAGAATAGTCCTGTATGACTAATTTATAAGACGTTATGCAAATATTAAATGCATTTGGCTTATGCCAGCCATATCTTTTGGCTTTTCGCTCTTTTTGCGATCCATAGTAGGATAGAATCTTTAGACCAGGACACCATTTCTTAAATTCAATTTCCCAATTGATTATGATTGTGGTAGGAACTATGATTAAATGGGGCCCCCAACTACCTCTGGTACCAGCAAGATAGGCTAACATAGATATAGTTTGAATGGTCTTTCCTAATCCCATTTCATCCGCAAGAATTCCATTTATCTTGTTGTCATGTAATGCAATCAACCAGTTTAAACCGATTAGCTGATATTCTCTAAGATTATGCTTTAACAAAAATGGCTGCTCCAAATCAACTTTGGCCTTTGCCAATTCTGTTCCCTTTGGCTGAAAAAGCTCAGCAGTATGTGCAGCTTTAGCAACTATATTTTCTTCTTGATTATTCTCTAAAAAAGAAAAAGTCCCATCTTCATGCTTTTTCAACTGAATTACAAAATCATCTTCGTTAATATCAGCTTGACTTTCTGAATCCACAGACATCTTTGTGGAATCAACTGGTAAGGACTTGTTCGGATTCTTCTGTGGTGTCAAAAAATCTGCTACTCTGGTGGAAATTTTTTGTAGTTTATTGATAAATGAAAGTAGTCTATTCTGTTGCTGAGTAATTTTATTCTCTTGTAAAATAACATTATAATGATATTTCGTTAATTTTTCGATCTTCTTCCAGTAGGTACTTATATTTTTCGACATCATCTGACATAACTTCCTGGTCTCTTGCTCCATTCGCTTTGCTTTTTTTTCGACTTCTAAATGTTTTGTTTCCTGTGCGCGTTTTGTAAATTTACACATCTCCGCGGCTTTTTTTCTTTTAAGTTTTCTTTCCTTGTCAAAATCGTTTTGCATCCATTTCATTTCTTCAAGGAGATGATCCCAATGTGTTTTATTTTTCTCGGGTTCTTTCTTTAATTTGAAATAGGCCATTCTTTCCGCGTTTTCTTTGGCGGATTTGTTATTTTCTTTCATTTTCTTAATTCTTTGTTTCTTTTGGATTTTCAAATTTTTTAGAACAAATTTTTCTATTGTGATGTCGGAATTCTTTCCTTGTAAGGTACTCATGTATTTTTTATTTTGGACTTTTTTTAAATTTTCTAAATTCACTGTGCCTTTCAAAATTTTGTCAGCCAGAATAATATTCGGTATTTGAAGTTCTCTATTATATTAATAAAATCACTATATACTTCCTCTTAATTGAAATTCGCTTTTTCTCGACTGTTTTGTCTAGTTTTTGTAATTTAAGCTTTTTTTTGAATTTCTTGTTTTTGTTGCTTTTCATAATGATGATAATTATTTTAATATAAATTAAAATACAAAATATTAATTAAACAATTTGTCAACACAATATAAACTTTAATAATTAATTTAAAAATTGATGCAAATTTAAAATAATTATTCTATCATTATTTAAATGACTTAACATGTGGGATTAATTTTAAACTTAATTCATAATATATTATATTATGTACCTAAAAAAACTAAAAATCTAATACATTTAATACCAATAACAAAATAAATTATAATTAAATGGGTAATCAAAATTCTAGCAAAGAAAACGACTATCTAAATGTAGAAAAAGAAAGCAAGAATAAGCAAAATTTTACTTCTCATGACCAACTTGATGAAAAACAAGTGAAGCATTTACATGATTACTCCTATTTTAAAGATAACATTTCTTACAACGGGATTTCTTCGGAAATTTCTTCTCCTAAAAATAGAGAGACTATAGATAATCGTGATAAAAACAACACAAATAAAAATTATTTCATGCTTCATGAGGAGAGTTCAACTGATGAGGAAAGAACGCAGTTCGAGCAGAAAGAAAAAATAGAATGTAGCCAACCTAATTCGAATATAGTATCCACTAATTTTGAATGGAGGGAGGGTGGTGAGGTCGTTTATTTAACTGGGAGCTTCGTTAACTGGGAGCAAAAATTTTTACTCAGAAAAAATTTAGTAGATCATAAATTTGAAGTGTGTCTGGAATTGCCGAAAGGAAGATACGAATATAAATTTGTAGTAGACGAGGTTTGGAAATTTTCAAAATTACACCCAACCATAAAAGATCAAAGAGGGAATATAAACAACGTGATAGATAACTCCACTTTGAATACAATGAGTCAAACTAGTACATCCTCTAATGTGACGAATAGTGTGGACAATCAAGAAAAAAAGTTGGAGAAATCAGATCATGTTTATAATACTTATTTTAACATAGAAAATAATAAAAATACTAAAGAACAGAATGCTGTCTTTGAGGATAATCTACGGAACTACATAAACAGCATCTCCAACAATAAACCGAAAAAGCAGAACAAAGTAAAGCAAGACTATGTTTGTAATATCCCACGAAAAGTAGAATTAAATACCGATGCAGTTGTATGTCCTGATTCCTATCGTGATTTATACAATATAAATATAAATTCCAGGCAGACTTTCCTGGGAAATTCTGATCAATTATCTTTCACAGATATTGTTTACGGCGCTGGCAATACTTCTTTCCTTTCAATTGCAACTCCTCCTCATGTAAATTTAAACCATGCGTGTACTAAAATGATAAACAATAAACGTGGTGTTATTGTAACTTCGTCTTCTCAGAAGACGGATGAAAAAATTCTTACAATTATTTATTATAGACCTATACATGTAATTAGAAGGCGAACAGTGGGTAAATAGACATATTAGGGGAGCTTAATTATTTTAATATTAAGTTTTGATTTTTATTAAATAATTAATTCTTGTTGATCTTTATCAAAATTTACTCTTAAGTTTTGTATTGAATGAATGACAGAATCATTATTTTTATGTAAAGATTTTATATATCATTTGTAAAAAGAATTGGAATATACTTTTTAAATATAAATTAATAAATTTTTACCTTAAAAAAAATTAGTTATTTAAATTATAAATACTCTTACAATATAGGTATGACCAGACATTTTACTCTATTTTGGTTTCTTGCTTGCATAAAGGGATTTTAATTTATTCAGCTTTAAGTTGTCATCTTCTGATTTTAAATTAAAATTTTTTGTTAGAAACTTGCATACATTATTTCTTGGAGATTTGGATAACGGGTATATATTTACATGTAATTCGCCTTTATATTTACTTTTGTTGTAGTTCAATTCAAAATTCATCTTTCGATTAAGACTTGAAGATTTTTTACTGAATTTGTCTTCAACGTTTGAAAGGTTTTTTAAAGTAGATCCTTTATATCTGTTAATATTAACACAATTTATCTGCTTGAAATCATTTTCGTAAACATAGTTAACTTTATCTGAACAATTTCTAAATAATTTGTATATTTTAAGTAATACATATCGTTGTACCATTCATCAAAAATTTTATCATTAATTTCAATTCTCAAAGCTTCACTTTTTATTAGACACTTTTTCAAGAGTTTATAAGCACATTCAGATACTCTTAAGTTATCAGGAAACTTCAATTTATTCTTTACTATTTTTTCCACTATCTTATTATCATTTACATCTAATTAATTAAAAGTATAACTAACCATCAAAGGGAAGCTCACCAAAAAGCATAAAATAAAGTAAAATCCCTAAACTCCATACATCAAATTTAGGGGAAGATTGATAAGACAAGCCAGAAAGAAACTCAGGAGGCATAAACTTTACAGTTCCTGCTTTAACTACTTCCTTCACATTCCCTGAATTATATCCGCTTATCCCGAAATCGATTAAAACAACATTTTCTCTGTTTTCATCTAGAAAGAGGATGTTGCTAGGCTTTATATCCCTATGGATTACGTTCTTACTATGGATGTATAACACAGCATCATGCACTTGCTTGAAGATCTCCTTAGTTTCTTTTTCTGAGAGTACTTTCTTTTGATAGATATACGCGCTTAATTCTCCTCCTTTGGCATAGTCCATAATTGTATAAAAATTCTCTTTATAGATAAAGTTATTTCTAAATTTTATGATGTTTTTATGTTTAAAAGATTGTAAATAAAGGGCTTCTCTTGAAATATTATAAATCTCATCAGTTATTAAATTAGTAACGTTTATTTTCTTAATTGCCAAAATTAGTTCTCGATTTAAAACGTGTTGTGCTATAAAAACTTTCCCATAGCCCCCCTCTTTAATCCATTTTATGAATTCGTGCTCATATACGTAGTTAAGGACGCCAAAAGGTGAACCTATGATAAAAGTAAGGAATCTTATTGTATTAAATATTTTATTAATTCGTATTGGGAAAAGGAATAAAAAAGAATTATAAAAAATTTTATTTATATACCGTCTAGGCTTAAATAAATGGCCTGATTATTTTCTATGTAGTTGAAATTAATATCCGCATCATCTAATTCCAATCCTTTGTAACTGTATAAGATCATTTTATCTGATCTGATTTTATACGCCGATTTCATTTTTAGGCCTAGATTTGTAAGAATTAAACTCTTTAGTCTTTCTAAAGAACATACTGATCTGTTAATTTTTATTACAAAAGTTGAATCAACCGTTTCTCCATTTAGCCAAATTATAAGCTTTGATTTAATTGATAAGCTTAATATTTTATACTTTTTTTGTCTCTTCGTCAGTTTCCTCGCTTTTCATTTTTATTTTTTAATTAAGTTTTCAGAATAATATGTATAAATATTATAAATATAGAAATGATAAATTTTTAAATAAAATGATGAGTGGAATTCCAAACAAAAATATAAAAGAAATAAATGCAAATAAAAAAATAAATAAGCAAAAAGAGAAATCAAACAGTTTTGATGATTTACAATTCTTAGAAAACATAAAAAATTCACCTGAGGATATGAATAAAAATTGTAAACAAAACCAAAAAAAACCTCCTGAATTAATTTATTTTTCAAAGTGCATTCCGAATATTCTAAACACTAAGAATAGTCAGATCCCAACTGTATCACTCAGCATTCGAAAAAATTTCCAACCTTCTATACGATCGCATCTAAATTTCAAAAGAAAATTCACCCCCTCGACTTGTAAACCACCACAATACCAAAAAATTTCTCCGACTAATTTAAAACTTGCAATAAAAAAATCTCTATATCAAAAATATTCAGTTCATAAAAAAAACATAGGCCTTTATAATAATAATGTAACAGAGAATTTGATTTTTAGCAAAAATTGTAAGATAGTAGCTAAATTTAAGGATCATTTGATTTTCAACTACATCGATGAATTTTTAAAGAGAGTGTACAAGATTCATGAAAGTCGGGAGAGAATACCTAAATTCGTGAATTATTATAAAAATTATTTAAAATTTTTTTGCAATCCTCAATTCAGAAATTTTAAATTTAATCATATTATACAAGAATATGGAGACAATAAAGCTGAAATTTATTACAATCAGAATTACAAAAATAAGCAAATAGCTAAAGATGAAGAAAGTATTCAAAGTATGCAAAGTATGCAAAAAACGATTTTCGACTCAAAAATCAAAGAAATAATCAACGAAATTTCTACTAAAAATATACCAGAGAAGATGGAGGATGATGATATGATTATTAGTAATCATTCAAATTATAAAATTAAGAAACAAATAAATCCCAAGGAAACTCCGGAAGTAAAAGAAGACAGTTTGTTCCTGAAATTCAACCCAGAGCATTTTTATAATCCTATAAATAAGGACAATGAATCGGATTCTATTCTGAATATAATGGAGAATTTTAATGGAAAATATCATAATATTATATCCAACACTAAACATTTAAATAAATTTAAAATTTCCAAAGATGAAGAATTTAATTATAATGATAACTCCCAAGAACAAAAGAAATTGAGGGAAGAACAGAAAATTTTTGAAGAATTTGAGAAAAAAATTTTGAAAGAAATAAAGGCCAAGAATCAAAAAGAAAATAATCAATTTAAAGAGAGGAAAGAAATCAAAGAAAATCCTGTTATTCTTTATAAATTAGAAGAAAATAATAATAAGAAGAAGTATAATCTCTATAAGTACATTAATCAGGATGAAACACAGAATTTTCGAAATATAAAAATAGACTCGAAAACTAACACCGAATCCTACGATACTCAAAATTTACAGATTTCAAACAATCCCTACTTAGCTTCTAACCTAATCAAAAATAAATATAATTCTAATACTAATTTCAGGAAGGATTTTGTAAAATCTAAAAGTCCTAATTCAAAAGATTTAAAAATTGGCAAAAATGAGGAAATTTTTTTTAAAAATATAGATAATTTGAAATCAAATCTTATACATAAAAATTTAAAACCAATGAATCAGGAAATAAA
>Ga0169931_10011942_pt1 | contig 12133 bp, 10 predicted proteins | sample Kivu_15m_20L_FD_129675 | JGI IMG/M metagenome (GOLD analysis project Ga0169931, IMG submission 129675) | Freshwater microbial communities from Lake Kivu, Western Province, Rwanda to study Microbial Dark Matter (Phase II) - Kivu_15m_20L... | ecosystem: Environmental > Aquatic > Freshwater > Lake...
CGGTGAGTTCGCCCTAGGCGGCGAGAGCCGACAGCAGCGCCTGGCAGGCGTCGCGCAGTTCGCGCGGCTGCAGCAGCAGCTCGCGCGCTTCGGCGGCCACCGGTTCGGAAAACGATCGCCGGGCCTGCAGCGCATGGCAGCGGATCGGGTCGTCGCGCTGCACCAGATCGGGCAGCTGCTCGTCGAACGCCGCCCACAGCTGCCGACGTGCGAGCGACGTCAGCCAGTCGCGCCGCACGAGGTCGCCGTTCAGCGAGCCGGTCTGCATCGCCACGAACGCGCGCACGTCGGTGTCGAGCGGGCCGAGCCCGCCGGTCTTGAGCTCGGCGAGCTGCGCGCGCAGCTGCCAGCCCTCGACGTAGGTGCGCAGCGGATGATCGTTCGGCACGAACGTCGCGGCCTGCGCGATGCGCGCGGCATCGCCGCGCGTCAGCGCCTGACGCGCGGCGAGCACTGCGTCGTCGGCCGATGCGAACTCCGGCGCACGCGGCGCCGCAGCCGGCCTGGGGCAGTCGCGGCACGGTTTGGGTGGGGCCTGCGCCGCGGCCGTCGCGGTGGAGACGGCCAGCAGCGTGCCTACAATGGCGCGGTGCAGGTGACGCCGCAGCGGGTTCGGGCGACGGGGATCGGAGGGAGCCGGCATTGGGCTCGTTGACACCGGAAGACGAATCGAGGATAGCACGCGCCGGTGGGCCGCCCGGGGCGCGCGATGCGCTGCGCACGACGCTGATCGCGGCCCGCCGACGGTCGTCGCCCGAGCGACGACGCGCGGACAACGACGCGCTGCTCGCGCGCCTGCAGCGCGCGCTCGACGAGCTGGTCGGCGAGTTGCGCGGCGAGGTCCTGGGCGCGTACTGGCCGATCCGCGGCGAGCCCGACCTGGGCACGCTGCCCGAGCGCTGGACCGGCGCGGGGGCGACCCTCGCGCTGCCGGTGGTCGACGCGCCCCGCACGCCGCTGCGGTTCCTCGCGTGGTCGCCCGGGGAGCCGACCGTGCCGGGCGCCTGGGGCATCCCGCGACCCGCGGCCGAGCGCGAGGTGCGGCCGGACACGGTGATCGTGCCCTGCGTCGGGTTCGACGCCGGATGCTGGCGTCTCGGCTACGGCGGCGGGTTCTACGACCGCACGCTCGAGGCGCTTGCGCGCGGCGGCCGCCCGCCCCGCGCGATCGGGGTTGCCTGGGACGAGGGACGTCTCGAGCGCTTCGAGCCGCTGCCCACCGACCGGCCGCTCGACGCCGTGGTCACGCCGTCGGCAACGCTGCTGCGGTCCCGGCCACCTGCTGTGCGTTGAACCGCTCGCGCCAGGCGAGCGCCTGGTCCGCGGGCATCGCCTTCGCGAAGTACCAGCCCTGGACCGCGTCGCACCCGATCTCGGCCAGGATCTGCACCGCCCCGGCGTCTTCGGCCCCTTCGGCGAGCGCCACCAGGCCGAACGTGTGCGCGATCTCGACCAGCACCTTGACGATCTGCCGGTCGGCCGCGTCGGTCGCCAGGTGGCGAACGAACGCCTGGTCGATCTTCAGCTCGTTGATCGGGAAGCGTCGCAGATAGGCGAACGACGAGTAGCCGGTGCCGAAGTCATCGATCGCGAGTGCGCTGCCGAGCGCCCGCAGCTGGTTCATGAACTCGATGGTTGCGGTCTCGTGCCGTGCGATCGCGCTCTCGGTCAGCTCGAACAGCAGCTGCGAGGGGGGCAGCCCCCAGGTCTCGCAGGCCTGCGCGACGAACGACGGGAAATTCGTGTCGCTCAGGGTCAACGCCGACAGGTTGACGCTGACCCGGGGCGCCTCGCCGCGGAGCTGCCAGCCCATCTGGTGACGCAGCGCCGTGTTGACGTTGAACCGGGTGAGCTCGTTGATCAGCCCGATCTCCTCGCAGATCGACACCACCAGCGCGGGGCTCACCGGCGGCGCGCCGGCGGGCTGGGGCCAGCGCAGCAGCGCCTCGAACGACGCGCAGCTGCGCGGCGACAGCTGCACCTGCGGCTGGTACCAGAGCTGCAGTTCGTTCGACTCGAGCGCGCGCCGTATGCGCGGCTGCAGTTGCGCGCGTACCTGCCGCTCCTGGTCGGTGCTCAGCGCCGCGACGACGATCCGGTCTTCGGCGCTGCGCGCATCGAGCAGCGCGCGGCTCGCGACCACGGTGAGCAGGACCGCGGCTGCCGCGCCCTCCTGGTCCATCCAGGCTCCGCCGAACGACGGCTCGAGCCGCGCGTGGAGGGTTTCGCCTCGATCGCCTGGAACGCGCACGGGTTCGGACAACCGGTCGCGCAGCGACGCCGCCGCGAGCCGCACGATCGCCTCATTGGGCGCGTCGGCGAGCATCACCCAGATCTCGTCGACCGCGACCACCGCGTAACGGTCCATCGGGCGCAGGGCCGACTCGAACCGGTCGCACACCTCGCCGAGTACCTTCAGCGCGTCGGTGCGCTGCGCGAGCGCGCGCACGCGATCCGATCGTCCCAGCCCGACGGCGAGCAGTCCGACCCGGCGCGACGGCTCCTTGCGCAGCACTCCGAGCGCGTGGCGCTCGAGCTCCGCCGCGGGCAGGCGCCTCGGATGTCGGGGCGGGTCGGGTCGATCAGCCGGGAAGGTCATTCGCCTTGGCGATCTCGCCCAGGTAGTAGTCGCGCAGCTTCAGGCCATAGGCGCCGGCCGGCAGGCCGCGAACGATTCTCAGACGCGTGCCCGCGGGCTGCTTGGCCTGCGCCAGCAGGTCGCGCTCGATCGGCTGGCCCAGTGGCGTCTTGTCGGGCCAGGTCAGCACGAGCACGCACGGTTCGAGCCGGCGTACCCGATTGTGCGCGACCACCACGGCGATCTCGCCGCTGGACAGCTCGACCATGCTGCCCACCGGAAAGACGCCGACCGCCTGGACGAACTGCTCGACCAGCGGCTCGTGGAACGAGGTGCCGGCCCACTCGTACAGGTTCATCAGCGCGTCCTGCGGCGCAGATGCGTTCGCATACGCCCGCGGCGTGATCAGTGCGGCGAAGCTGTCGGCGATCGCGGCCATGCGGCCGAAGAGGCTGATCTCGTTGCCCTGGAGCCCTGCGGGATAGCCGCTCCCGTCGAGCCGCTCGTGGTGCTGTGCGATGCCGACCTCGACCTCGGTCGGCAACGATCCGCTGGATCGAAGCAGCTCCAGGCCGAGCCGCACGTGCTCCTTGATCAGCGTGTACTCCGAGGGCGCGAGCATGCCCGGCTTCTCGAGCAGCGCGCGCGGCAGCTTGGTCTTGCCGATGTCGGCGAGCATGCCGATCAGACCGAGGTGACCGAGCTCCTGCTTCGGAAACCCGATCTGGCGCCCCAGCGCGATCAGGTAGAGCGCGACCTTCACGCCGTGGTTGTAGGTGTTGAGGTCCTCGTCGCGCAGTCGGCCGACCCACAGCAGCGCATCGGGGTTGTCGACCATCGACTCGACCATGTCGTCCACCGCCGACGTCACCTCGGCGATCTGCGGCACCTTGCCGACCTTGATGTCGGTCACGACCGACCGCAGCACGGCCTCGTTGCGGCCGAAGGCGCTGCGCGCACGGGGCAACTCCTGCGTGACCGACCGGCGCTCCGGGTAGTCCGTGAGCTTGACGCCCTCCGGCACCCAGGCCTGGATCGCCTCGCGACTCGCGCGCTCCGCGACGGACGGTGGGCGCCGTGCCGGTGTGCCCCGGGCAGAGGCGTCGGGGCCGCGCAGCCACGAGAGCGCGCGCGTCCACAAGCTCTCCTCGGCCGAAGCGTCGGCCGGCGCGACGCTCGCGCGGACGAACTCTCGGAACTTCTGGCGCGTGTCCGAGCTGATCTTGACGTCGGCCCGGCTCTTGTAGGTCCGTTTCGCTACCCCCGCGGCCCGAGCGGCCGGGGCGCCGACGGGCGCGGGCGCAGGGGCCGAGCCGCGCTTCGTGTCGCGAGCGGGCGGCGCCGGACTCGATGGCTCACGCGGCGCAGCGCTGCTCGAGCCAGGCGCCGGGCTGGTCACCGCGTGTGCCGACGCGCGTCGCAGCGATTCGGCGACCGAGGGGCTCGACTGCTCGAGGTCGACGTACACGTAGGTGCAGTATTTGCGCAGCGTATCCAGCTCGACCTGACTGTCGATCAGGAAGCCCTGCAGCAGGAATGGCGTGTCCAGCCAAGGGCGGTCCAGCTCGGCGACGAATGCGCCCAGCGTCAGCTCGCGCGCGGCGACCTGGAAGCGGCGCGAAGCGGCGACCAGCGTCACCGCCTCGCCCGGGTCGATCAGCGTCTCGGTCCTGGCCTGCACCGAAGGGGACTCCATCAGCGGCGTCGCAACGCGCGACCGCGCCATCTGTCGATACTGTCCTGCCCGATGCTATCGACGCGGCGGCACGGCTCCAAGCGCAGGCGGACGGGCGGGTCGCGACCTCGGCACGGCGGCCGACGGGCGGGCGTCGACCGGAGGCAGGCGGTCGGCGGCGTTGGTATGGGTCATTTCGCGATACGGACGAGCGGCGCGGCCGAGGGCCGGCGCGCGGCAGCTCAAACGGCCACCGGCTCGGTGCGCGTCGCCGGCGGGGCGGCCTGCTGCGCGCCCGGCGCGTAGTAGTCGCGCGCCTTGAGACCGAACGCGCCGACGGGCAGGCCGCGGGCGATGCGCAGTCGCGGTCCCCCGCTGCGCCGCTGCGCGAGCAGGTCGAGGTCGCGCGGCTGGGGCAGCGGCGACTTGTCCGGCGCGGTCAGCACCAGCACCCGCGGCTCCAGGCGCCGCACGCGATTGTGCGCCACCACGATCGCGACCTCGCCGCTGTTGAGCTCGACCAGGCTGCCGACCGGGAACACGCTGACTGCCTGGACGAACTGCTCGACCAGCACCTCGTGCAGGCCCTTGCCCGCATCGTCGAACAGACCGATCAGCGCTTCCTGCGGGGACAGTGCGTTCGCGTAGGTCCGCATCGTGGTGAGTGCGGAGAACCGATCGGCGATCGCGGCCATGCGCCCGTACAGGCTGATGTCGTGACCGGACAGGCCCGCCGGATAGCCGCCGCCGTCCATCCGTTCGTGGTGCTGCGCGATGCCGAGCTCCACCGCTACCGGCAGCGGTCCGGCCTCGCGCAGCAGCTCCAGGCTGAACCGCACGTGATGCTTCACCTGCTCGAATTCGAAGTCCGTCAGCACGCTGGGCTTGTCCAGCAGGTCGCGGGCCAGCTTCACCTTGCCGATGTCGGCGAGCATTCCCACCAGTCCGAGCTGCGACAGCTCGGCCGGCGGAAAGCCCAGGTGCCGTCCGAGCGCGATCAGGTGGATCGCCACCTTGATCGAATGGTTGTACGCGTCGATCTGCTCGTCGCGCAGCCGTCCCACCCAGAACATCGCATCCGGGTTGTCGATCATGCTGGCGACCATGTCGCCGACGACGGAGTTCACCGGCGCCGTGTCCGGCGTACGGCCGCCGGAGATGTCGCTCACCAGCTGGCGCAGCGCCTGCCGACTGCGGGTCACGGTGGCCTGCGCGCGCGGCAACTCGGTCCGAACCGAGTGACGGCGTGTGTACTCCCGGAGCTCGACGCCCGTCGGCAATTCGGCGCGGATCGCCTCGCGCGCGGCGTCGACCCGGTTGACGGACCGACGCGACCAGAGTCCGCGCAGCCCGCGAAGTCGCGACAGCCAGCCGGTCGGCAGTCTCAGCCAGGGCCCGGATCGAGGCTCGGCCGCCGGGCGGCCGCGTGCCGCCGCCTTCGGCGCTTCGACCACGTGCCGATCGAGTTCCTGAACGAGGGTCTCGAATCGGCGTCGCGTACGGGTGTCCACCTGGATGTCGGCGCGAGCCTTCGGCAGCTTGATCGACGTGCGGCCGGTGCGCGACGTGCCGTGCTTGCGGCCACCGGCGCGCGCCTCGGCCTGCGCGATCTCCTCGAGCTGACGCTCCGCGGCTGCGATCCTCGCCTCATCGACCCGTTCGACCGGGGTCGCGAGGCCCCGCTTGACGAACCCGACCGTCTCGGCGACCGCGGTCGGGGTCGACAGCTTCAGATCGACGTCGATGCGCTTGCAGGTGGCCGCCAGCACCCGCAGCTGCTCGGCGTCCTTCACCAGGAAACCCTGCATCGGGAACGGCGTCTCGAGCCAGGGCCGGTCGATCTCCGCGACGAACATCCCGACCGACGCATGCTCGGCCGGCACGCGCACCAGCGGCTCGCCGTCGCACGGGGCTGGCGGGTCGGCTTTCGCGGGGCTCGGAGGCTTCTTCGGTCGTAGCATCGGTGACCAGCGGAACGCGGCGCTCTGATCCGGTTGGAGCGGTCGCTCCGGTTGTTTCCCAGCGAAGGTACCGGACGGCCGCGATCGGCGCCGAAGCTGGCGACGCGTGGACGCGCGTGCCGGCCGACCGGTCAGCGCGACAGGGCGCGGACGACCGCTTCGCTCGGGCCTGCCTGGTTCAGCGTGTAGAAGTGCAGCGCCGGGGCGCCGCCGGCCACCAGCCGCTCGCACATCGCGACCACCACGTCGTGGCCGAACGCGCGCAGCGATCCCAGGTCGTCGCCGTAGGCCGCGAGCCGCAGCCGGATCCAGCGCGGGATCTCCGCGCCGCATGCATCCGAGAAGCGCACCAGCTGCGCGTGGTTCGTGATCGGCATCACCCCGGGCACGATCGGCACGGTCACCCCGGCGGCGCGGGCGGCGTCGACGAAGCGGAAGTACGCGTCGGCGTTGTAGAAGTACTGGGTGATCGCGGAGTCGGCGCCGGCGGCGACCTTGCGCACGAACGCGTCCAGATCGGCGTCCGGCGAGGCGGCCTGCGGGTGCACCTCGGGGTAGGCCGCCACCTCGACGTGGAACCACGGGCCGGTGCGGTCACGCACGAACTCGACCAGGTCGCGAGCGAACCGGAATTCGCCGGCGTCGACCATGCCCGAGGGCAGGTCGCCGCGCAGTGCGACCAGGCGGCGGATGCCCGATGCGCGCCACTGGTCGAGCAGCTCGCCGACCGCCTCGCGGGTTGCGCCGACGCACGACAGGTGCGGGGCGACCGCGTGGCCCTCGGCGGCGATCTCGTCGACGATCGCGCGCGTCTTGTCGCGGGTCGCGCCGCCCGCGCCGTAGGTGACGCTGAAGAACTCGGGGCTGAGCTCCGCCAGCCGTCGGCGCGCGTCGCGCAGCTTGTCGCGGCCCTCGGGCGTGTTCGGCGGGAAGAACTCGAAGCTGATCGGTGCGGAAGAAGTCATCGGAGGGTCTCCGGGCGCGGTGCCGTCGGCACGCGCGCCAGCAGGAAGGTTTCCAGATTGCCGTCGCCACCGGGCAGCGCGCTCGGAACCCGCGCGCGCACGCTCCATCCGAGCCGGCGGCAGGCGTCGGCCACGCCGTCCACCGCCCGCTCGCGGGCGGTCGCGTCCGCGACCACGCCGCGTGCGTCGCGTGCGTCCGGTCCGAGCTCGAACTGCGGCTTGACCAGCAGCAGCACGTCCGCGCCTGGCGCGAGCAGTCCGCCCAGCGCCGGCAGCACCTTGGGCAGCGAGATGAACGCCAGGTCGGCGACCGCCGCGCGAAAACCGTCCCGGGGCAGGTCGGGGAGCCGGGCGGCGAGCACCGCGCGGGTCGCCTCGCGCAGGTTCAGCCGTTCGAGGCAGGCGACCCGTGGATCGCCGCGCAGCCGCGTGTGCAGCTGCCCGTGGCCGACCTCGATGCCCACCACCCGCGCGGCGCCGGCCTCGAGCAGTGCCTCGGCGAAGCCGCCGGTGGACATGCCCGCGTCCAGCACCGCCGTGCCCCGCACGTCGAGCCCGGTTTCGCGCAGCGCATGAGCGAGCTTGGCACCGGCGCGCGACACGAAGCGGGTCTCGTCCGAGGACGCGACCCACAGCGCGTCGTGGGCCGCCACCGGCTGCGCCGCCCGTTCAACCCGGACGCCGGCGGCGCGGAACACCGCGCCGTCGGCGATCAGGCGCTGCGCCGCGCTGCGCGAAGGTGCCAGTCCGCGGGCGACCAGCTCGACGTCGGCGCGGCCCACGCGAGGCCCCGGGGGCGGGTCTCAGTAGCGGTAGGTGTCCGGCTTGTACGGGCCTTCGACTTGCACGCCGATGTAGTCGGCCTGCTCGGGCGCGAGCTCGGTCAGCATCGCCCCGAGCTTCTTCAGCTGCAGCCGGGCGACCTTCTCGTCCAGGTGCTTCGGCAGCACGTAGACCTTGCCGGTCTCGTAGCGGTCCTTGTGCTGCCACAGCTCGATCTGGGCGATCGTCTGGTTGGCGAACGACGCGGACATCACGTACGACGGGTGGCCGGTGCCGCAGCCCAGGTTCACCAGACGGCCTTCGGCGAGCAGGATGATCCGCTTGCCGTCGGCGAAGATCACGTGATCGACCTGGGGCTTGATCTGCTCCCAGGTGCAGTGCGCCTTCAGCCCGGCGACGTCGATCTCGTTGTCGAAGTGGCCGATGTTGCAGACGATCGCCTGGTCCTTCATCGCCTTCATGTGCTCGAAGGTGATGACGTCCTTGTTGCCGGTGGCGGTCACGAAGATGTCGGCCTTGTCGGCCGCGTACTCCATCGTCACCACCCGGTAGCCCTCCATCGCGGCCTGAAGTGCGCAGATCGGGTCGCACTCGGTGACCCAGACCTGCGCCGAGAGCGCGCGCAGCGCCTGCGCGCTGCCCTTGCCGACGTCGCCGTAGCCGGCGACCACGGCCACCTTGCCGGCGATCATCACGTCGGTGGCGCGCTTGATGCCGTCGACCAGCGACTCTCGGCAGCCGTACAGGTTGTCGTACTTGCTCTTGGTGACCGAGTCGTTGACGTTGATCGCGCGGAAGGCGAGCTCGCCCTTGGCCGACATCTGGTACAGCCGCTTGACGCCCGTGGTGGTCTCTTCGGTGACGCCCACGATTGCCTTCAGGTTGCGCTCGTAGAAGCCGGGGTCCTTCGCGAGCTGGCGGCGGATGCTGTTGAACAGGCAGACCTCTTCCTCGCTTCCGGGCGCATCGAGCACCGAGGCGTCCTGGGCCGCCTTGGTGCCGATGTGCAGCAGCAGCGTCGCGTCGCCGCCGTCGTCCAGGATCATGTTCGACGGCTTGCCGTCAGCCCACTCGAAGATCCGGTGGGTGTAATCCCAGTATTCGTCCAGGGTTTCGCCCTTGTACGCGAAGACTGGGATGCCGGCGGCGGCGATCGCGGCGGCGGCGTGGTCCTGCGTCGAGAAGATGTTGCACGAGGCCCAGCGGACCTGCGCGCCGAGCGCCGCGAGCGTCTCGATCAGCACCGCGGTCTGGATGGTCATGTGCAGCGAGCCCGTGATCCGCGCGCCCTTCAGCGGCTGGCTCGCCGCGTATTCGTCGCGGATCGCGATCAGGCCGGGCATCTCGGTCTCGGCGATCCGGATCTCCTTGCGGCCCCAGTCGGCGAGGGTCAGGTCGGCGACCCGATAGTCTTGGAAGCTGGCAGGTTTCAGTACGGCACTCATCTCATTCGCTCCAGGTTGCGTGCGCCGGGGACGGCGCCGGTTCGGGGGGCGAGCGCGGTGTCGCCCGGACCGACGACTTCGTCGGCGGTCCGGAAACGCAAAGCGCCCGCAACGACGGGGTTCCACCGTTGCGAGCGCCGTTGGGGTCGCTGAGCCTGGCCCGCCGTTTGCGGGTCGCAGCGCTCCTCAGCGGGTCGGAGTATAGCCGTCGACCGGCGGTCGGGTCGGGCTATCCGATGAACGGCGAGGGGATTGGGGTGCCCGGGTGACGCCCCGGGCGATGGCCCGGGTGGCGGCCCGGGTGCGCGTCGCGTCGCGGTTGCCTACGATGATCTCCGAGGGTCGGGCGGGGGTCCGGCGACGGCACAGGACGGGGCGAAGATGCTCAGGGCGACGATCCATGACGAGACCGCCACCGGATCGGGCGGCGACTTCACCGGCGACGATGCGTTCCAGCGGGCCTCCCGGTTCGCGACCCGCTGCGTGGAGCTGGCCGCACTGCGCGTGCGGCTCGCCCCGGGCGAGTCGCCTGCCGTACCCCCGACCTTGCGCCTGGATACTCGCGTCGTGGTCGAGGCGCTCGCACCCGGGCTGCCGGTCGCTGGAGCGCGCAGTCTCGGCGGATCTGCCCCCGCCGCCTCGGTACGGCGGCTGCTGCTGCCGATGCCGCGCGAGCGCAGGCTGGCGATCGACGTCGTGCCGCAGGCGGTGGCCTTCGATCCGGGCGACCTGCGCCGGCTGCTGCACGAGCTGGTCGACAACGCGCTCAGGTACTCGGCACCGGGCACCACGGTCCGTGTGCGCGGCGCGCCCGGGGTCGGCGGGTACCAGTTGTCGGTGACCAACCCCGGCCCGAGCCTGCCGCGCTGGGCGCTTGCCGCGGTGCGCTGCGCCCGCCAGGGCGAGGCGACCGTCCGAGGCGACGGTCTGCGACTGGGCCTGCAGATCGCCGCCACGCTCGCGCTGCGCAACGCCGCGGTGCTCGAGGTGGTCCGAGGCGGCGGCCAGCCGAATACGATCAGGGTGGTCGCCGCCCCGGTCTGAGCGGTCGATCGGGCGTCGTTCCCCGCACGCGGCGGCAACGCGCTTCGCGGATCTGCCGGGTTCCTGCCCGCCAGTTCCCGCCAGTCCGGGGCTTGGCATGCCCGTACACTCCATGGATGCCCGCCGACCGCCGACCGGTGATGATCGCCGACGACCATCTGTTGGTGCGCGCCGGCGTCCGGGCGCTGCTGGAGGCCTCGCTGCGCTACCGGCTCTGCGGCGAGGCGGTCGATGCGGCCGACTGCGTGCGCCAGGTGCAGGTGCTGGGCCCCGAGTTCCTGCTGCTGGACATCGACCTGCCGGACATGTCCGGCATCGACGCGGTCGAACGCATCCGTGCGGTCGCGCCGGCGGTGGGCATCGTGTTCCTGTCCGCGCACGACGCCCCCGATGCGGTGATGCGCGCGCTGCGCACCGGCGCGAACGGGTTCCTGTCGAAGGATTTCGTGCTCTCGGAGCTGGAGCTCGCGCTGGATGCCGCGGGTGTCGGCCGGCGGTACCTGAGTCCGAGGATCTCGAGCGTCGTGGTCGACGCGATGCGTTCGGGCGGCCCGCCGCAGGCCGAGGCGAACGGCACCGACGGACTCACCGGGCGGCAGCGCGACGTGCTGCGGCTGATCGCCGCGGGCCGCTCGAACAAGGAGATCGCGCGCGAGCTCGCGATCAGCCCCAAGACCGTGGAGTTCCACCGCGCCGCGCTGATGCAGCGGCTGGACCTGCACGACGTGGCGAGCCTGACCCGCTGGGCCGTGCAGGCGGGCCTGGCGTAGCCGCACCGGCTTGCCCGGTGCCTGCGTCGCCGCGCGGCGGGTCTCACGACCCGGCCGCGCGCGGCCGCCGCGAATCCGGGCGTCGCCGCCCGGGCCGCGACCCGAACCTCAGGCGTCGGCCTTCAGCGCCGCCGCCTTGTCGGTGCGCTCCCAGGTGAACTCCGGTTCCTCGCGTCCGAAGTGCCCGTAGGCTGCGGTCTTGCGATAGATCGGGCGCAGCAGGTCGAGCATCTGGATGATGCCCTTCGGCCGCAGGTCGAAGTGCTTCTGCACCAACTGGGCGAGCCTCTCGTCCGACAACGAGCCGGTGCCCTCGGTGGTCACCATCACCGAGGTCGGCTTGGCGATCCCGATCGCATAGCTGATCTGCACCAGGCACTTGCGCGCGAGACCCGCCGCGACGATGTTCTTGGCGACGTAGCGCGCCGCGTACGCGGCCGAGCGGTCGACCTTCGAGGGGTCCTTGCCGGAGAACGCACCGCCGCCGTGCGGAGCCGCGCCGCCGTAGGTGTCGACGATGATCTTGCGCCCGGTGAGCCCGCAGTCGCCCTGCGGCCCGCCGATCACGAACCGGCCGGTCGGGTTGATCAGGTACCGGATCTCGCCCTTGATCAGCGACTGGGGCAGCACCGGCTTGACGATCTCCTCGATCACCGCTTCGGTGAGCTTGCCGTGCTCGATGTCCGGCGCGTGCTGGGTCGACAGCACGACGGTGTCGATCGAGTGCGGCCGGCCGTCGACGTAGCGCAGCGTGACCTGCGACTTCGCGTCCGGGCGCAGCCAGGGCAGGCGCCCATCGCGGCGCAGGTCGCTCTGGCGCTCGACCAGCCGGTGCGCGTAATGGATCGCCGCCGGCATCAGCACCGGGGTCTCGTCGCACGCGTAGCCGAACATCAGGCCCTGGTCGCCCGC
>Ga0169931_10011946_pt1 | contig 12130 bp, 5 predicted proteins | sample Kivu_15m_20L_FD_129675 | JGI IMG/M metagenome (GOLD analysis project Ga0169931, IMG submission 129675) | Freshwater microbial communities from Lake Kivu, Western Province, Rwanda to study Microbial Dark Matter (Phase II) - Kivu_15m_20L... | ecosystem: Environmental > Aquatic > Freshwater > Lake ...
GGATCCGAGCGAGGCCAGCCACGCGTTCATCCGGTGCCCCACCGGCAGCTCTTCCTTGGGATCGATGTACAGGTTGAAGAGCCACGGAGCGGTCGCCGTGTCGTGCACCGTGGCCATGTCGATGTGCATGAAGGCGCTCTGCGGCAGGATCACCTTGAGGTGCGCCTTGTACTCCCGCATCCGCACTGCCATGAGATTGTTTTTGTACCAGAAAAAAACGCATTCCCGACGGCCAAGCCCCTCGTCGTGCAGCAGGAACGACGTCTGGTCGACGCTATCCAGATAGCGGTCTTCGGGAAGCCGCGCCTCCGCCCCCGCCAGGTGGACCGCCGTGAGAAACAGGTCCATCAGGTCGAACACGTCGTCGCTCGCGCGGCCGGGCTTGATCATCCCCTTCCAGTAGGCGATTCCCGGGACGCGCACGCCCCCTTCCCACGTCGTCCCTTTCGCGCCGCGAAACGGCGTGTAGCCGGCATCCGGCCAGCCGTCCATCTGCGGCCCGTTGTCGGAAGTGACGAACACGAACGTGTTTTCCAGCACGCCCGCCTCGTCCAGAGCCTGCAGGATCAAGCCGATTTCATGGTCCACTTCGCACAGCGCGTCCTTGTAGGGGTACTTGCTCGCGCTCATGCCGGCCAAATCGGGATGGGCGTAGTTGTCCGTGTGCACTTTCATGAAGGCGTGCTCCAGAAAGAACGGCTGGCCGGCGGCTGCCAGCTCGCGGATCTTCCGCACGGTGAACTCGGTCAACCCCATGTCGGCCCGCGCCATGTCTTCGGTCGTGCGGATGCGGGCCGCTTCCTCCAACCGCCCGTCCCGGAAGCCGTGCATGAGGCTGTGGTCCTCGCCCAGCGCGGCGTAGCGGCCCAGCTTTTCCGGATCGAGCACCAGATCCGGATAGCGGGCCGCGTCGACGGCCTGCGAAGTCTCCTTCTGCGCGCCGTAGTAGCCGTAATGCTCGTCGAAACCGACTTCGTGCGGCCGCATGCCGGGGGCCGAGCCGACGTGCCACTTGCCGACCAGCAGCGTGCGGTAGCCCGCGTCGCTCAGAATCCGGGCAAGGCTCGTCTCGCCCTCCCACGGGTTCAGCGTCAACTTGTCGCCCGCCAGGATCGGCCGCGTGAGTCCGGTCCGTACCGGCAACCGGCCGGTGAGCATCGCCGAGCGCGTCGGCGTGCAGGTGTTTTGGGCGTAACAGGACGTCAGCCGCAAACCCTCCCGTGCCAGGCGGTCGATGTGGGGCGTGGCCGCGCCCGTGGCGATTCCGCCCCCGTAGCAGCCGGGGTCGCCGTAGCCCATGTCGTCGACCAGCAGCCACACGATGTTCGGCCGCTGGCCGGCGGCCTGCCGCAGCGCGGCGAGTTTCGCGTCGACGACCGCCGCTTGCTCGGCGCGCGGGATGGCGGGCTCCCGATTGTCGGCCATCCGCACCGCGCGATTGAGCGCCGACTGCGCGGACAGCGGCGGATGGCCGATTCCCCATCCGAGGACGAAAACCCCTAACAAACGGCCGACCAACATGCGTTAACTCCTCGCAAAGTTCCTGATGCCACGACTGCCGACAGCCGAATCCGCCAAGGAGCGGCGTTCGGGCCGCCCGCCAAGCGGGCCCTCGAGAAGGGCGACGCCGCTGGTTCCGCAGGGCCGTCACCGGCCCCCGACTGCGAAAGGATCCCGGCCGCTGCCCGCTGCGGTCCCAGTGTACCCGCTTGCCCTTCCGCGCCCCACAGGCCCGCCGCGAAGCTTGTCCGAACCGTCGCCTTCCGCGCGACGCCCCGGCCCCGCCGGCAGCGGCTTTCCGCGGCTGCTTTTCGCCTCGGCCGGGGATGGCCACGACGGCCGGGCCGCGATACCCTGGGAGCCCGGCGACGGGCCGCGGCGTACTCTGCCGGCCGCCCGCTTCGCCCTCGCAGGCGCGACGCCGTCGGTCGGTTCGCCCTGCCGAAAAGCATCTTGCACGCGGATTGCGGCCGACGGCCATCGCAGCCCGCTCACCGCTGACTTTTTCCCCCACGGCGAGAAACTCCATGGTCCTTGTCGAGCGCGTCGTATCGCGTCTTCGCCAATTTTTTCTCCCCACGGCAGCGGCGGGCATGCTGCTGGGAGCGTCCCCCGCGCCGGCCGTCTCGCCGCCGACGGAGCCCCCGGGCGAGCGCTGGGTGCACCACTACCTGAACGACGACGGCCAGGCGCCCGACGGCCAGGACGACGCCGACGACGACACCGCCGCCTTCCAGCGGGCGCTGCAGGACGGACCCGGCATCGTGCGGGCGCCGCGAGGGACGTTTTACGTCAGCGAGGTCTCGGTGCCCTCGGGCGTTACGCTGGCGGGCGAAGGTCCGGCGACCATCCTGCGGCCCCGCGGCGCCAAGCCCGTCATTTCCCAGCGGGGGCTCGACGGCTGGCAGATCCGCGATTTGACGTTCGTGGGGACCGCCAGCGGCGACTGGCACGAGCGGACCGACGCGGGCGAGTCGGCGGTCGCGGTGTTCGACTGCCGCGAGTTCACCCTCGCGGACATCGCGGCCCGCGACTTCAACGGCGCGGCGATCCAGCTGGAAAAAACCATGATCTCGCTCGAACGCCGCTATCCGACCAGCCGATCGCACCTGCATCGCATCACTGCCGACCGCAATTACATCGGCGTTCGCTTCGACCGACGAGCCGAATACGTCAATGCGAGCCATCTCAGTTGCAGCTTCAACGTCGTGGGGTGCGCCATCCACGCGGGAAACGTCCAAATCGCCGCGTCCGGGTTCAACAACAACGTCGACGGCGTGCTGATCGAGGACAAAGAGAACGGCTCCCACGGTTGCATCACCGGTTGCATTCTCAACCACAACGACCGGTACGCGCTGCACTGCAAGAACGTGGCCCACGGCATGGCCGTCGACGGCTGCGCGTTTTTCTACGGCGGGATCAAGCTGCAGAATTGCGTGGGCGTCAACCTGTCCTCCGGCATGATCAGTTGCGCAATCGACGCCAAGGACAACGCGCTCGCGAATCGGATCGCCGGCAACTACGTCATCGGCAGTCCGCCCGACCAGCAGTTCGAGTTCGCCCCGCAAACCGTCGTCGAGGGAAACTTCGACCGCCAGGGCCCCTGGCCGCTCAACCGGGAAGCACAACGCGCGAAGTGATCGCGTCGCCCGGGCGGCGACAGCCGCGCCCCCGGCAGCGCCGGCGTCGACCGCCAGGGCCCGCGCGCGGTTCGCACAACAGGGGCCTCGCCGCCAGCCCCGCGGGAAACCGGCACGATATCGCCTTGCGGCCGGAAGAAGGGCGAATCGCCGCGACGATCAGCGATTGAGCCCGTTCGCAGCCTGCGTCGCCCGGCGCCCCGTTCGCTTGTTGGGCCACGCGGCGTCCCGCGCCCAGCCGTCGGGAGATCGTCGCGGACGGCACGCTTTGCGGCCGGCGCCGCAGGCCCATGGCGTCCGGTCGGCCGTCACGGCGCGGCGGGCTGTTCCCCCGTCGCGTCGCGGCTCGCCGCCGCGCCCGCACTGTGCCGATCGTGCGGTGCGCCGCCGCCTGGCGGGATCGTGAGCCAGTGCCAGGGACCGTCGTGGACCAAGCGGGCCACGAGGACGATCTGACCCGCGTGGTAACCGATGTGCGTGAGGGCCCGCAGCGTCGCGTCCGCGACGGTGAGGCGTTCCCCGCGGATGAACACCGGGCGATCCCAGGTCGTCGCGTCGATCTCCTGGAGGGCGTTGACCAGCGCGTTCCAGCCGGCGTCGAAGCGGGCCAGCAGCGACGCGCGATCCCCTTCCCAATCGAGGAATTCCTGCTCCCTGTGCCGGTCCGGCTTTTCGCCGTCGGTGGTCAGGAAGTCGGTCCAGCGGCTCAGCAGGTTGCCGGCGAGGTGCCGCAGAATCACCGCCACGGAGTTCATGCCGGGCCGCGGTCGTGCCCGCAGCTCGGCGTCCGAAAGCTGCGCCACCGCGCCGTCGATCATCCGCCGGTACGACGCCGCCGACCCCCGCACCGCCTCCGTCCACGCATCGCCGTCCATCGGAATCGCCGCCCCTGTGGAGCCTGGGCCTGCCGCGCCGCCGTTCGTCCGCCGCGAGGCGGGGTCTGCCGGGCTGCCGTCGGCCCGAACGCGGCCGCGGAGCCCGCGGCTCCGCGCCTCCCGATTGTAGCCGGCGGCGGTCGGACGTGCTGCCCCCGCGCGGCATGGTCGCCGCCCCGAGCGCGCCGCGACTGGGCGCGTCACTTCCCGACCAGCGGATGCTTTCCCGTCGGAGTCGACCCGACCGACGGCCAGCCCTTGGCCGAAGGCCGCCGCCTCGCGTTCGCCGAACCGCGTTGGCCGCGGACCATCGCCCCTAGCGGAGTCGACGAAAGGTTGCGTACGACGGTCGCACGACCCGCCTCAACGCGACCGTTGAACTCACCGCATTCGATGCGGCGACGCATGGTCGTCCCGCGTAACCGAAGGCCTTGACGCCGAGGCTCCAAAGGCGCCCCCTGCTCGCCGAAGCGTCGGGGGCTGAAGCCCCGCGGGCGAATCCCGCACCCTACCCGCCCTCTCGATTTCTCTTTGCCGCGTCCATGAGCCGCCCCTCGCCTTTCGCCTCCGACTTTCTCCTCCGCCGCCGATGACCAGATAGGCCAGGCCGAAACCGACCACGACGGCGGCCGGCGCGTCGGCCAAACCGATGCGGCCGACGTGGATCAACCCTGTCAGCAGCAGCAGGGCGACGGCCCGAGTGCGAATTCCCCGCCTGCTGCTCATGCGTGCTCCCGATCGCGAGCGTTGCCGCGCGATCGACCAGGCAACCCAGGCGAGGCCGCCGAGGTCCTCCCTCGCCTGTCGAATTCCATTGATCCTTGCGCCGTCAATGAGCCGCCGCTCGCCTTTCGCTGCCGGCTTTTGCCTACGTCAGGAGCGGCGGCCAGGGTTCGTTCGCGGCGCAAGGATCGATAGCGCTATTGCGTTGAAATCGAAGCCTCGCACCCGAGCCTCGCCACGGCCGCAACGGCGCGCGACGCGCGCAACGCCGAATCAAGGCCGAGGCTTCGGTCGAACGCGCGTGAGGAGAATCGTGGCGCAACGTAGCCAGGCCGCAGCTGCGTCGCCCCGCGCTCCGTCAGTCTCCGCAAGCGTCGAGCCCCGGGGCAAAAAACCCCTCCATCCGGCCCTCGCTCGGCACTCCAGCCGCTTGATGCCAACGAACCCCGAATTAGAATTGGCGTTGAGGGCGGTTGCTCGCGACCGAACCGCTCGGCAGTCGCCTCGGAAACGATCTTAACCGACGAGACCTGCCGGCAGCGACCGCAAGTCGCCTGCTGCCTCGTGCTGCCTCGCGGTTGCGGCCGGACCGCAATCCCTCGGGAACTCCTCCCAGCGTCACGCGTCACAGCCACGACGGCGGGGCCGCTGAAGCGGGGGCGACATTGGCAATCGGGGCTTGAAAGGCGGCGAGGCGAATGCCTGCGGCGACAGCGGCGTCGCCCGAAGCGGGGCCGCTCCGCAGCCTCTGGCGCCCTTGCGGAACACTCCGGCGTCGGGAGAGACGGTGCTCGATTCCCTGAAAACGGTCTCGGACTCCGTACTTCGCCGGCTTCTTCCGAAGCCCGATGCCGGAGCCTCCGCAGAGACCGCTGCCGCGTTCCCCAGTCCGCATCGCACGGCGCGACTTCTGTTCATCGACGGCCTGCGCGGCCTCGCCGCGTTCGCGGTCATGCTCCACCATTTCGCCCATCATCCGACCCTGGAAGATCGGATTGGATGGCTGCCGTCGCTCGCCGAGTTCGGAAATCTGGGCGTGCCGGCGTTTTTCGTGATCAGCGGATTCGTCATCGCGCATTCGATCAGCGGCCAGCGGATCACCCGGGGTTATTTCGGCAACTTCGTGGTCCGCCGCGTGGTGCGACTCGATCCGCCCTACTGGTTCGCCATCGCCTTTTGCATCGCCACGACGGCCTTGGGAAATCGTCTCTTTCCTTCCCAAGCGCGCGATTTGCCCTCGCCCGGTTCGGTGGTCGCGCATTTGTTCTACGTCTACCCGCTGTTCGGCTACGAGCCGATCGAGGCGATTTTTTGGACGCTGGTTCATGAGGTGCAATTCTACTTGCTGTATCTGCTGCTCGTCGCGTGGATGCAGCAGACGACCGGACGAACGGATCCCAGCCCGGCGACCGCGGCCTGCTTCATCGCGATTCCGGGGCTGATTTCCGCGGCCTGGACCTTCCAGGCCAAGGGGCTCTGCCTGGGGACCTGGTACATGTTCAGCCTCGGTGCGATGGCGTATTACTGCCGTCGCGGCTGGATCGGCGGACGCCTGGCGATGGGTTATTGGGTCGGCGTCGCAGCGACGATCCCCTGGAAGTCAGCCGACTACAAACTCGCGGCGCTCGCGATCGCCCTGACCTTCATGGGCGCCACCGAGCGGCAATTCCGCTGCTGGCTGTCGTCCGTGCCTTTTCAATTTCTCGGGCGCCTCAGCTACTCGCTGTATCTCATCCACGGCATGATCGGCTGGCGCGTGCTAAGCGTGGCAGGATCGCTGGGAATGACCAGTGCCCCCTTCACGCTCCTCGCCGTCGCCTGCGGCGCCAGCATCGTGGCCGCTTGTCTGATGCGCATCGGAATCGAGGAGCCGAGCCTACGCCTCGCGCAGTCCCTCAAGCAGGCCGAGCGCGGGATTCCCCACGCCGGTCCGTCTGCCTGACCGGCCCCGAACGCGCCGGCCGTTGCCTCGCCCCGGGGGGCCGACGCCTGGGGATCCTTGTGCCGTGAATGAGCCGCCGCTCGCCTCGCGTCTCCGGCTTTTTCCTCCATGAGGAGCGGGGCACAGGTTCCTTCGCGGCCCGAGATTCCACCGGGCCCGAGCGGCGCGCCCTTGGGCCTCCGCCCTCCGCGTTCCGTCGCTCGTCGCGCGGCTCGGGAGCGTGCGCCACGCGGCGCCGCTTGATGGCGGTCCCGCGTGCGAACCTTGCCTGCACTCCCTCGCACCGAAGGTAGCGCTCCGCGGCGGCTGCACAGGCAAGGCGGCCCGGCGGAGCAAGACGGCCGTCGCACGGGCGACTCCCCGAACCTTGCGGGAGGAACTGCGGAGGCCGGGCGGAGCCCGGCCGTCTCCGGCCCCTTTCCAGGCGAACAGCGCGGCATCCGTGCGCCGTGCGTCACGCCCGGCGCTGGCGGCGTCGCGACGCCGTCCCCAGAACGGCCCCGCATATCGCGGCCAGCCCGATCGACGACGGCTCAGGGACGACCTGCTCCGTGTAGCGCCAATAGATGACGTCGTGGTTGGCCCAGTCGAGACCGGTGCCGCTAGTAAAGCCGGCGTACGCCTCCGCGCCGCCGCCCAGGATGGCGTCGAGATCGACAGGGAAACTCAGGATCGGCGTTGCCGGCAGCGCGGGTTCCGTCGCGCTCTCGCTCTGCAGCAAAAACACCTCGATGTCGAAGCCGTCGTACAGCACCCACGACCACCAGCGCACCCCGTCGTCGAGTTCGGGACCAGGGAGCGGCGTGGGCTCCGCATTGGTGTTCCCGACGTTGATCGTCGGTCCCATCCCGGGCAGGTTGTGCGTAACGCTGCCATTGACGTTGATGCCGACATGACTCTGGCTCGGATCGGCGTTCACGCTGTTTCCCCACGTGTCGAACTCGACGCCCAGGGACGTGCCGATCGACTCGTAGCCGATTCCCTGCCCCGCCGAGCCGACGTTGTTCGCCACGTTTTGGACGACGAAAACGAGGCCGTCGGCGCCCGGCTCGTCGTTGAAGTCGAAAATCGACCCGCCAGACTGCGTGATGCGGAAACTAAAGACGCTGGTGAATTCCGCCGTGGAAACCTTGTTCAAGGAGAAGAAGCTCCCCGCTTCGCCGGCAACGGCCGGGGTCACGCGCAGCACCGTTCCGTCGGACGTCGCGACCGCCGCCGCGGCGCCGTTGAGCTGAAGATTCGACGTGTCGCCGAAACCGTCGTACGTCACGTCGGCACGGGCGTCGGGAAGCTCGCCCCAAACCGCCGGCAGCGCAGCAAGGGACGCCCCGAAGAGCAGGCTTCGAAGAACTCGCGTCATGAGCAGTTCTCCTCATAGAAGCGTGGATGTCCTGGCAACGCGGCATCGCGACGGAAGGTCGGATTCCTCCAGCGAACGGGAGCGAACAACGCCTCGCGGTCGCGGAACAGGCATCGCGCCGCCCGGCGCCACGCCCCAGACGAGGACATCCGTCGCGAGCGACGAGCTTCTCGGACGACCCGGACGACGACGAACCCCGCTGCGGAACGTCGCTCCCGCACGCACCGGTAGCTTGAAGAAATCTGCATGTCCACACCAAGGTTTCAGGTGGAAAACCACCAAGATTTGACCCGATCACGCGGTTTCTTCGGCGCCCTGAGGGTCCATCCCTCGGGGAGGTCGTCTGCGTCGAGACGTTCAACGCTCTCCTTTCGGGACTGTGGGGTGTTCCCGGAACCCGGGCCGCACGCCCGGCGGGCCCCGCCTCGCACGCCCGGCGACACCCTGGGGCGCGAGGCAGGGGACGGCGAGCCTTTCCGTCGAATCGCCCGCTTGCTCGACGCGCGACCCGTCGCCTGGGGCAACTGCGGGCTTGCTGCGCGACGAACTTCCGCTGCGCCGCCGGGGCGGGGGTTCCCGGCGCGCTGGAGGAACGGGGCGCGGGGGGACAGGTTGTTCGGCGGGCCTTGCCTCGTCGACGGCACCAAGGGACGGACTCGGCGAAGGCCTTGCGTGCGGCACGCCGCCGTCCAACGCTTCGTCGGCGTACCCTGCCGCCCGCCGGCGCGGCAGGCGGCCGCAGGAGCGATCGACAGCGCGGTTCAGCGCGTTCCGCTGAGCAGCAACCCGGCCTGCTGCAGCGTGACCCACACGCCCCAGCCGACCGGGGCCAGCACCAACAGCCAGAAGCCCGCGAGACGGACGTTGGTCCGGAACGGCGACGGCGCTGCCGCGGCCTGGGCATGGGAGCGATCTGCGGAGTCCGGACCGGCCGCCGTGTGCTTCGGCTCCCAAAACCACCGGTCGTCCACCGGGCGGACCGCCAGGTTGGCCACGAAGCCGACGAGCAGGAGCCCCGCGAGAAGATACATCGTTTGGTCGTAGGCGCGCGCTCGCGGCGTGCCCAAGTGGCGGACCTGGTAGTCGTTCCAGTAGTTGACCAGCACGGGCCCGAGGACGCCGGCCACGCTCCAGGCCGTGAGCAAGCGGCCATGGATCGCGCCTACCATTTGGGCGCCGAACAGATCGGCGAGGTAGGCCGGAATCGCGGCGAACCCTCCGCCGTACATCGTCAGAATCAGACAGAACACTGCCACGAACGGCGCCAACCGGCCCGACTGTCCCCACGACGGGATCGACGCGTAAGCCAGAAAACCGAGCAGGAAGAAGACGGCGTAGGTCGTTTTTCGTCCGAGGTAGTCGGAGAGCGAAGCCCAAAAGAACCGGCCGGCGATGTTGAACAGGCTGAGGAGCCCCGTGAAGCCCGCCGCGACCGTCGCCGCCCGCTTGAGCTGCTCCGAGTCAAGTTGCTCGAACTCCGCGGCGGCGCCGATCAGTCGCCCGCCGAACATCTCCTGCAGCAACGGCGAAGCCATTCCCAGCACGCCGATTCCCGCCGACACGTTCACGCACAGCACCAGCCACAGCAGCCAGAACTGCGGCGTCTTCACCGCGTCGCCGACCGGCACGAAGCGTCTCGACATCGCCGCAGGGCCGGCCAGCGCCGACGGTTCCCAGCCCGCGGGTCGCCACCCCTCGGCCGGGATCCGGTAGGCGAAGGCCCCAAGCATCATGACCGCCAGATAGATCAAGGCAAGCGCGACGAACGTTTCCCAGACGCCCACCGACTGCTCGTCGGCGAAGTAGCGCATCAACCGGTCGGCCAGCGGCGAACCGACCATCGCGCCGCCGCCGAAACCCATGATCGCCAGACCGGTCGCCATCCCGCGACGATCGGGAAACCACTTGATCAGCGTCGACACGGGGGAAATGTATCCCATTCCCAAGCCGATGCCGCCGATGACGCCGGCCCCCAGCCAGACGATCCACAGCTGGTGGAAAAAAACGCCGGCCGCGGCGATCAGCAGTCCTCCGCTCCAGCAGCAGGCCGCCGCAAAACCGGCTGCTCGCGGACCGACCTTCTCCAACCAGTGCCCGCAACAAGCCGCACTGCCGCCGAGAAACACGAAAAAGAGGGTATAGATCCAACCGAGGCTCGGTTTGTCCCAATCGTACTGCGTGGCGAACAGCATGCCCCGCCACGACGCGTCCGGCGGCGCGAGCACCGACTCGGTGATTCCGATCGCCCTGGTGAGCGGCAACCAGAAGACGGAGAACCCGTACGCCATGCCGATGCAGAGATGGATGCAGAGCGCCGCCGGCGGGACGAGCCAGCGGTTGAATCCTGGTCGAGCGATCGTCCGCTCACGCGCGAGCAAGGAGGCCATGCAGCAATGCCAGTGGGTCGGAATGATGCCGCGAAGAGAGCGGTTGGCCGCGGGAAAACCTGCGGCGATCCGGCGGAAGGCGAACACGGTCTGCGGAGCCGAACAGGGGCGTGCATCGGTGGGGGTCGCCGCAGGCGCAGCCGACGTCGTGCCAGATCGACGTGCCCTGAGCGACGCCGGCCGGCATGGCAAGCCGTTCGGCAGGCTCTTTCCCGAGATGCTTTGACGCGGTTCGTGGCGCCGCAGCGCCGTGCCCGACTGCGGCCAGCGGCGACCGACGACCGGCGCTGTCGCGCCCGCCCGGCGAGCGACGCAGTCACGGCCGCGCCTCCGACGAAGTCCGCGCTCGGGCCGTGGAGCTTACCAAACGACTCCCCCGCCGAGAACCTGTTCCCTCGGGGGGCACGCCCACCCCCAACGGAGCGGGACTCCTCGCAGGCCTTCCCTCGACGTGCGGCAGGATGGGGGCGGCAAGGGCGTGCTCGGGCTGCGGGCCGCTTGCTCGCCCACGCGCAGCGACCGGCCAACGTCCTGGAATTCCCGTTCTGCGGGCGATTCCCCGAGCCGAGCGGGTCCGGCAACGAGGCACGAGCCAGGGGATCGAGGGACGGTCGAACGGCTCAAATTCGTCAGGTTCATGAGCGCCAAACGCTTGCCGAGGATCGCCGCGGGCAGCGTCGCCTCGGCGGAGCAGGGCGTGACCGTGCGGCCGCCGCGATTTGTCCCGCGGTGACTGTCCCGCGGAGACCATTTCGAGGAGAATGCTGCGGACAGACTTCGACGCGGCGGCGTTTGCTCGCCCTTGCCGCGCCGCAGCGCGGAGGATTGAGGCCGCATTCGCTCGCTCCAGATCGTTCCCCGCACAGCGGCCCGCGTTGCCGCGCCTCAAGTTGGCACAAGCCGGAGGCGAGCGGCGAGCGGCGGACCATGGACAGCGCAAGGATCAGCTGCGCTGCGTCGGTGTCGATTGCCGTGGACGTTTCCCAACGCATTTGCTTGCCAGGAGTGCCCGTCATGAAGCCTGCAGCGCCGTCCGAACGAATCTCCGCAGCGGCCCTTCTCCACCGCTTCGGCGAGGCGAGGCGGAGTTCGCCGCGCAGGACACGCGCGGCGTGCCTTGCTCTGCTGGGAGGCGTCGCCTGCCTGGGCGCCCTCGCCGCTCCGTGCGACGCGCGGGCCGACGACGAGCCGATACGGCACACGCGCGTCTTCGTGCAAGGCCTCGACGGATACCGCACCTACCGCATCCCGGCCCTCGAAACCGCGCCGGACGGAACGTTGTTGGCCTTTGCGGAGGGGCGAAAATACAACTGGGAAGATCCGGGCGACGGCGACAACGACATCGATCTGGTGCTGAAGCGCAGCACCGACGGCGGACGGACGTGGTCCGCCATGCAGATCATCGAAGACCCTGGCGAGAAGTGGTCGGCGGGCAATCCGGCAACCCTCGTCGACAAGGATACGGGACGGATCTGGCTGTTCTACATTCGCGTCCAGCCCAAGCGCGCCGCCCAGCAAACCTTCGTCCGGTTCAGCGACGACCAGGGCCTTTCGTGGTCCGAACCCGTCGACATCTCGCACGCGGCGGGAGTCGTCGGTCCGGGAGGCGGCATTCAGACGTCCCGAGGGGTCCTCGTGGCGCCGACCTGGGGGAGTCAAGGCCTGTGGGCGGTCTACAGCGAGGACCATGGCGCCACGTGGCA
>Ga0169931_10011947_pt1 | contig 12129 bp, 11 predicted proteins | sample Kivu_15m_20L_FD_129675 | JGI IMG/M metagenome (GOLD analysis project Ga0169931, IMG submission 129675) | Freshwater microbial communities from Lake Kivu, Western Province, Rwanda to study Microbial Dark Matter (Phase II) - Kivu_15m_20L... | ecosystem: Environmental > Aquatic > Freshwater > Lake...
GGTGGACGCCCAGGCCGGCAGGCCGTCGCGGTCCGTCAGGTCGCTCTGCAAGGGGGTGATCGACACCCGGCCCGCAGCCGTCGCATGGAAATCCGTGCCCTCCCCGGCCTCGCGCGCATCGCCTGCAGGCCCGATCCAGTACATGGTCTCGCCACGCGGGTTCTGCTGCCGGATGACCGGCTCACTGGCGTGGCGGCGCCCGAGCCGGGTCAGCACCCGCGGCAGCGTCGCCGCGTCGGCCCGGTTCGGGATGTTGACGTTGAGCAGCCAGGGGCCCGGCCGTGCGGCCTGGAGCACGCTTTCGACGATGGCGCAGGCCGCGGCCGCCGCCGCCTCCAGTTGGCCCCAGCCCTTGTCGACCTGCGAGAACGCGATCGCCGGCACGCCGAAGAGATAGCCCTCCATCGCCGCAGCCACGGTGCCGGAGTAGATGGTGTCGTCGCCCATGTTCGCGCCGTTGTTGATGCCCGACAGCACCAGGTCGGGGCGCTGGGGCAGGAGCCCGGTCAAGGCGATGTGGACGCAGTCGGACGGGGTGCCGGTGACGACCCGGAAGCGCGGCAGGTCGGGGGCGGGCGCGGCCTCGAACACCGACAGGGGCCGGTGCAGCGTCAGCGAGTTCGACGTGCCGCTGGCGTTCTGCTCGGGGGCGATGATGTCGATCTCGCCCAGGTCCCGGCAGGCGCGGGCCAGCGCCGCGATGCCAGGGGCCAGATAACCGTCGTCGTTCGCGATCAGGATTCTCATCAATCTATTTTAGGCAGCCACCGCCCGGCGAGTGTGAACCTTGAGCGCGCGCCGCTTTGCGTGGCGTGCATTCACCGAGGATGCCCGGCAGGCGCCCTCGGTCAGGCGCGCAGGAGTGCGGATGGCGGACAGGGTGCTGGTCCTCGATGAAAGCCGGGCGGCCCGGCAGTTCCTCTGTCGTGTGCTGCGACAGGGGCTCCCCGGCGATACGGAGATCGCCGAGGCCGATGGCGTGGGCGTGGCCCGGCGCCTGCTCGGTCTGGATGCCGGCGCCGACGGTCCCGCCGCGCTCGATGCCGCCGGCTTTGCCCTCGTCGTGCTGGAGCCGGACACCACCGACGGCGCAGGCGCACGCCTGCTGGCGGACCTGGCGTCGATCACGGTGCGCAAGATCGTGGCCACGGTCCACGGCGACGACGAGCACCTGCGCGCGGCCTTGAGGCTGGGCATCGACGGCTACATGCTCAAGCAGGACCCGCAGGACGTCTGGATCGATGCGCTCAGGCGCCTGGACCACGGCCAGCCCGCCTTGTCACCGGCCGTGGTCCGCCGCCTGATGCAGTGCTTCGCCACCCTCGGCCCCGGCAACGCAGGGTCCGACGGAGACGTCGCGGCGCCCCACCTCATCCCCGCCCCGCTCCACCTGGGGCACCTGACCGCGCGCGAGAGCGAGGTGCTCACCTACCTGAGCAAGGGCTTCACGATCCGGGAGATCTCCGAACTGCTCGGGATCCGCTGGTTCACGGTGAACGACCACATCAAGGCCATCTACCGCAAGCTCGAGGTCTCCAGCCGCGCAGAGGCCGCCGTGCTGGCGGCCAAGCAGGGCCTAGTGTGACGGCCCCCGGCCGGCACGCCACCGAAGGCCACCGAAGGCGGGCCCCAAACGGCGACGGCCCCTGAAAGGGGCCGTCGGACGAAGTCATCTGGGGTGGCTGATGGGATACAAAACGGCGACCTAAGTACCTGATTTCATTGAGGAACCCCAGGGCGCATCGTTCGCCGTTCCCCTGTCTGTTCCCCCAACCCATCCGGGCCGTCACGAGACCAAGTACGGTCACATTCTGCCGAGCTGACTGCTGGGTGCAAGCCGCGTGACAACCCGTCCGTCATCCGCACCGCCGTCGAATAAAAGTACGCGAAGCGGACATCACGCCATATACGTACACCATATCCCAACTCGCACCGACCCTGATCAGCATCACCTCCGTCTTCACCAATAACCGCTCGCAGGCCGTGCGCCTGCCCGCCAATGTGCGCCTGCCCGAAGGCGTGAAGAAGGTTCAGGTGCGAGCCCGGGGGTCGATCGCATCATCTCCCCGGTAGGACACACGTGGGACGAGTTCTTCCTGAACGGCCCCAAGGCATCCGACGACGTCCTGGTCGAGCGCGCCTCGCAGCAACAGCCCGAACGCGAGTCCCTCTGACAAGGTGCCCGCGATGCTGAAGTACCTGCTCGACACCCACACCGTCATCTATGTCATCAAGCGACGGCCGATCGAGGTGATGGGCATCTTCAACGAGAACGCTGGCCGCATGGCGATCTCCGCAGCGTGCTCGAGAAGGTGGGCCGGACCATCGGCGTGAACGATCTGCACATCGCTGCCCATGCGCGCAGCGAAGGGCTCACGCTGGTGACCAACAACCTCGGCGAGTTCGAGCGCGTGCACGGCCTGTTGGCGGAGAACTGGGTTGCCAAGCTGACCTGAGCTCGGACAGACCCGTGCAGCGGTTTTCGATTCCGCGCCGGTGACCGACTTTGTGCGCACGGACTCAAGTCGCGCCCTCAGGCAGCCCTCCCACCGCGCACCGCGCGCCCTGCGCGCGCGTCACGCGGGGTGACATCAAATCGTGAACGAAACGCCGTCGAGAAGTGTGCACAGTCGGCAAAGCCGGTCTCGAACGCGATTGCCGTCATCGCCATCGAGCTGTTCTCCACCAGGAAGCGGGCGTAGCGCAGGCGCGTGTCAAGGATGTACCGCTTGGGCGCGACGCCGACGGTCTCGCGGAAGAGCCGTGAGAACTGCCGCGCCGACAGGCCCGCCATCTCGGCGGCGTGCTCGCTGGTGACGCCGCAACCCTTGCGGCTTTCGATCAGCACGACGGCTCGCTGGATGCGCGGGTCGTCCACCCTCGGGATGTCGTTGACACGGCCGCGGTCGAAGGCGCTCACGCCCTTGCGTCCGGTCAGCGAGAGCTGGTGCACCACCTTTGCCGCACGGTCGGCGCCGCTGTGGCGACGCACCAGCTCGGTCATCAAGGCGAGGATCGACACGCCGCCAGGCACGGTGATGCGGGTGACTTCGTCGATGAAGTCCTGGCGCGTGGACATTGCGATGCGCGGAAACGCGGTGCGGAAGTCCTGCGCGTGGTACGGATGGATCGATGCCTTGTGCCCGGCGAGCAAGCCCTCCTCGGCCAGCACGAACACGCCGGTGCACACGCCGATGATCGGCACGCCTGCCGCGGCCGCGACGCGCAGATAGTCGCGGTGGCGTGCCGGAGCGGCCTTGAGCTGCGGAAGCAGGCCGCCGATGACGGCGATGTAGTCGAAGTCGTTCGGATTCGTATAGGGCGCATCGGACTGCACGCGCAAGCCGCAGCTGGCGATGGCGTCGCTGCCGCCCATGATCGACCAGCGGCAGTACAGCGGGCGCGAGTGGTCGCCGAAGTCCGCTGCGTGGCGCAACGCCTCCACGATGCCGGTGAGCGACATCAGCGGGAAGCCAGGCCACAGCAGGATGCCGATCGACAGCTCGGGCTTGTGACCGGCGCTGGATTTCAGCCGCTCTTGCCACAGGCCGTCGAGCCACCCGACATAGTCCTCGGCCACGGCACTCTTCATCCCTGCATTGTGGGGCGAAGGCCGCACCGGTGTGCGGCCAGGCCGGGGGCGCCGCTATGCTGGCGACCATGCCATTGATGAACTCGCCACCGGGTACCGAGACCGTGATCGACGGGCGCCTGGTGCTCTACTTCGCCGGCACCGGCTACTTCGGGCTACAGGGGGACCCGCGCGTCATCGCCGCCGCGTGCCAGGCCGTGCATCGCCATGGCGTGCACCCGGCCACCAGCCGCACGGGCTTCGGTGAATCTGCGCTGTTGTTGCAGGTGGAGCGGCTGGCGGCGCGATGGTTCGGTGCCGACGACGCGCTCTACTTCGTCACGGGCTACGCCGGGCCCAGCCTGTTGCTGCAGTGTGCGCAAGCCCGCTTCGACCTGATCCTGGCCGACGAGAGCGTGCACCTCGCCTCGCAGGATGCGATGGACCAGCATGGCGCACCGGTGATGAGGTTCCGCCACGGCGATCCGCAGCAGCTGCGCGAGCTGCTGCGCGCGCAGCCTGCGGGCCGGCGCGTGGCCGTGGTTTGCGACGGGGTTTCGCCAGTGCTGGGCGACGTGGCGCCGGCCAGCGACTACCTCGACGCGATCGATGCCTACGGCCGTGGCGTGCTGGTCGTCGACGACGCGCATGGCGTGGGTGTGCTGGGGGCCAACGGGCGCGGCACGCTCGAGCATGCGGCCGATGTGTCGGGCCGGCCGATCCGGGTGAACGCCACGCATGACGTCGGCGGCGAGGCCGACCCGGGCCGCAGCGCGTGGATGTGCGGCACGCTCAGCAAGGCCCTGGGCGGCGCGGGCGGCGTGATCGTGGGCTCGAAGGCGTTCATTGCCGGCCTGAAGGCACGCGCGCGCTGGTACCACGGTGCGGCGGCGCCGGCCGCGCCGGTGGCGGGAGCGACGGCCGAGTCCTTGCGCATCCTGCTGGCCGAGCCGGCGCTGCGCGAACGCCTGCGGCACAACATCGCGCGGCTGCGCGCAGGCCTGCGTGGCCTGGGGTTGCAGGTGGCCGACTGGCCGACGCCCATCGTCAGCGTGCAGGTGGGCGATGGCGCCAACATGGCGCGCATCCAGCACGCGCTGCTGGAGCGCGGCATCGCGGTGGCGCACTCGCGCAACTACCCCGGCGTGGGCGAGGATGGCGCGCTGCGCATCGCCGTCTTCGCCACACACACCGACGCGATGATCGACAGGCTGGTGCAGGAGACGGCGGCGCTGGTCTGACCTGCGCGGCCTTTCGCAGGTTGGAGCACGGGCGTTCAATGATCGCGTGGCGCCACTTCACGCCCGCTGGGCGCCGACAACTTCATCACCTCGAGCAGCCGCTGTGCCGATCCCAGGCACAGTGTCCAGCCCAGCGTGCCATGGCCGAGGTTCAGGTACAGCCCGCGCACGCTACCCGCGGCGCGCACGATCGGCCGTGACGATGGCGTACAGGGGCGAGCGCCGGTCCACGCTTGCAGGTCCACGCCAGGACCATGGTCGAAGGCGGGCCCGAAGGCCTGCACGGCCGACTGGCGGAAGGTATCGAAACGAGAGCCGTCGAACTGGCACTTGCGTGCTCCGAGATCCGCCAGCCCCGCCGCGCGCACGTCGCTGCCCAGGCGGGCGAAGACGATCTTGCGCTTCAGGTCGGTGATCGACACCTGCATCGCGCGGGTCGTGGCCGGTGCCGTGATCGAGTAACCCTGCACGGGCCAGAGCTGGCCCCAGGGCCGCTCGCACCAGGGCAACAGGCTGGTGGCACTGCCCGTGGCCAGGACCAGTTGGCCGCAGGTCACGGGCTCGCGCCCGCGCAGCGCCAGCCCCACCACCTGCCCGCGCTCCTGCACGATGCCGGTGGCCTCCTGACCGAACAGCGTGACGAGGCCGAACCGGCTGCGCAGCGCCGCCACCAACGCCCGGCAGAAGGTGTCGGGGCGGCCCGCTGCGTCGGCCGGGCTGTAGAGCACGCGTTCGATGCGGTCGGGGTAGAGGTCCAGCGCCGGTTCGATGGCGGTGGCTTCAGCTCGGCTCAGCGCCCACTGCTCGATGCCCATCTGGCGCTTGAGCGCGCGCACGTCGGCAGCGGCGTCACAGGCCACGGCGCTGTCGTACAGGATCATCTTGCCCGACACCGCATGGTCGAACGACAAGGGCAGCTCGCGCAGCAGCTCTTGCAGGAGCTCGCGCGAGCGCGCCGCCATGTCCAGCAGGTGGCGCGTGTTGCCCAGGAAGCGGCCCGGCGAGGCTTCCAGCAGGAAGCGCAGACCCCAGAGCCAGAACTCGGGGTCGGCCTGCAGCCGCACGCGGAAGGCCGGGTCGCGCCCGAGCGCAATGGCCGGCAGCTTGCGCCGCATGGCCGGCGAGGCCAGCGCATCGGCGTAGGCATAGCTGAGCTGCGCGCCGTTGGCCTGGCTGGTGCCCTGCGCGGGGCCTGCATGGCGGTCGACCAGGGTCACCGGGTAGCCGGCCCGGCACAGCAGCCACGCGGTCGCGACGCCGACGACACCGGCGCCCAGCACGACGACGCGGCCCACCTCAGCGCGTCATCGGAGCGCAGCGGCCCGCGCCGCGCTCTGCGCAACGAAGTGCTGCAGGATTTGTCGGTCCAGTTCGGTCAGGCGGTACTCGGGGTGCCACTGCACGCCCAGGCAGAAGCCTTCGTCCAGGCCCTCGATGGCCTCCACCACGCCGTCGGCGGCCAGCGCGGCCACGCGGTAGCGCCCGCCGTCAGCCAGCGCATGGCGGTGCAGGCTGTTCACCTGCGCCCGCCGGGCCGGGTACCAGGCGGCGAGCCGGCTGCCGCCTATCAGTTCCACCTCGTGGGCCAGCACGTCGGCCGCGGGTGCCGGGATGTGGGGCGTCACCTGCGCCAGCAACTTGGGGTCATCGCGCACCACGCGGCCACCCAGGCATTCGCCGATGAGCTGCATGCCGTGGCAGATTCCCAGCAGCGGCAGCCCTGCGGCGATGGCGCCGGATGCCAGGCGCTGTTCAAAGGCCAGCCTTTCGGGTGCCACGGCTGCACCGGGGGCGGTGCCAGTGACGAGCACGCCATCGGCCAACGCCAGCACCGCATCCAGATGCTCCTCGTGAAAGGGCAGGATCAGCGGCATGCCGCCGGCTTCGGCCACTGCATCGGCATAGTTGGCACGCAGGCGGTACTCGCGCTCCGCCTTGCCGCCGGGCTGCATGGGCACGTCGTCGAGGTCGGCGGTCATCAGGACCAGCGGGCGTCGGCTCGGTTCGTTCATCGGTGTCTCGCGCATCGCTCACGCGTTCAGGCCATCACCAGGTGCCCCGCGCTCACCTCGCGGTACTGGCGCTTCGGTGGCACGAAGCCCTTGGGCCGGAACGGGCTCTTCAGCTCTTCCACGTCTTGCCCCCGGCGAAGGCTGCGCCGTGCCGGGTTGGGCACCGGTACGGCGGCCATCAGCTTGCGGGTGTACGGATGCTGGGGCGATTCGAAGATCGCGCGGCGCGGGCCGATCTCGACGATCTCGCCCATGTACATCACCGCCACGCGGTGGCTCACGCGCTCCACCACCGCCATGTCGTGGCTGATGAAGAGATACGACAGGCCCAGGCTCTGCTGCAGTTCCATCATCAGGTTGCACACCTGGGCCTTGATGGACACGTCGAGCGCCGAGACGGCCTCGTCGGCGATGATGATCTGCGGGTCGAGCATCAGCGCGCGCGCGATGCAGATGCGCTGGCGCTGGCCGCCCGAGAACTCGTGCGGCAGCCGGTCCATCATGCTGCGCGCCAGGCCCACGCGCTCCAGCAGCGCAGCGGCCTTGGCGCGCGCCTGCTCGGCAGTGCCCAGGCGCTGCTCGATGAAGGGTTCGGCGATGGCGGTGCCGATGGCCACGCGCGGGTTCAGGCTGGCAAAGGGATCCTGGAAGATCATCTGGATGCCGCGACGCGCCTTGCGCAGCGCAGCCTCGCCCAGGCCCTGCATGGCGGTGCCGTTGACCTGCACGTCGCCCGCGTCAGGCTCGTTCAGCCGCAGGATGGAGCGCCCGGTGGTGCTCTTGCCGCAGCCCGACTCGCCCACCAGCGACAGCGTCTCGCCCGGCTGCAGCGTGAAGGCCACGTCTTCGACCGCATGCACCGCGCCGGTGACGCGCGCCAGCAGGCCACCACGCACGGGAAAGCGGGTCTTGAGGCCCTGCACGGCCAGCACGGGGGCGGCGTCGGTGCGCGCCGCGGGCACGGGCAGCTCGGCGCCGGCGGTGCCGGTCTCACGGTCGATCAGCGCAAAGGTGGCCGGTGTGTCGCGCCCGGCCATCGAGCCCAGGCGCGGCACGGCCGAGAGCAGAGCGCGCGTGTAAGGGTGCCTGCCGTGGGTGAAGACCTCGGACGTCGGGCCCTCCTCGACCTTGTCGCCGCGCAGCATCACCAGCGTGCGGTCGGCGATCTCGGCCACCACGCCCATGTCGTGCGTGATGAAGAGCACCGCCATGCCGGTGTCGGCCTGCAGTTCCTTGATGAGGTCGAGCACCTGCCCTTGGATGGTGACGTCCAGCGCCGTGGTGGGCTCGTCGGCGATCAGCAGCTTGGGCTTGGCGGCCAGCGCCATCGCGATCATCACGCGCTGGCGCTGCCCGCCCGAGAGCTTGTGCGGGTGCAGGTCGTAGCGTTCACTGGCGTTGGGGATGCGCACCTGCTCGAACAGGCGGATCACCTCGCGCCGGGCCTCGGCGGGCCTGGTGCCCATGTGGCACTGCAGCACCTCGGCCACCTGGTCGCCGATAGTCATCATCGGGTTGAGCGAGGTCATCGGCTCCTGGAAGATCATCGCGATGTCGGCGCCGCGCACGGCGCGCATCTCGGGCTCGGCAAGCGTCAGCAGCTCGCGGCCCGCCAGCTTCACGCTGCCTTCGATGCGGCTGGTGCGTTCGGCCAGCAGGCGCATCACCGACAACGAGGTGACGCTCTTGCCCGAGCCGCTCTCGCCCACGATGGCCAGCGTCTCGCCAGCGGCGATGTCGAAGCTCAGGTCACGAACCACGCCGTTCCAGGGTGACCAGATGTCGCTGCGGAACGCGGTGGTCAGGTTGCGCACGCTGAGGACGGGGGTGCTGCTCATGGTTGGCTCCTTGGCGTGGAGGGTTCAGCCGCGGCGTGCGGCGCGCGGGTCCAGCCAGTCACGCAGGCCGTCGCCGAACAGGTTGACCGAGAGCACCACCAGCGCCAGCGCCACGCCGGGCGCGAACACGGTCCACGGGGCCACCGGCAGGTACTGGCGCGACTGGGCGATCATGCTGCCCCAGGTGGGCACCTCCGGCGGCACGCCCGCGCCCAGGAACGACAGAGCCGACTCGACGATGATGGCCGCGGCGCAGATGTAGGTGGCCTGCACGATCAGCGGCGCCAGCGTCGAGGGCAGGATGTGCCGGCCCAGGATGACGTGCAGCCGCGTGCCACCGGCCTTGGCCGCTTCGACGTAGGGCGCTTCGCGCACCGACAGAACCACCGAGCGCACCAGCCGCACCACGCGCGGGATCTCCGGCAGCACGATGGCCAGGATGACGATGCCCACCGACGCACCGGTGAGCGCCACCATCGCGATGGCCAGCAGGATGGCGGGGATGGCCATCATGCCGTCCATGGCGCGCGTGATCACCGCGTCGGCCTGCCGGAAGTAGCCCGCCACCAGGCCGATGACCGTGCCGATGGCGATCGACACCACCGCCACCGCGATGCCCACCTGCAGCGACACGCGGGCGCCGTAGACCACGCGGGCGAATACGTCGCGGCCCAGGTGGTCGGTGCCCAGCCAGAACTCGGCCGAAGGCGCCTTCAGCCGGTTCAGCGGGTTCATGTTCACCGGGTCGCCGGCGAACAGCGGTGCGGCCAGTGCGGCCAGCACCATCAGCAGGATCAAGCCTCCGCCGGCCACCAGCGTGGGGTGGCGGCGGACGAAGAGCCCGGCCCGCGAGCGGGCCGGGGTGGCGGGCACCGATGCGCCGACGGCCGAAGAAGCGGTTACTGCACTCATGGGTTCCTCCGGCGAAATCAGTAGCGGATGCGCGGATCGATCAGCGTGTACGACAGGTCGGTGGCCAGGTTCAGAAGCACGTAGATGCCGGAGAACACCAGGATTACGCCTTGGATCACGGGGTAGTCGCGGCGCGAGATGGCGTCCACCACCAGGCGGCCGATGCCGGGAATGTTGAACACCGTCTCGGTGACCACCACGCCACCGATCAGCAGTGCGATGCCGATGCCGATGACGGTTGCGATCGGCACGCCCGCATTGCGCAGCGCATGACGCAGCAGGATTCGCAGCATCGGCACGCCCTTGGCGCGCGCGGTGCGGATGAAGTCTTCCGACAGCACCTCGATCATCGTGGCGCGCGTGATGCGCGCGATCAGCGCCGTGTAGGTCAAGCCCAGCGTCACCGCCGGCAGCACCAGGTGGCGCGCCCAGGCAACGGGGTCTTCGCCGATTGGCACGTAGCCCTGCACCGGCATCAGGCCCAGCTTCATCGCGAACACCCACACCAGGAAGTAGCCCACCACGAAAGCCGGCACCGAGAAGCCCACCACCGACAGCAGCATCAGCGCGCGGTCGGTCATCGTGCCGGCACGGTGCGCCGCGGTCACGCCGAGCAGGATGGCCAGCGGCACGGCGATCGCCATGGTGGCCAGCGCCAGCGACAGCGTGGCCTCGGCGCGCTGTGCCATCAGGTGCACCACGGGTTCGTTGGAGTAGATGGACGCGCCCAGGTTGCCCTGCAGCACCTGCGACAGCCAGCGCCAGAACTGCACGGCGGCCGAATCGTCGAGGCCGAGCGAGGCGCGCAGGCGGGCGATCTGCTCCGGCGTGGCGTTGTCGCCCGCCAGCACCGCCGCCGGGTCACCCGGTGCCAGGAACAGCAGCAGGAACACCAGCAGGCTGACGAGCAGCATCACGATGGCGGTGGAACCTGCCCTTTGCAGGATGTAGGACAGCATGGCTCTCTCCTGTTGGGTTCGTCGGGGCTACACCAGCAGCCGGCCTTCGGCGGTTTCATCCAGCGGCCAGATAGGCCGCTGGATCTTCTTCCACGGGTACTGCCGGTAGTCGGTGGCGAGCAGGCCGCGACCGGTGGCGAACAGCACTGCATCGGAGATGGGCGCGAACGCGGCGTTGAAGTGCTGGTTGGACTTGACCACCAGCAGCCGCTCGCGCATGGGGTCGATGCCCAGGTTGCTGAACAGGTCCGTGCCCATGGCCTGGCAGCGGCCCGAGATCAGCACCACGCCCACGCCTTCAGTGGTGCGCAGGCCCACCGCGTCGCCCATGGGCACCGGTGCGCCGGCAAAGGTCTGCCTGGCGTTGCGCACGCAAGCCAGCACCTCCACCTCGGCATCCACCGGCTGGCCAGAAGCCCAGCACACCTTGCCGCCGAAGCGCAGGCGCAGCCGCGCGCCGGGGCCGGCGTCGAAGGCCAGCTGCACGGCGCCCGGGTCCCAGATCGGGCCGACCGAGGCGCCACGCACGCCGCGCTGCATCAACAGGTGCAGGAAATCGGTGTTGTCCGAGGGTGCGCCGCCGCCGGGATTGTCGGAGGTGTCGGCGATGGTCACCGGTCGCGTGGCGGTCGCGGCGATGTGCAAGGCCTCGTCCAGAGCACCGGCGGGCACCAGATAACTCGGCGCCGTCCGGCCGCGCAAAGCGATCAGCGCCTGGCCTATCTCGCGCGCCAGCGCGTCGCCGCGGGTCTTGGCATCGTCGGTGACTACGAGCACGCGGGCGCCGCTGTCAGCGACGTCGCCCGACGGAAAGCCATGCGCGATCGAGATCGACAGCACGCCGTCGCGTCCTTCGAGTGCACGGATGCGGTCCACCAGGCCGCGCATCGGCTGCCGGTCGGTGGGGAACGAGGCCACCATGCGGCAGTCGTAGAGGGATACACGAGGCTTGATGCGCCCGGCCACACGGGCCAGCACCAGGTCGAGCAGTTCCTCGCCGCGCTCGACGTAGTCGGTGTGCGGGTACTCCTTCATCAGCACGATCACGTCGGCCAGTTCGCAGCGCCGCACGCTCAGGTGGCAATGCGGGTCGAGCTCGACGCCGATCACGGTTTGCGGGCCGACGAGGCGGCGCACCTCGGTCAGCAGGTCAGCCTCGCAGTCGTCGATGCCGTCGGCCACCATCGCGCCGTGCAACGCCAGCACCACGGCCTGCACCGGCAACGCAGCCCGCAACTGGGCCAGGATCTCGTCGCGCATGCGCTCGTAGGCATCACGCGTGACAGTGCCCCCAGGCGGCGCCCAGAAGCAGCTGCCGGGGACAAACGTGTAGCCGTCCACCGCCGCGCGCCGCCGCGCCACCCAGAAGGCCGAGGTGTTGAGGTTGGGCTCGGCCGGGTGCGCGCCCGGGCGCCAGGCCAGCGCCGCCTCGAAACAGCGCCAGCTGGTCACCATCGGCGAGAAGGTGTTGGTCTCGTGGTTGAGGCCCGCGGCGAAAAGGCGCAAGGGTTGCATGGCGCAACCCTCGGCTCGGTTGCTCGGCCGCCGTTCAGCCGCGCGACACGTTCCACAACGGCACCAGGTCAGGCAGGCCGA
>Ga0169931_10011948_pt1 | contig 12127 bp, 10 predicted proteins | sample Kivu_15m_20L_FD_129675 | JGI IMG/M metagenome (GOLD analysis project Ga0169931, IMG submission 129675) | Freshwater microbial communities from Lake Kivu, Western Province, Rwanda to study Microbial Dark Matter (Phase II) - Kivu_15m_20L... | ecosystem: Environmental > Aquatic > Freshwater > Lake...
AGGCGAGGACGACGAGGTCCCCCTCGAGCCAGCCGACCCAACCAACCCCGACAACGCCACCCGCGACGTCGACTGCGACGGCCTGTCAGACGCCGAAGAGTTCGGCACCCTCTGGCCCGGCGGCGGCCGCACCAACCCCGAAGACCCCGACAGCGATGACGACGGCGTCAGAGACGGCGTCGAGGCCGGCCGCACGAGCTCGCCCGATGCGCGCTGTGAGGCCCAGTTCCCCGGCCGCGCCCGCGCCGACGACGACCCTCTGACGACGACCAACCCGACCGTCGCCGACTCCGACGGCGACGGCGCCGAAGACGGCGCCGAAGACGCAAACGGCAACGGCCGCAAAGACACGGGCGAGACCGACCCAAACAACCCCGACTCTGACGGCGACGGCTTCTGCGATGGCCCTGTCACCGTCGTCGGCGCTTGCGTCTCCAACGACGACCCCGAGGCGACGCGCGACACCGACGGCGATGGCGTCGTCGACAGAAACGACGCAGACCCCAACGACCCCGACCGCGACGACGACGGCTTGTGCGACGGCGCGCGCGACGTCGCCGGCGTGTGCGTCGCCGGCGAAGACACAAACGGCAACGGCGCCAGAGACGCCAACGAGACCGACCCCGTGCGCGCCGACACCGACTGCGACGGCCTCACCGACCGCCAAGAGCGCGAGCGCGGCACCGACCCGAACCTCGCCGACACTGACGGCGACGGTTTGCTCGACGGTGTGGAGGCCGGCTCGTCGGGCTCCACCGACGCGCTGTGCGGCGGCGCCGGCCAGGACCTCGACCCAACGACGACGACGAACCCGCTGCTCGCCGACACAGACGGCGACGGCATCCCCGACGGCCAAGAAGACGGCAACGGCAACGGCCGCAAGGACGACGGCGAGCTCGACCCCAACGATGGCGCCGACGGCAACGATCCGACGGTCGCCCAAGCCTGCGCGGCTGCGAACCTCATCCCGCTGCGACCGATCGTCAGCACGACGTCGAACGTGCAGATGCTCGTGACGGCGAGCCCGGCCACGTCGTTCGCTGAGCGCGGCGCCGTCGTCGCCGCTGGCGCCGAGGTCGGCGTCTTTGGCTTCGACGTCCAACGAGAGGTCGCCTTCGTCGCTCTGCGCGTCGCTGGCGCCGGCGCCACCGCGCAGACGAGCGAGGTCGCCGTGCGCGCCAACATCAACAGCACAGCGACGTTGGGCCCGCCGCTCACGCAGAACCTCGAGACATGGGACGGCTTTGAGGCCGTGCTCGCCCGCTACGACCAAGCAGGCACCACGGGCATCAAGGCGCGCATGAACGCGATCGCGCAGGCCCTCGTGCCGGGAGCCGCGGCACCGTTCGACGTCGCCACCGACGTCAACGCCGACGGCGTGCGCGTGCAGGTCGAGGTCGTGCGCCGTGCGGCCAATGAGGTCGTCGCCGTCGTCGGCATCCTGCCGCTGTCGCGCACAAGCGGCGATGGGCTCTTTGCGCTCAACGACCTCACCGACGGCTCAGCGCTCGGGCGCGCCCGCGACCCTCAAGGTCTGCACTGCGAGCGCCAAGCCGCCGAGGCGTTCACGACGCTCGACATCGTCTGGACGGTCGACAACTCGGCGTCGATGGCCGACGAGCAGGCCGCCGTCGGCGCCGCCGCCGAAGCCTTCGCGCAGAAGCTCTCGAACGCTGCCGTCGACTTCCGCGTCGCCGTCGTCGGCTCAGGCTTTAAGAACCCCGGCGGCGCGGCGGCCGGCTGTCAGAACACGAGCTGTGTGGGCGATCGCTTCTCGCAGTGTCGGAACTTCACACGCAACATCAACGAGCTGCGTGGCCACTTCACCGTCAACGGCCCGACGTGGATCGGCGCTGGCGGCACGTGCAATCAGGCGAGAGAAGAGATCTTTGGCTCCCTCCAGCTCCTCTTGCAGCCAAGCGTCGGCGGCCGCGCGACGTGGTTTCCGCCGACAGCCCAAGAGCAAGCCGACCGCGTGCGCGCGGGCTCACGCCTGCTCGTCATCGCCGTCGGCGACGCCGACGACCAGAAGGCCGCCAACAACGCCGAAGCGCTCGCCACCATCAACGATTTCGAGCAGTTCTTCACGGCGTTGCCCGTCGCCGTCAGCATGGGCGGCATCTTGTGCCCCGACGGCGCCTGCGGCGAGACGCAGCGAAACCCGCACGTCGCCGTCACACTCATCAACCGCTTCTCCGGCGTGCTTGGTGAGCTCAAGGTCGCGACGTCGATCGCGCCGGCCATCGACGCCATCCTCGACGCCGCCATCGCCGACGCGAGCCCCTATCAGGTCGCCGAGGATGCCATCTCGGCCTCGGTGAAGGTCGCCCTCGCCACGGGCTCGACGCAGGGCACCTGCGACACGAACAACGTGCCGCGCTCGCGCACCAATGGCTTTGACTACGACCCGCGCACGCGCACGGTGCAGTTCTTTGGCGACTGCCGCCCGATCGTCGTCGGCAGCACCATCGCCATCAGCTACCGCACCTGGCGTGACGCGCCGCCCGAGGTGGATCTGCCCTGCAGCTGCCAATGCCCCGGCAACAACGTCTGCGTCGACGAGGGCGCCGACGTCTGCGCCTGCGAGTGCACGCAGACGCTGACCTGTGCGGCCGGCTTCACCTTCGACGCCGACGTGTGCGGCTGCGTCTGCGACGTCACCGCCGCCGCCGCGCTCTGCCCGACGACGCACGCCCTCGACCCCGACACCTGCGCCTGCGCCTGCGCCCCCAACTGCAACGACGCCTGCGGCGCGAGCGTCTGTCAGCCGAGCCTCTGCACCTGCCAAGGCCTCGGCGGCTAAGCCCACACGAGAAACCTCACCCGCGGCCCCTCTCCATCCCTGAGGTTCTCGGGTTCAACGAGCCTGGTCGTCGACGAGCACGTCGACGAGGGCGCGGGCGGCGCGGGCTGCTGAGACGCGGCCGGCGCGCACGTCGGCGAGGATGGTGTCGCGCGTTGTCTTCAGTCGCGGATCGTGCCGCACGCGGCGCATGAGCTCGTGCTCGACGCTCGACCACAGCCACGCCTCGGCCTGCGCCGCGCGCCGCGCCGCGAGCCCGGGCGAGGCTTTCTCAAGGTGGGCGCGGTGCTCGAGGATGGTGCGCCACACGTCGGCGAGCCCGTCGCTCGTCTGCGATGAGGCGAGCAGCACCGGCGGCTGCCACGCCTTGTCGTGGTGCAAGAGGTGGCCGGCCATGCGGTAGTGCTGGGCAGTCGCCCGCGCCTCTTCGGCGCGGGGGCCGTCGGCTTTGTGGACGACGACGATGTCGGCGAGCTCGAGCACGCCGCGCTTCTGGCCTTGTAGGTCGTCGCCGCCGCCGGGGGCGACGAGTAACACGAAGGTGTCGGTGATGGCGCTGACGGCGTGCTCGCTTTGGCCGACGCCGACGGTCTCGATGAGCACGGCGCCGTAGCCGGCCGCTTCGCAGATGAGCATGGCCTCGCGGGTCTTGGCGGCCACACCGCCGAGCGCGCCGCCCGACGGCGATGGGCGCACGTAGGCGCGGTCGCTGGTGGCGAGGCGCTCCATGCGCGTCTTATCGCCGAGGATGCTGCCGCCCGTCGTCGGCGACGACGGATCGACGGCGAGCACGGCGAGCTTCGCGCTGGCGTCAGCGTCGAGGTAGCGGGCGCCGATGGCTTCGATAAACGTGCTTTTGCCGACGCCCGGCGTGCCAGAGATGCCAACGCGCACGGCGCTGCCTGTGCCGTCGTGGGCGGTGGCGCCGCGCAGGAGCTCGAGGAGGGCGACGGCTTCGTCTTGGTGGTCTGGGCGATCGCTCTCGACGCGCGTGATCGCCTTCGCCAGCGCGCGCCGCTCACCGCGCCGCACGCGCGCGGCGAGATCGATCATGTTGTCGGACGACGACGGCGCGTTGGTCACGCCGCCTGACCGTCGAGGGCCGCGAGCACCGCGAGCGCCGCCTGCGGGATCGGCGTGCCCGGTCCAAACACGCAGCTCACGCCTTGCTCCTTCAAGAACGCATGGTCCTTCGGCGGAATGACGCCGCCAGCGATGACCTTGATCTCTGACGCGCCCTGGGCGCGCAGCGCAGCGATGAGCTGCGGCACGAGCGTCTTGTGGCCGGCGGCGAGCGAGGAGACGCCGACGACGTGGACGTCGCTGTCGATGGCCAGGCGCGCGCCCTCCTCAGGTGTTTGAAACAGCGGTCCGACGTCGACGTCAAAGCCGAGGTCGGCGAAGGCCGACGCGACGACCTTCGCGCCGCGGTCGTGGCCGTCTTGGCCGAGCTTGACGACGAGCATGCGCGGACGACGGCCCTCGCGCTCGTGAAAGGCGGCGACGCGGCCGCGCACGGCCATCACCTCGTCGGTTCCTGTTGCCTGCGGCGCGTACACGCCGGTGACGACGGAGGAGTCGGCCTGGTGGCGGCCAAAGACCTTCTCGAGGGCCAAGCTCACCTCACCGACGGTGCAGCGCACGCGCATCGCGTCGATGCTGAGCGCGAGCAGGTTCGCGTTACTTTTGGCGCCGGCCTCAAGTGCCGCGAGGGCTGCGTCGGCCTTTGCTTGGTCGCGCTCGCTCTTCAGAGCTTTCAGCCCCTGCTTTTGCTCTTCGAGGACGGCGACGTTGTCGACGTCGAGCAATTCGACGCTGTCGTCGTTGTCGCTCGGGTATTTGTTGACGCCGACGATGACCTCGTCGCCGCGGTCGATGCGCGCTTGGCGGCGGGCGGCGGCCTCTTCGATGGTGCGCTTGCAGTGGCCGCTCTCGATGGCGGCGATCATGCCGCCCTTGGCGTCGATGTCGGCGATGACGGCGCGGGCCTTGTCGATGAGGTCCTTGGTGAGGCGCTCCATCATGAACGAGCCCGCCCACGGGTCGACCGTGTGGGGGATGCCCGTCTCCTCGGCGAGGATCAGCTGCGTGTTTCTCGCGAGCTTCGCCGAAAACGGCGTCGGCAACGCGAGGGCCTCGTCGAAGCTGTTGGTGTGCAGCGACTGCGTGCCGCCAAAGACCGCGGCCATCGCCTCGATGGTCGTTCTGATGATATTATTGTATGGTTCTTGTGCCGCGAGACTCCAACCACTTGTCTGACAGTGGGTCCGCAACATGAGCGACTTCGGCTTCTTCGCACCAAAGCCCTGCATGAGCTCAGACCACAGCACGCGCGCGGCGCGGAGCTTGGCGATCTCCGTGTAGAAGTTCATGCCGATGCCGAAGAAGAAGCTCAGGCGGCCGGCGAAATCGTCGACGTCGAGACCGCGAGAGAGCGCGGCCTGCACGTAGGCCTTGCCGTCGGCCAGCGTGTAGGCGAGCTCGGTGACGGCGTCGGCGCCAGCCTCCTGCATGTGGTAGCCTGAAATGGAGATCGAGTTCCACTTCGGCATATACTTTGATGTATACTCAATAATATCCGCAACGATACGCATCGAAGGCGTCGGTGGATAGATATATGTGTTTCTGACCATGAACTCTTTGAGGATGTCGTTTTGGATCGTCCCCTGGAGGTCTTCCTGTGCAGCACCCTGCTCCTCGGCAGCGACGACGAAGGCGGCGAGCACGGGCAGCACGGCGCCGTTCATCGTCATCGACACGCTCATCTCTTTGAGCGGGATGCCGTCGAACAGGACCTGCATGTCGCGCACGCTGTCGATGGCCACGCCGGCCTTGCCGACGTCGCCGGGCACGCGGGGGTGGTCGCTGTCGTAGCCGCGGTGGGTGGCGAGGTCGAAGGCGACGCTCAGGCCCTTCTGCCCGGCCTTGAGGTTCTGCCGGTAGAACGCATTTGAGGCCTTCGCCGTCGAGAAGCCGGCGTATTGGCGGATGGTCCACGGCCGCTGCACGTACATCGTCGCGTGCGGACCGCGCAGAAACGGCGCGGTGCCGGGCGTGTGCGAGAAGGCGTCGTCGGGGAGGTCGCTGGCGAAGTAGGCGGCCTTCTGGACGAGGCCTCCATCGCGGGGCCGATCGAGGCGCGCGGCGTCGCCGCCGGCCTCCTTGTCAGCGAGCTTCTTCCAGGTGGCGGAATCGGGACCTTTGGTGACGTCGACCATGCCAAGCCCATAGCCGTCGTCGTCGCTGGCGCGAAGGGGGCACTGATGGGCACAGCGGAGGGGCTCAGCGCGGAGGCACCTCGCACGGTTGCGCGGACCCCAACGAAACGGCATCACAGCGACGATGAGCGCGCCCGACAAAGACGTTGATGTCCCCCCGCCACGTCCGAACGCCGCGAAGCGCACGGCCATCTTCGCCGTCGTCGTGGGCGTCGTGCTCGGCACCTTTATCGTTCTCGGCCAGCAGGGCCGGCCCCCCGATATGCCGGCGAGCGAGCCGCATCGGCTGCAGATCAACACCAAGGGTGAGCTTGTCGGCATCGTCGGCGACGATGGGCTTGCCGAGGCGATGCTCCCCGGCGTGCAGCTCGACAAGAAGGCCACCGAGAAGCGCGTGAACACCGGCTGCACAGCCTGCCACGGCAGCCCGGGCATCGACCCCCGCACCCATGCGTGCGGCACCGCCGGCAAGTGCTTGCCTGAGCATCACCCGCCGAAGGCCGAGTGCATCAAGTGCCACCGCATGCCGCGCGCGGCGGGCAACTGACGCGCACCCCTTCGGCGGCGCGCGAGTCCACTGATTGGCCAAGGGCCGACGAGACGCCTGACAAACGCAGAGCGCCATCGACGATGAACATCGTTCGCGGGCAGGGCAGAAGAAGCCATGAGCATGCAGCCTTCGTCCTCGGCGCAGGTCCCGATGACCGTCGCCCCCGCCACCACCGCCCTCGTGACGTCCACGTTCGCCAAGCACCGACGCCTGTCGGTGCGCCAGAAGCGTCGTTGGCTCGAGGTCCTGCTGAACTGGGAGGCGAAGAACTCCTACGGCGTCTACGACGAGGACGGCCAGCACGTGTTGCAGGTGAAGGAGGAGGGCTCGGGCCTGCTCAACATCGTGAAGCGGCTGGTTCTCCGGACGGCGCGGCCCTTCCACGCGGTCGTCTACGACAACCCGATCCCCAAGCCGCTGCTCCGGCTTGATCGGCCGTTTCGTTTCATCTTTCACCGCCTCGACGTGAGCGCCGCCGACGGGACGGCCATGGGCAGCATCGAGCGTGAGTGGAGCTGGCTGCGTCGCATCTACAGCATCAAAGACGCGCGGGGCCGCGAGGTAGCGAAGCTCTTTGGTCCGATCTTCAAGCCGTGGACGTTCGAGATCCAGCTTGGCGGCGTCCAGAAGGGTCTGCTGCAGAAGCGCTGGAGCGGCTTCACCAGCGAATTTTTGACCGACGCCGACAACTTCGCCGTCGACCTGCACGACATCGCGGACCCAAACACCCGGGCCCTCTGCTTTGCCGCCACCGTCCTCGTCGACGTGGTCTACTTCGAAGCCGCGAAGCACTGATGGTCGTTGATGAAACGACGACGTCTGGCACCTCCGAGGAGCCGACGACGTCGTCGACAGCGACGGGGCCGCAAGGTCATTCATTCTGCGGCTCATGCGGACCCATTCGTCGCGAGGAGGAAGACAAGCCGGGTCGTCGGGTGACAACACCCCGGTGAAGTTGCTCCTTCCCCTCGCGCTGCTCCTCGCCGTCGTCGCTGCCGGCTGCCCTCCTGCCCCCGGCCCCGGCGAAGGAGAAGGTGAAGGCGAGGGAGAGGGAGAGGGAGAAGGTGAAGGCGAGGGAGAAGGCGAAGGGAAGGGAGAAGGCGAGGGAGAAGGCGAAGGGAAGGAAGAAGGCGAAGGAGACCGAGGCGTCTACGACGACGTCGGCCCGTTCACCGCGACCCGGGTCGATCGCGAGGTGGCGACGACGAATGGCACCTTCACCGTGGTTCGGCCTCGAACCCGTCGACGCCACCACCCTCGGCGGCGGCGTGCTGGCCCGCGACGGCCTCGACGAGGTCACCGCACCCCTCGCGATCCTCGGGGCCGAGGTCTCGTCGCCGTGCTCCCCCGCCGCTGACAGCTACGCGACGCTCTTTCCGCTGGCTCCCTCCCCGACCGTCCTCGTCACCGGCCTCGGCGCCGGCTATACGCAGCTGCAGTCGCAGGACACCTGCGTCTGCTGCATCGCCTGCTTCCCCGGCGGCGATGCCGACGCCGCCGTCGTGCTCGCCTACAGCGTCCGCTACGTGACGGCATTCATGGCCCGCGAGCTCCTCGACGACGCCACCGTCGGCGCTGCCTTCGCGGGCGCCGGCGCCGCTGATGACGTCGCCGCTGGCCTCGTCACCGTCGAGAGCCGCTGAGCCACTCCTGACAGATCCGCAGCGGCTATCCGCGGGTGAACGCGGTGACGACGTCGACAGCGTCGGGATACGACTGCACCAGCGCCCCACGGGTGCCGAGCTCGAAGTCGGCGAAGTCGAAGCCGGGGGCGACGGTGCAGCCGACGAGGGCCCAGCCGGCGCGGCCGACCCCGGGCCACACGCGCGAGCCGAACCAGCGTCGCGCGGGGACGACGAGCTGGGGTACGGCCCCCGTCGAGGGATCCGCGCCAAGTCGCTCGCGCCGCAGCGCGCCCTGCTCGTCGAAGGACACGATCTCGACGTCGTCGCCGCGATAGAAGTGCCAGACCTCGTCGGCGGCGATGCGGTGCAGCGCCGAAATGTCGCCGGCGCACAGCAGGAACAGGATCGCCGTGGAGGCCGATCGCCGCTTGCCGTCGACATAGACAACACGTGTGTCGCGATAGGTCTCGCGATAGTGCCCGCCCTCGGGATGGGGCAGCAGCTGGAGCTCGCGGACGAGGTCGTCGACGTCGCTCATGGTGCTGCTGGTGCGTCGCTGGTGGTGGTTCGGGCGCAGAGACCCCGCTCTCCCACCGCACCGGCGAGGACGCCCACACCCGACGCAGCAGAGCACAGTGGTCGCCAACGAAGGCCGAGACATCGTAGCGGTGCACAAGGCCGAGGTTGGTCCCGGCGAGCAGGCTCACGCGGCCGGCGCCATCGTCGACGAAGGTCATGACCGTCGCCGCGCCGCGCACGTGCTCGTCTAACAGAACGGTGCCGTCCTGACTGACGACCATGAGGCTCTCGCCAGTGCTGCCCACGGCGACAAGGTCGTCGGGGCCCATGGCGACGGCAACGAGGTCGCCGGAACCCACGTGGCGCACGCGCGGCGGCGCGGGATGATCGATGTCGTCCCATAGGGCGACCTCCCGCTGCAGTCGCTGCTCGTCGCGGCGAGGCCGATGAAGATGACGAGATTCCGGAGGGTGGTGGTCGTGCGCAAGCGCGCAGCGTTGCCACGGTGTCGGGCTTCGGCAGAGGAATGCCGAAGAACTCTTTGTCGAGGCCGAGGACGTCGACGCCCAACGCAGCGGCGAGCTTGTCCTTAAACCCCTCAAACGCCTCCTCCTCTTCATACCAGGACGGCGGCATGAGCCCGAAGCGCAGCCGCAGACTGCCGTCGGTCATCACCATGATGCTCGTGCCGTCGTCGAACTCGTCGAGACCGTGCTCCTCGCTGACGTCCAAGTCTTCCACGCTCACCTCCGGGTCAACGCGATCGTGCGAACCATCGCACGCCACGCGACGCGCTGTGGTTGCGCACGACGCAAGAAGATCCTGAGCCAGCTGATGAGCACTACAAGCCGAGGGCTGTGACGCGGTCCCAGACGTCGCACTCGGCCTCGGCGACGCCGGCCTGCACTGACGTTGGGCTGGCGATGACGAAGGTCTGCGCGGGATCGCTCGTGACGCGCGGCCAAGCGGCAGAGGGTGCGCCGTTGCGCGCGAGGGCTGCCCATTCGTCGACGAGGAGGGCGGAGACGTCGGCGTCGATCGCGCGAAACGTATTGCCCGAGCGTGGCTGTTTACGCTCGCGCGACACGCCGCACACCGCGTGGCGCGCGCGCCACAACGACGTCACGAGGTCGACGGCGGCTCAGCCATCGAGCGCGTCGCCCAAGAGGTGCGTGCCTCGACCATGCAGGTCGTAAAGACCGAAGTGAAAGACGCCTGCTGGTCTTGCGCGTCGACAAACAGCTCGACTGGGACGACGTCGCCCGCGTCATGCTCGACGAGGGCGAGGATGCAGCGCCGGCGGCGGTCAAGAAGAAGGCGGCCGCCCTGCGCAAGCGCTTCGGGCGCGTCAAGGAGCGCCTACGCGCTCTCGCCGTCGCCGAAGGTGTGTTGCCGAGCTGAAGCGTCGGTGTTCAGCGCCTCGGCGTTGAAGCTCAGAACTCAGGGACAGTCGTGCAGCTCGTGCCGTCTTCGACGGTGGCGGCGCTGTCGGTGACGCCGTCGTCGCACAGCTGACGATAGAGGACGCCGCGGGCCTGGCACTCACCACACGACAGCTCGGTCGCGCTCGTGCCGTTGTACGTGCAGGTCGTGGTGCCGTCGGCGCACTCTGGGCAGGTGACGAACTCATGGGCGAGGTCGCAGACGCTGCCCTGGGCGTCGCTGGGGGGCTCGCAGCCGAAGAGGCCGACGACGGCGAAGACGACGAGAGAAAGACGGGGGATGCTCATGCGGTCTGACCCTGTCTGCGCAGCAGCTCGGCGTAGCCAAGCTCAGAGAGCTGCTTGATGAGCCCGCCGGCGAGCTCCTTGCGCTTCACCTCGAGGTCCTTCTTCGCCTTGTCGTCGGTGCCCGGCCGGGCCTCCATCTTGTCGTAGCGGGCGGAGGCGAGGGTGGTGTCGGCGAGGGCGCCAAAGCCGCTCGCGAGCTTCATCAGCGCCTCTTTGCGCGTGCCGGTGCTTTCTTCTTTGGCCGCGTTCTCGAGCTCGGCGCGCGTCTCGTTGGCGAGGGCGACGAGGGCCTGCTGCTGGTCGGTGCGCAGCATGCTCAGGCGATCGCCGGGGTTGTTGAGGTCGAGCTTCGCCATCGTCTTCGTCGTCGCCACGAGCGAGCCGAGCTTGTCGGCCGCGTCGGTCTTGCCGGCGCCGGCGAGGCCAGCGCGGAGGATTTCAGCGCTGTCGGTGAGCAAGGGCAGGGCGGCGGCGATGTTGGCGTTCTCGGTGACGGGTATGCCTTGGGCCGCCTTCTTCTGATCGCTCACCGACGTCTTCGCCGCCCACGCGCTGTCGACGAGCGTGCCGCCGAGGGCCACCCACGGGAAGGCGACGCCGATGCCTTGGGTGAGGGTGTTCACACCCTCCTTGAGAACCTTCTCGACGTCTCTGGGCTTCTTCGTGAGCTGCGACAGCAAGTTGGCGCCCGCGAGCAGCGTGCTGCCGACGGAGACGATGTTGCCGATGACGGGCAGGGCCTTCGCCCCCGTCGACGCCACCTTCGCCGTCGTTCCAGCGACTGTCGCCGCCTTCGCCGCCGTCGACGCTGCGCCGACGGCCGTGCCCGTCGCCTTCACGGTCGCGCCAGCGACTTGAGCGCCGTCGCCGAGGAGCTTCGGGCCGAGCTTCGCGGCGGTCTCTGCCACCTTTGGGCCGAGGGTGTGCCCGAGCTTGGGCGCGATCTGCTCCATGCCCGACAGCGCCGCTTTGATGGCCTGGGGGTTCTTCGCCGGCACGCCGGTCACCTGCAGGAAGTGCTGGGCGACGTCTTTGGTCGACGACGTGAGCGCGGCCGTGAAGCCCTCTTTGCCGAGCTTCGCGGTGAGCTGGGCGATGTTGGCCATCGCGTTTGGGTCGCTCATGACGCTCATCGCCGTCTGCTGCGCCATCGACGACAGCTGCGGGCCGATGGCGTCGCCGATCGCCTTGAGCTCGGGCGGGGCTTTGTCGGCCCAGAGCTGTGACGCGACGTCGCCGGTGAGTTGTTTGGCGAGCTTGAACTCCGGCGAGAGCTCGTTCTTCGCGACGGCCGTGCCGTTGTGGCTCGCCTGGATGGCGGCGTGTTTGTCGACGGCGTTCTGCCCAGCGGTCTGCCCGGTGACGGGACCGGCGGTGACGTTGGTCTCCGTCTGACCGAGCTGCGCCGTCGTCTTTAGGTCGGTGTTCTTCTTCAGGTTGGCGCGCGCGACCGAGACGTCGACGCCAGCCGCGCCGAGCCGGTCGAGGCTCGCGTCTGACACCTTGAGGTTCGGGTCCTTGAGCCGCGCCTCAAGGTTCTTTTTCACGTCGGCGGCGAGGGGGCCGGCGCGCTTGATCGCGGCCTCGATGGCCGGCAGCTCGTTGCCGTGGAGTTGCCCGTTGGCAAACGCCTTCGCGAGGAGCTGCGAGAGCTCCGCCGGCGACAGCGCCTGCGGCGTCTC
>Ga0169931_10011949_pt1 | contig 12126 bp, 8 predicted proteins | sample Kivu_15m_20L_FD_129675 | JGI IMG/M metagenome (GOLD analysis project Ga0169931, IMG submission 129675) | Freshwater microbial communities from Lake Kivu, Western Province, Rwanda to study Microbial Dark Matter (Phase II) - Kivu_15m_20L... | ecosystem: Environmental > Aquatic > Freshwater > Lake ...
ACGATCTTTACCTGGACACCAGGAACGACCTTCATTCTCCAACCCGGAGGATGTTGTTGAGGTCGAACTGGATGGAGTTGGCACGTTGCGGAACCCGGTAGTCGCAGAGAAATAACCCAGAGCCTCGTAACCGAGCAATTCGATCAACCGACCAGCTTGGTCGCCGGGTCGCTCGGGGAAGAACTGGGAGGAGGTGACTCAATCGCAATACAAAAAAGTGATTGGCGAGAACCCAATCGAATTTCAGAGTGACAAAGCAGCAATGCTCGATCCTCAAACTGGCCAAGGGGCAAAGGAAGTTGATAGTTCGAAGCATCCGGTACCGATCCAGTCGGACCCAGCGAGGGCACGTACCGCGTACATAGCGGAGGAAGTTGGTTCTTTCCGGAGGCCGCGCGTTGCCGGTCGGCTTGCCGATTTGGGCTGATCCGGCCGTCCCAACACATCGATGACACCGGTTTCCGCATTTCCCTGAGCCGATCTGCAATCCCCAAATAGTTGTCGCCCGATACCCTTTCGAACTCTCTGACTCTCTGGTTAACGAGCGCCACTGCTCAACAAACCATTTGCTCTCGCGCCCCCAGACAAGAAAAGGAGACCGGAGGTTTCGCAGTGGGGATAGCCGTAACACGTCGTTTCTCGATAACATGATCACGTCCGCCGCCGTGCTCGACTGCCTCAACATGCATCATGACTTCGAGGCTATTTTCAAGCCCGGTGTTTATCCTCATCTGAAGATCGTGATGACGACCGGCATTGCCTTTGCGTTCTAACATTCACCACTCACGAAATCCAACTACGGCCGGGCCAACTACCAGCCGCAGCCCTACAGGGAGCGTCCATGACTATCTCACGGTTTACGAAATTGCTGCTCACGATGCTGACATGGACTGCCGCTGTCTGCTGCGCCTCACCCAAGGCCGCTTTGGCGCAGGGAAAACCGCTCAAGGTCTTCATCCTCGCCGGCCAGTCGAACATGGAGGGGCATGCAGCAATCAGTACTTTTGACTACATCGGCAAGGACCCTCTTACGGCCCCCATTCTCAAGGAGATGCGCAATCCGGATGGAACCCCACGTGTCTGCGATAAAGTGTGGATGTCCTATTTGACCGGCCCTTATGATGGCAGTGCCAATGGTGAAGGACTTGGAAAACTGACCGCCGGCTTTGGCGCACGCGGAGATCAACCCACCAAGATGTGCAGCAAGATCGGTCCCGAGTTCACATTCGGAATTTACATGGAGAAAGGGCTTCAGCAACCGATCCTGATTATCAAGACCGCTTGGGGCGGTAGATCACTCAACACCGAATTCCGTCCACCCAGCGCCGGGCCATACAAGTTGCCCAAGCAGATTCAGGAAGTTTGGGATCAGCATCCCCAGGGTGCCCATGGGATCCCCAAACTCGAAGACCGAAAAAAATGGCAGGATGAAAAGGACGCTGCCTCGGGCGTCTTTTACCGGATGATGGTCGAACATGTGAAAAGCGTCTTGGCGGATCCCAAGCGGGTCTGTCCGGAATACGACGAGAAGACTGGCTATGAGTTGGCCGGATTTGTCTGGCTTCAAGGTTTCAACGACCTCGTCGATGGGACAGCCTACCCAGGCGGAAATTATGACGAATACTCACGATTGCTGTCACACTTTATTCGCGATGTCCGCCAAGACCTGTCAGCCCCGAAGATGCCCTTCGTGATCGGCGTACTGGGAGTCGGAGGAGAAAGCGAAAGCGAGGCCTTCCGCAAAGCCATGGCCGCTCCGGCCGACATGCCGGAGTTCAAGGGAAATGTGGTTGCTGTGGAGACAGCTCCCTTCTGGGATTATGACATTGCCGCCGCCGAACCGAAGAAGAACGAATATGACAATATTGTCGGCACGGCGCACGCCTTGAATGCGGATGGGACGATCAACAGCCAGTGGAAATGGGAAAAATACTGGAAGCCGCTTGGTAAAACACTGCCAGAGGAACGAATCTGGCGATTCATGACGATCGATGCCACTGAGAAAAGGGACCAGCTGGAATCCTATGACGCACGGCGTTTCCGTGACATCACTCTGCCAGCCGGAATGGAGACTTGGTATCAGCCTGACTTCGATGACCGCAAATGGACGGAAGGAAAGGCCCCGATCGGCAAAGGTACCTGGGATCACAGCGGGATCAAACTGGAACGATTTCCCTCGCGATGGGGAGCGGGCGAATTTCTGCTGATGCGGACAAGCTTTGAAGTTGACGATCTCAACCACGATTCGTATCGCCTCGCAGTTTTGGCGAGACAAGGATTTCATGTCTATTTGAACGGAGAAAAGATCCACACTTACATCTGGTGGCAGGACAAGCCGTTTTACCGTTCCATCGTCCTCGAAGAGGAACAGATCAAACATTTGAAGAAGGGCAAGAACGTCTTAGCAGTCTACGCCAACGACCAATATAGTCCTGACTCTCCGCAACACTATTCCGCGCTCGATGTGCGGATTGAGTGTATCACCAAGGCAGATCAAGAGATGCTCGACCTCGCCCTGGAGGAAGTCCTTTCGCCCAAAGACAGGGAGGCTCTCAAAGGCGCTTCCAATGGTGGTTACCATTACTTTGGAAGCGCGAAGATCTTTGCCCAAATGGGCAAAGCATTCGCGGAGGCTTTGCTACCTTTTCAGAGATAAGTGATGAGGCTTCACTGCCATTTGCAAAAAGTCTTTTCGTGCGGGCGTGATCGAAAATTCGGGTTCAAGTTACAGATGGAAGGGGGGGACTTCTGGCGATGTCCCTCTGCCGCAACGGCCTTGAGTTGCTGTGCTGCCGATACCGCTATCCATGGCCAGCACTATCGAAACGCTCCTCGATACATTTCATGATGTTTTTTAAGTGCGGTTCCACAACCCGGTAGTAAACCTTGCGGCCATCTTTCTCGCTGTCGAGAAGGCCACACCGCTGCATCAACCGCAAGTGCTCCGACGCCATCGCTGTCGGCAAATCACAGCTTTCCGCCAATTCGCCGACCGTGTAATACCCCGATAACAACATCTGGATCATTCGCAATCGATGCGGATGCGCAAGAACGCGGAGACACTCCGCTGCTTTGCCCAGTGCGTCCAAGTCGGTAAGCCGAAGTCCAGCTTTCGCCATCGCCTTGTTCCTTTATTGATTCAATGTATCGGAACATCCCGACCTGTCAATTCGTTTTCTTTGGGGGCGAGTTTTCTGTTGGGGCGTGGCACCCCCGCGAACCGACTGCGAAAAGCCAACTCCTTCCCGCCTTATTCTGAACACCAGCGATTGAGCGATTGGCCGGAGGTTACGCAGCGGCTACGGGAATCAGTATTTGGGAAAAATCGCTGGAGAAGGAAAACGTTCTTCGATGCTGTTCGCATCATTGAGATACTCCTCGCGAGGCACATCGACCACGGGCCAGTTCCCGGGCCGGACCCGGACAATCCTCCCAGGCCGAAGACCTTCAATAATCAGATCCGTCTCGAAACGGATCTGGATACCGCTGCTACCCATCGGTGGATCGCTAGCGCTTTTGATCACCTCCAAAATCGTACCTCTGGATGCCATGTGCGCCGGACTATATGCACCATGCACGTGCTTCAAGGTGTTTTCTACAGCGTTCATCATCGCTGGAACTCCTTGTTTAAAATCCGCGTACAAGGCAGCATCCATACCCCCGAACAGCGTTGCAGTCACCACAGCTCGACCAAAACTGCCGTAATCGACGGAATCGACCCAACCTGCCATCCAGCGGCTTCGAATGAACGACTTATGGACTTTTGTTTGATTCCGTGCTGCACGCTCAATTGCTGTGTCATCCCACCAGATGTCCGAAATATGGAAACGGGTGAAGACCCCATCGGGCGTTGGCTTCCATACAACACCCAACAGAACCTCTTGATCATCAAGTGCCCTCTTTCCACTGATGGGCCACGCCCCCTCGGCAATCAAATCCTCAATCGCAAGCAGTTCGCGGCCGCGCCAAATGCGAGTCGCCGCATCGAACGTCATCGTTTGCTCGATCGCTGCGGCATCCGAATGATCCCTCGTTTCGCGACGGGCGACCAACATTCCCTCGTTATTCTGAATCTCCAGCTCCTTGAGTCGCCAGACTTTTCCCTCGCGAAGGCAGAGACTCGGCTCGTCTTCGAGCAGGAGCATATGGTTCTCCGCGGGTTCTACCCCCGCGCCGCGATTATGGTTGGCATCCTTTTCCTTATTATTGACCGGCAAAACGGGGACTGCAGAGATTCGCGGATCGGGGGGCAGAAACGCTCGCGCATGCAGTACCGTGCCGAGCGGAACATCCCTCAGGTCTGCGGGGCCTCCTCGATAACGAATGATCCCATACGGAAGCATCGCAAACGGCTGCGGATCGTTTCGGAAAAACATCCCCGATCCGGCGACACGGATCGAACCTCGACGGTTCGCGTGATCCACAAAAACAAGTTCACCCATATAAATATGAGCTTTATCGACTGGCGGAAACTCTCCAGCCTGAGGTCGAAAAGGTTCGTTTTTGGTGGCATCCGCTTCTTCCGCAATGGCTGATGACCGCAGCAAAAAACCTCCCACTGCAGCAAACACGAAGCAGGAACAAACAAGACTCATGACTGAGCGATACAAACCGAAGGATGCAAACAACCTGTTTGCTCCAACCTGATTCTTATCCTGCACTTTCCAATCTTCAACAATCATGACTGATTTCCGCGCATCTTCACCGAGATTCCAGATTTGGCTCAGAGCCTCTCCAAAAAGGGGTCTGACCCTCTCCGGCAAGGGCCAAAACTAATGAAAGCGACTTGCCTCCAAAGGGTCTGCCTCCAAAGGGTCAGACCCCTTTTTGGAGAGGCTCTCACACATCGATCGCCTTGTTGCTATCGCCAAACCGATCGACCTCGCAGCCCATTTTCTGGACCATCATCAGCAGGAGGTTGCTCATGTAGGCATCGGGATTCGCCGGTCGACTGCACAGACTGTAATGCTCGGCTGGTTTATCGAGCTGGTAACCCGAAAAATGACCTTGGTTGAAATCGAGGTGGCTCCCATGTTGAAGCCCAAGATTGGAACCGCCGGCGAGCACAAGCGGAAGATTTGCGTTACCGTGGCTATGACCGTAGCACATCCCGCTTCCGAATAGAGCCATCGTGGAACCGAGCAGCGGCTGGCCGTTCAGATCTTTGGCTTCCCCAAGCCTTGTCAAAAAGTAGCTGAACTGCTCGATGGCAAAAGTGTCGTACTTGGTGAGCTTCTCCATATAACCGGCGTCGCCACCATGATGGCTGAGCTGATGGCGGGACTCGGTAATACCGATCTCCGGGATGGAGAACGCATCTCCTTCGCCGCCTAAGCTGAAGGTTGCCACTCGCGTGACATCGGTTTGAAACGCGAGGACAATCAAATCATAAACGGTTCGAAAGTATTCTCCGGCGAGTGTCGCAGCAACATCGCGGTTGGTGCGATTGCGATCGCTTTCCGAAATACTGGGAAGGGGCGTATCGAGCCAAGCATCTGCCCGCCGAGTCCGCACCTCCGCCTCGCGGACTGAATTGAGGTATTGTTCGAGCCGCCCTTTGTCGCCAGTGCCCATCGCTGCTTCGAGCCGACGGACTTCCTCGAGATTCGCATCCAAGACGCTGCCTTTACGGCGCAACGATTTCCGCTGTGCGGCAGTACCACCTTTGGGCTGCTCAAAAAGCGAGGCGAAAATTTCGCTACATCGGCGCATCGAAGGCAGACGAACGCCGTCTGCAGTCCAGCTGAGCGATTCACCGGTCAGGGCAATCTCCATCGACGGGTACCGTGTGTGCTTTGCGGTGAACTCCGCCATTTTCTGATCGGCCGAGATGGTGTTCCGATCCGAAGGTCCTAGCTTTCCACCAGTTAACCAAACCGAGATGCAATTATGGTGATGTCCCAAAGCCCCGGGATGATGGAGACCGCTGATGGGAGTGATGACATCGCGGTGCTTTTCAAGCGGCCTCAGCGAGCGGGAGAACTGGTAATCCGTCCCCGGCTGCGTGATCTGGTAATTGAGCGAGTGCACGCCGTTGGCTAGATAAATGAAAGCACTACGGCTTGGGGACTGCGCCGGATCGGCAGCGTGAAGTGGAATCATGCACTCTAGGAGCGGGAGTGAAACGCAACTCCCCAGTGCACGCAAGGCATGTCGCCGATCGATCAGCCAAGATTGGGATAGAAAGTTCATCGTCGAGCCCTTTTCTAAGTTGTGGTGAGCGGTGAGCCTTTAGAGCGTCTCCGAAAGGGGGTCTGACCCTTTGGAGGTAAGAGGCTCTCCGAAAAGGGGTCTGACCCTTTGGAGGCAAGTCGATTTCATTAGTTTTTTGGCCGTGCCGGAGAGGGTCAGACCCCTTTTCGGATAGGCACTTCGTCTTTGCGTGCAAGCGATGTGCATATGGTTAAGTTCAGTCCGCTGCTGGCTTCATCTCTTCCTCATCAAATTCGATAGCGCCACCGCACGAACAATATCGCGAACGCCGTACTGCTTCTTTTTTGCTTCATCGACGATCGACTGGATATCATCGGCGTCGTCCACGGTGAGTACGCGTCGAAGGGCATAGGTACAAAGGTGTTCGATGAACGCTCGTGCAATCCCTTCACGATCTTCAAATAAAAGTTTTTTGAACTGCACAGGGTCCTGAAACGCGCGACCATCCGGCATCGTTCCTGAGGCATCGATAAGTGGGTCCTCGCCGAGCCCTTTTTCTACTCGTTCGCGTGTCCTCCACTGGCCGATCGCATCGTAATTGTCCCAAGCGATACCGAAGTGATCGATCTTGGCATGACAAGCAGCGCAATTCGGGTTGCTGCGATGCGACTCGATCTTTTCGCGAATCGTCGTCTTCGGACTGTCCGCCACGTTGGGTTCAATCGGGTCTACATTTGCTGGCGGCGAGGGTGGTACCTTGCCATAGATCACTTCGCTAACCCACACCCCGCGATGAACCGGACGATGGCGAGTCCCATCGGAGGTAAGTCCAAGCACCGCTCCCATCGTCAGCAGTCCACCTCGACGATCCTCAGGTCGCAGGGAAACACGTTGAAAACCATCCGTGCTCGGCTCGGGCAGCCCATAAAATTCACACAGGCGTGAATTTACCATCGTCCAGTCGGAATCGATAAAACTGTCGAGCGGTAAATTTTTCGAATACATTTCCCGAAGGAACTCCACAGGTTCTCGCCGTAAGCTCACTTCTAACCACGCGTCGTAGGTGGGATACAGTTTTTGGTCCGGCGGAAACATGCCGAGGCGATTGAGCTGGAGCCATTGTCGGGTGAAATCGTCGACAAAACGATTCGACTTTTCGTTGACCAACATCCGATCGACCTCGGTTGCCAAATAGTCCCCTTCGAGAGAGCCCTCTTTGGCGATCGCGAATAAGCGGTCATCAGGCATGGAACTCCAGAGAAAATACGATAGCCGCGAAGCAAGCTCCCAGTCGGTGAGTCGTTCGCGCGGCTGTGGCTGGCCTTCCACGATGTAAATAAACTGCCGCGAAGTGAGCACTCCCTGCATGGCGAGGCGATAGGCATCGGCCAACGATTCACCCGCATCGCGTTCCGCCTGATAAGCATGCAGATAAGCGGCCAATTCCTCGCGATCCACTGCGCGTCGCCACGCGCGTTCGGCAAAACGCTGGAGATGCTCGGCGACAGCCTCGGCGTTTGCGTCTGGCGGCGGAATCAATCCAGTACGACGCTTTTTCTCGTCGTCGGTCGTGATCGGACCCTCCCATTCGATCCAATCGAGGATCACGGTCGAGAAGATGCCGTTACCTTGATCATCGAACATCTGCGGCGCGTTGGCACTCAGCAAGAACGACTCGCTGCTGTGCGTGAAGAGATAGCCGCTGGGGCTCGTGAGCGCGTTACGGAAGGCTGCCCCTTGTCTTCGATCGATGACGTTCGTCGATACAACGCAGAAGTCGAGCGATATTGGCATCTCGAGAAAGACTTCGAACTCATAAACTTGCGGTTGATCTTCGGGCGCTGTGAGATCGAAATCAATGACGCTGTCGACCGTCTCCTCACCGGTGGATTTGCCGATACTCAGATGGGCGGGCTGTCCGCCGATGGGACGAATGCCGCTGGCCTGAATACGGACTTTGTAGAGCCCGCTGTGCTCCGGGCCGGTTTGTCCAAACCAGTGCGGAGCAAGGGCCGTTTGCACGCGACCTGGAAACAACAAATAACGTAACGGCCGCTTGATGCCGAATCGATCGAGAATCGCTTGCTGATCTTTTCCCCCATTGTATCGGAGTTCGGCAGCAGTTTTTAGGACTTTACGAGATTCCCCCGAGGCGTCTGTAAACGCGCGATCGAGGACCAGCCCTGCCGCTCGATAGTATCGATCTACATGCGAGGGCGAGAGTGAAAGCTCGGACCCGATTCTTTCAAAACCGTGCCAAAGGGAATCTTCGTTCAGCTCACCAGGCTTGGCAGGATCGTAGCGAACGCCAAGGAGGTCGTAGACCGTGTTTTGATACTCTCTTCGGCTGAGGCGATAGTGGGCAACCGCAGGCCTCGCCGCCATTCGTGCCGCGCGCCCCTCTTTCAGTCGAGCATCGAGACTGGTTAGGAACGCGGCAATCTCTTGCTCAGTCGGCTGGGGTTCTGTTTCCGGTGGCATCTCGCCACTATTAACCTTTTCAAGGATTTCACCCCAAAGGTGCGAATCCGCCCCAGTTTTGTAGTCGCGAGAAAGCTGATCGATCCGAACGTCGCTCTTCTCGACCTCGGGCCCATGGCACGTGAGGCAATGTTTCTCCAGAAACTGCTCAAGCGGTTCCGCGGCAAGCGTCACTTGGATGTTGCCCAAGAGCGCGCCAACAAGCCCCAGCTCCAGGAGCAACACCATCAGCAAGGTTCGAGACCGTTTCATGGTAGTTGCCTGCGACGAGTTCCCCCGTGCGATTCCATAACCGAATCGATGCTTCTTCCACTTTAAGCAATTGACGGGGCCAAAAGTACCCACCAGGGATTGAATTCAGGGCTTTCCTCGTCGTGGTGACAAAGATCGATTCGGGGAGCCTCTCTTCGGGAAGCCTCTTGCTGCGGGAAGCCTCTTGCGGAATGATGCGGCGGACTCGCAAAATCCCGATCCTGACCGTGGTAAGCCAGGTGGATGTGACCAGTCCTGGGAGCCAAACGACTCCAGGCCGCCTGGCCATATCCCGAGAGCATCCGCAACCTCTCCCTTTGCCTGACCCGCATTTTTTTTCCACAGGCAGTTGACACGCGCCCATTTGCTGTACAATACGCCCCGATGGTGGCCGCAAGGCAGGTTGAGCGACGATGCTCCCTGCAAACGTCGCTCCTTGTTTGGACCATCCAGGGCATTCGCTGGGAACTGGCCGAGAGCTGGGACCTGGCAAAGAACTGGGAAATTGAGATTCATTGAGGTTCAAGGAGCGCGGGCTTCGACAAGAAGATCAAGCCTGGCTGAAAAAGTGCGGCAAGAGACATGAGGAACTTTCCATCATGAATCGGCGGTTGCTGGTTCAACGACGCGGGCCATGGTTTCCGTTGCCATGGCATTCGAGTTTCCTTCTGGTCCTGCCAATTTTGAGGAGTCCCTGACCATGACTATGGAGCTGATTTCGAAGGAGAAGATGTGCGCGGCGCCGGCGGCTCGCAATTTCGACATCGCGGATGCACGCGTGACCGATCACGAGCTCTCCGCTGCCCTTGGCAAGTATTGGGGCTTTACGACATTTTTGCCGCTCCAGTCGGAAGCTGTCGCCGCCGATTTAGCGGGTCGCGATTCGCTGGTCGTGCTCCCGACCGGAGGGGGCAAGTCCCTGTGTTACCAATTACCAGCTGTTGTCAGCCCCGGATGGACGCTCGTGATTTCTCCGCTGCTGTCGCTGATGAAGGATCAGGTTGACCGGCTGAAGCGATTAGGGATTCGGTCTGCAGCATTGAACAGCACGAATTCGGGACTTGAGCGGAGCGCCACGCTGCGGGCCCTTGAGGCTGGGGCGCTGAAGCTGCTTTATGTTGCCCCGGAGCGAGTAGTCGGTGAACTAGGGCGCGACTTTGCCTCCGTTCATCCGCCACGGAGCATCGTTGTCGATGAAGCGCACTGCATCAGCGCTTGGGGGCATGATTTTCGCCCCGAGTATCGGGGGCTTCGAAACTTGCGCGACGCGTTCCCCAAAGCAGCCTGGCATGCCTTTACTGCGACGGCGACGGCGGAGGTACGGCAGGACATCAGCGAGCAGCTGCATCTTCGGCACCCACAACTACTGATCGGCAGTTTTTTCCGCCCTAATCTCCACTACCATGTCCTTCCGCGTGATCATGGCCGCAAGCAGCTTTGTGCGATCATCGATCGGCATCGTCATTCGGCCGGAATCATCTATGCAATTTCGCGGAAGAAAGTCGAGCAGCTGAGTAATGACCTTAATGGCCTTGGTTATCGAACCTTGCCTTACCATGCAGGAATGAGTGATCACGACCGTGCGGCGGCACAGGAAGCGTTTCTGCACGATCGGATCGAGGTGCTCGTTGCCACGGTTGCGTTTGGGATGGGGATCGACAAGCCGAATGTGCGGTATGTGATTCACGCAGAGCTGCCACGATCGCTGGAAAATTACCAACAGGAGAGCGGTCGAGCCGGGCGCGATGGGTTACCTGCCGAGTGTTGGCTGATGCATTCGGCTCAAGATGCCATCATCTGGCGAAAGATTCTCGAGCAGAGTTCCAGCGAGGTTCGCATCCAAGCCGACCGGGCGCTTGCTCGCATCGAGTCCTACTGCAGCGCGCTGGTCTGTCGCCATCGCCAACTCGTCGGGCACTTTGGCCAGGACTTGCCTCTGCCCGTCGCTGCAAATTGCGGGGCGTGCGATCTTTGTCTCGGGAGCGTCCCCATGGTTGCCGATCCGCTAGTGACGGCGCAGAAAATTCTTTCTTGTGTCATTCGAGTTGGCGAGCGGTTTGGAGCGGAGCATGTGGCCAAAGTTCTGATGGGCAGTGGCGAGGCACGTCTGACTCAGATCGGCCACGATCGCTTGAGCACTTATGGGCTGATGCGGGAAACATCGCGGCCACAAATTCGCGACTGGATCGAGCAACTTGTGTCGCAGAGGCTCCTGGAACGAACAGGCGAATATGCTGTGTTGCAAGTGACGCAAGCCGGGAGAGAGCTGCTCCGCGGGGAAGGGGTCGTCCGCCTTGGATTTCGCAAGCCGCCAGCCGAAAACGACAGACATTCAGGGCGACCTCGCTTGTCGCCTGTCGAAATGCTGCAAGGAGTCGACCTGGAGCTGTTCCACTGCCTTGCCAGTTGGCGCAAGGAAGCTGCCGCGGCGGCTTCGGTCCCAGCCTTTGTCATCTTCAGTGACCGGACGCTGATTGACTTGGCACAGCGCCGACCGGCCGACGTGTCGAATCTGCAGCTCGCCTATGGGATGGGCACCCAGAAAATCACCGATTACGGAACCGCAGTGCTGGCTCTGGTCGATCGCTTCTGCAGCGACCGTCAACTTGAGCGAAATTGCCAGCCCGCAATCGTACCGGAATCGGCAGGCGGGGGCGATCGATCGCAAGTGACCGATTCGGCACGGCTCGCTTGGCCCCATTTCGATCAGGGGAAATCGTGCGCCGAAGTGGCCCGTCTTTTAGGCCGCGCCGTCTCGACCGCAGAAGGTTATTTTGCGAGCTATTTGACCGATCGTCGAGCCACGGATCCGCGACGTTGGGTGAGCGCTGAAGCGATCGATGAAATTGAACGAGCGGTCGATGAGGTTGGCATGGAGAAGCTGAAACCAATTTTCGAACGTCTCGCCGGCAAGCATTCCTATACCGACATTCGCACGGTTGTGATTTGCCGACAGAATCGCAGCTGAGCCAGGCGCTCCGGCCGCTGTCGCCGCCGCAGCAGCAGCGGCAGCGGCAGCGGCGAGTCCGAGTCGCAACGCGCGTCGCACCCGAGGTAAAACCCCTGCATGCGTAGAGCTCAGGACATAAAAAGGAGTTCGTGCTTCAGGTCGGATTTCCTCGTACTCGTACTCAGTGAAACGGTACTCGTACTCGTACTCGAAGGGGCGCAGATGACCGAACCAGTTTTTGACCACGAACGACTCGACGTCTATCGACTTGCGATCGAGTACGTTGCTTC
>Ga0169931_10011951_pt1 | contig 12126 bp, 9 predicted proteins | sample Kivu_15m_20L_FD_129675 | JGI IMG/M metagenome (GOLD analysis project Ga0169931, IMG submission 129675) | Freshwater microbial communities from Lake Kivu, Western Province, Rwanda to study Microbial Dark Matter (Phase II) - Kivu_15m_20L... | ecosystem: Environmental > Aquatic > Freshwater > Lake ...
GCGGAGGGCACCGTGCCCGAGCGCCGACGTTTCTGCCAGGCGGGTAGGCCATGCACGGATGGTGTCCGATACGGGCGGGCGTCAAGACCGCGCTGGCCGCCCCTCATAATGCGGTAGCCCTGCTCCTCCTCCCTCTTGTCATCCCATTCGAGTTTGATTTAATTTATTTTCCAAACCTTCTTCTCAGGTTGCCGTCGGACCGTTGTGATCAGCAGTCTTCTGCTGCGAAAACGGATTCCAGGATTTCGTCGGCGCCAGGAATTTTCGGGATGGTCTTTGAGGTAATCAGATGATCGAAGTTCAGGGGCTCGTTAAGGAGTTTCGCGGCGGTATTCGTGCAGTGGATCGAATCTCGTTTGAGGTTCCCCGCGGACAGATACTTGGCTTTCTCGGGCCAAACGGTGCCGGTAAATCGACGACGATGAAGATTCTGACGTGCTTTATCGAACCGACCGGTGGGACGGCGCGGGTCGAGGGGCACGATGTCCTGACCGACTCCCTCGCGGTTCGGCGGCGCATTGGCTACCTTCCTGAGAGTGCGCCGTCCTACGGTGAGATGACGGTTTCAGAGTTTCTCATGTTTGTCGCCGAACTACGTGGCAAGCGTGGACGCGATCGCATCGTCGCCGCCGAGCGCATTCGCGAGGTCTGCTTTCTCGAAAGTGTCTGGCATCAGGCGATCGAGACCCTCTCCAAGGGTTATCGGCAGCGCGTTGGCTTCGCCCAGGCACTCATTCACGATCCACCGGTGCTCATTCTCGACGAGCCGACCGATGGTCTCGATCCCAACCAGAAGCATGAAGTTCGCCAGCTGATCCGTCGCATGGGGGCCGACAAGACCATCATCCTGTCGACGCACATTCTCGAGGAGGTCGAGAGCGTGTGCCATCGCGCAATCATCATTGCGCGCGGCAAAATCGTGAAGGACTCGACGCCGGCCGAGCTGATGCAGGATTCCCAGCTGCACAACGCAGTAACGATGACCTTTGGCGGTACGGATCTTGAAGCCGCGCGGCGTCTGCTTTCCGGACTGGCTGATGTGCGCGCGGTTGAGGCTGTGGTCGGAGCGACGAATACACTTCGCGTCTTTCCCCGGGAGGGTCGCATGATCGCCAGCACCGTCTCCCAACTTGTGCGTGAGCGCAGCCTCGCCGTTGATGAGATTCACGTGGAGCAGGGCCGGCTTGACGAAGTGTTTCGTCGCGTGACGGGCGGGGCACGAGGAACAGCTACGAAAGTGCGGGGTCAACATTCAACCCAGCACACGGAGGGTCACTGAGCCATGACGCAGTTTGCACCGCTATTCAAACGTGAGTTTCTCGGCTACTTCCGCTCGCCGGTCGCCTATGTCTTCATTGTGATCTTTCTTCTCGCGAGTGTCGGCTCGACGTTTTTCCTCGGGCGGCTCTACGACAGCAATCAGGCAAGTCTCGCGCCATTCTTCAGTTATCTGCCTTGGCTATACCTGGTTCTGGTCCCAGCAGTCGGGATGCGACTGTGGGCAGAGGAGCGTCGCACCGGCACCATCGAGTTCCTGTTCACACAGCCAGTCACGATGCCAGAAGCCGTCCTTGCGAAGTTCACGGCTGGGTGGGCTTTCATTGCGATTGGGCTGTGCCTGACGTTCCCACTGGTTGTCACTGTGAACTATCTCGGGGAGCCGGACAACGGCGTCATCTTTGCTGGCTATCTCGGCAGTCTTCTGATGGCCGGAGCGTATTTGGCGATTACGTGCGTGACGTCCGCGGCCACGAAGAATCAGGTCGTCAGCTTCATTCTCTCGGTCGTCATTTGTTTCGTTCTGGTGCTTGTCGGTTGGGGTGTATTCACCGACATGCTTGCCGCGTTCCTGCCGGTGCTCCTGGTTGATTTCACATCCCAGCTGGGCTTCATGACGCACTTCAATGGGATCTCACGAGGGCTCATTGACTCGCGTGCAATTTTGTACTTTGCATCGGTGATCGGCGTTGCCCTGCTTCTGAACACGACCATCCTCAACATGAAAAAAGCTGGCTGATTCAAACGGCAGAAGGAGCTCGCTCATGAGCAGGAAAGAAAAGACATCGCCCGGGACCCAAGCTGCGCCGAGACTCAACGTCTACCGGGCGGGACATGTCGCCGTGCTGATCATCGGTGTTCTGGCCCTCAACATCATTGCGTCGCAGCTGTTTTTCCGCGTGGATGTGACGGGTGATCGCGTCTTCAGTCTCTCATCTGGAACGCGCTCACTACTTGGCAAGATCGGTGACAACGAACTCACGGCAAAACTCTTCTTCTCGCGTTCGATGCCTGAGCTGCCGGTGATGATCAAGACCTACGCGACGCGAGTTGAGGAAGTTCTCAAGGAGTATTCGACGAAGAGCGGTGGGAAGCTGCGCGTCGAGGTGATCGACCCGACCCCGGACTCCGACGAGGAGGAATGGGCACGCAAGTACGGGCTCCAGGGTGTGCGGTTGCCAAGCGGCGATGAGATGTTTTTCGGTGTCGTGTTCGTTCGCGGCAGCCGGGAATCCCCGATTCCGTATCTCGATCCGCGACGTGAAGAGTTTCTCGAAAGCGATCTCTCCATGGCGCTGGTCGATGTAAGCCGATCAGGAAAGAGCGAAATCGGGATCATGTCCGGACTCGACGGAGTCCTGACCTCCGAGCAGCCCATGATGGGGCAGGGCGGTGGTCAAGGCGAAGGTTGGGTTCTCGTGAACGAACTTCGTCGACTCTTCGACGTCCAAACGATCGAGACCTCGGCGACCGTCATCAGTCCTGAGCTCAAGCTGCTTCTGGTCATCCATCCGAAGGATCTGTCCGAGTCCACCGAATATGCGATTGATCAGTTTGTCCTCGGCGGCGGACGCCTCGTCGTCATGGTTGATCCGATGTCACGCAACGACCTCATGGCCTCGCAACAGGCGATGATGGCGAGCCCCGGGCAAATGCCCAAGATCTCCTCGAATCTGCCGAAGTTGTTTGCGGCCTGGGGAGTCGAGTTTCGTGCCGATGAACTGGTGGGCGATCAAAACCACCAGACGCAGATCAACGTGGGTGGCATGGGACTTTCGTATCCGTTCTTCATGTCCCTCGGCAAGGAATCGCTCGGCAAGGACTCGGTCATCAGTGGCAGCCTCCACCAGCTTCTGATCGGGGAGGGCGGCGCGATCAAACTCAAGGAAGGTTCGACCAACACGCTGGAAACCCTCGTCGAAACCAGTACCGCCAGCGGTGTCGCAAACGCAAGTATGATCGCGTTCATGCCACCGCAGGAACTCGTTCGGCAGTTCAAAACAGACAATCAGAAGCGGATCATTGCGGGCCTTCTGCGCGGAAAATTCAAGTCGGCCTTCACAGCGGCACCGCCTGCTCCCGCCGCTGCCGAGGGCGCGCCGGCTCCGGCGACACCTGGCCCGCATCGCGCCGAAGCGGATAACGAAGGCAGTATCGTCATCATCGCCGACGTGGACTTTGCATCGGATCAGAACTCGGTCGACAAGATGCAGTTCGTCAATCAGGTGATGGTTCGACCACGCAACGATAACCTCAACCTCGTGCTGAACGCGGTCGACGTGCTGTCCGGCAGTGAGGATCTGGTGAACATTCGCTCCAAGGGCAAAATTCAGCGCCCGTTCACGAAGGTGGCTGCGCTGCAGACCAGCGCCCAGCTGAAGTGGCAAAAAGAAGAAGAGGAACTCTCCACGAAACTTCAGGAGCTCCAGGCCAAGCTCAACCAGCTGCAGGAACAGCGCAGCGATGGCTCGCGGTTCGGCCTGTCCGTGGAACAGCAACGTGAGGTCGAGAAGTTCCGCGCCGAGGAGATCGCCCTGCGCAAACGCCGCCGCGAGGTTCGCAAGAATCTGCGCGAGGATATCGAGGCGCTCGGGCGACGTCTGCTCTTTGCCAACATGGTCGTGGTTCCAATGGCCGTTGCTGGGTTTGGGATTGGCATGTTTGTGCGCAGGGCGCGGCGCCGCCGCACCGCGATGCATGATGCAGCATTGGCTCAGGGTCCCGAGTAAGACAACGCGTGCAGGAGGCGAATGTGAAGAATCAGCAGACATTGACGGCAGTCGTTGTGCTTGTGCTCGTGGCCGTTGCCGGTTTTCTGGTTTGGCGCGATCAGTCCGGTGGCGGAAGTGGAACTAGAGACCCCCGCGTCGGTGTCACCATCCTTGATGCTGATGTGTTGAGCGGAGTCAGTCGCATCGAGATCAGATCCGGCTCAACTGGAGTCGATCTCACGACAATCGATGGCGGTTTCTGGCAAATTGCAGAAACCTCCGGGTCCAACGTGACCCTGCCGGCTGACGCCGGAGTTATCTGGTCGTTTCTCGAGAGTCTTTCCACCGCGCGGGTGTCGAGTCTGATCGCGACCCGCAAGAGCGGCTGGACTGATCTTGGTCTCGATGGAACGCGCACGGTCAAGATCATCGTCAAGGGCGAGTCGGCTGGCGCAACGTCGGATCCGATTCTTGAACTCACGATCGGCTCGTCGAGAAGTGGAGACTCGCAGGGAGGTCAGGCTGGGAGCTACCTCGCATTTGCCGGAAGTGAGCATGCATATCTGGCAGACGCCAGTATTCGTCTCGAAACGGACATGCAGCATTGGGAACTGAAGACGTTGATCGATTTGAAACCGGAAACCATCAAGTCGATCACGTACACGCCGTTCAAGACACTCAACAAGACGACCGTGACCCTTGAGCGGGATGCCGGTGGATCGACATTCCATATCCGTGGTGGCCCGCCATCAGGAATGGATCTGAACACTGCGGCGGTCACCTCAGCTGCGTCGCTTCTGCAGGGCGTGCGCATGAGTCGTCGCGTGGATCCATCGAATGAGCCAGCGCGGACGGCGCTTGCTTCTGCCTCCGAGGTCGTTGTCGCCCTCTTCGATGGTCGCGAGGTACATCTGCGTGTCGGTCGGCTGGACGACAAGGCCGTTGAGTATTTCATCGACGCGAAGTTCACGGGCGGCGCGAACAACCTCGCTCTCGACACGGCGACTGCACAAGTCAACACGCTGATGCAAGCCTGGCGATACGCGTTTCCGAAGAATGTTGGGGAGAGATTTGAAAGCGGGCTGAGTGACTTTGTGGCGAAGGCGGCGCCAGCGCAAAACTCCGCGGCTCCGGAGGCTGCAAATCAAGGAGCACCGGCCAGCGGCGGTTGACCCGGCGGTTCTGAAGCGACGCTCTACCGGCCGCGAGCCCTGAGCGTCTGAAACGCATCGATCAGATCGTTGTGTGGTTTTGAGATAGGTTCGGCACCGGGATTGTTCATGAAGACGCGCTTCACGACCTCGGCAGAACCGCTGCCAGTCTTGCGCAGATGAACGTACTCAAAACGCAGACCATCGAACGCCTGCTTCTCGAGGGTTTCCAGTTTTTCTCCGGCGGTCGTTGCCTCACGAATTGCCGCAAACTCAGCTGGCTTCATGGCCCGTTCAAGGGTGATTTCAGCAGCGGCAGGATCGACCAGAGCCAGATGCCCGTCGTCGCTTACCCCGAAGATCATGATCTGGCCGGCATCAGCCCAGCCGCCCTCGGAGAACAGTCCGTAGGCATCACTGCCCTTGGGCCGGCTACTGAGAAGCTGTTCCATGCGCTCCTGCCACTGGACGGCAACGCGGGGCTTTCCACCCGGCTTCGCCTGGCCGGCGCCGGCACTCGTCGAGTCACCTGATCCGGCCCCCAGTTCCGATGCAACTTCCCCGTCGTGGCTGCCCTGCTGGCCGATGCCGAGGATACAGCCGCCGCAGGCGACGAGCAGAAGGGACGATCCAACGCCGACGATCAGATTGGTGATCGGATTCATGATGCTTGCTCCTGGCTTGGGATCATGGTTGGTCGGGATTTCGAATGAGTCTCTTTGCACAGTACTCCCGCCATGGCCTATATTACCAGCGATGCAACTTTCCTTCGAACACGAAGTCGCAAGATTTCAGAAGCTTTCGCTCAATGCTCGGGCGTCCGGCGGACGTGGACTGCCGTTTGGCCGCGGCACGCTTCACCCGCTGGTCGATACACGCGATGGGTCACCGATTGACGAACTCGTAGAATACCGGCCGCAGGCGAACTCCGGAACACCGCGCAAGCGGACGCAAAGCGAAACCGTCCAGCTTGCCGGCAAGGATTTTCCACTGGCCATTTTTGGTCTTGTTCACGGCAACGAGGTTGCTGGTCTTGCCGTGCTGAATACGGTGCTCGGACTTCTTGGTGAAGGAATATTGCAACCGAGCATTTCGTTCGTTCTTGGGCTGGGGAACTCGCCGGCAGGGGCTGTCGGTCAGCGCTTTGTTGGTCGAGATCTCAATCGCAGCTTTTTGCGCAAGGAGACCGACACACCGGAAGACCGGCGTGCGGATGTGCTGGAAACGGTGCTTGCGCGCACGCGCTGGTTTCTCGACATTCACCAGACTCGGGAGCCGTCGGATCGTCCATTTTTCATCTTCCCCTACACGCCGGCCGGATTCGCATTCGCGCGACGAATCGACGCGAGGCAGACAGTCGTGACGCACTGGGGCAAGCCCTTCAGTGGCGATGGCCGTTGTTCTGATGAGTTTGTGAATGCATCTGGAGGCACGGGGATCACCGTCGAACTCGGGCGCAACGGTTTTGATCCGTATCAGATCGCGGCTGGATCGGTTCTCGTGTTGCGCACCATCGCTGCGGTTCAGGCCATGCTCGGCCATCACGAAACCGCAGAAGCCGGCGCGCAAGCTCCTGGCCAACTGAAACCAGCGTCCGGCGTCGGTGAAATTTACACCTGGGCCGAGGTGGTCGCGTGGCCCGGAAAAGACGCGAAGCTCGATCCGGGTTGGACGAACTTCCGAGCCGTTGACGCCGGGCAGCGTCTTGGCTTTGTCGGATCTGGCGAAATTCTCGCTCCGTGCTCGGGACGGGTGCTCTTTCCGAAGTATCTGGATCCGGTGGTCCCCGGCGTTGCTCCGAGTCCGCCGCCGGCAGAGATCTGTCGCATCATGCGACGCATCGACGAAACCCAGCTGGGAAAATAAAAACCCCGCCACGATGGGCGGGGTTTAACATCGATCTATGTGGTTGCGAGTGACTCGCAATCCCGATCAGTTGTCGCCGTGGATCGGGCAGCGCATCGGCTGATCTGATCCGTTTTGTCGGCTGACGCCTTGCGGATTCATGACGACGATCAAACGGCTGGAAGCACCCGAAACTGGGTTCGCGACTGGTGCGTTTGCGTGGTTCAGTTTGCTGTTGTTGGCGGCCATGACTGTCTCCCCAAAAAAAAAGGCGAGTCGATGGTATTTTGATCCTTTTCCGCTCGAACGTCAAGCTGGGCGTGCCTTTGATGGTTTCACTTGGTCCGCCATTTTGGGTCATTGCTGGGAACTATCTGGAATCTCAAGCAAACCTGGCAACTACTGAGGCCCCCCCATTTTCGACCGTCAGTCGATGCTGGCAGGTTTGGCCTCGGCCAGGACGAGGTCGATGAATCCACCACGGCCGACGGGGGTCGCGGAGACCGCAACTCCCGAGGTTTGGACGACCTGGACGACGAGGCTTGCCGCAACGTCCGTGACGAAGTCGCCAAGCATTCGGGAGCGCAGGCTGACCCCGTCTGGCGATTCCAGGATCGCGAGCGCGCTCGCAGTGAGCCACCGCGTGTCGCAATGCAATCGGATCCAGAAGATGCCGTTTTCGGAGTCCTGCAGGATCGGAGCCTTGTCCTTTCCGGGATCCGAACCCGAAGAAACCGTTTCCGGCACGCCGATCTGCATGCGGACCGTCGTGGGATCGGTGCTCGACTCGCTTTGCGGTGGTGCGAAGAGAGCGGCAGCACAGGTAATCGCTGACGTGATGGAACGCGCATCGAGTGGGCGCGGCAGGCGCAGGGCATCGGCGGCTTCTTCGGATTTATCTTGCTGATCCTGAGGTGAATCGGTCCGTGCCATGGTCAGGGTGATGCCAAGTCTGCGCAAGACTCCCTGCGATTGCTGGAGGGCGTCGCTGGCAAGTCGTTCGAGGCTGATCGCCTGCGTAGTTGACGCATTCTCGTCCAGTGCTGAGCTGAGAAGAACAGCCTTCACAACGAGGTCGAGTTGGGCAACGAGAGCTTCGGCGCGCCGAATGTCCGAACGCCAGAGACCCGGTGACGGCTGGATGGCGAGGAGGCTCAGCGTACCCTGCATTTTGGCGATTGGCGTATTCAGGTTATGCGACAAGAGCGAAATGAAATTGCTCTTCACGTCGGTCGTCCACGCGTGGAGTTTTGATCGTTCTTCGATGCGAAAGCGTTCGAGTGCGGCCTGCGACAGACGTGCGAATCCTGCAGTCACGAGTGTTGCCAGACCGAAGTAGGCAATGTCGACGACCGGAAGATACGCGCCGAACGAACGCATGGCGATCGCGTTGGCGACGGGAGCTGTGAGAGCAAAGACGAACCAGGTTCCGAGCGCGACCGACGCATCAAGCGTCACGAGTTGCGCCATGATCATCAAACAGAACAGGACAGTGGCTGCGATCACGAACTCTCGCCTCGGGACAGCGATGAACTGATCGCCCGCATGCATGGCGGCAACCTGGGCGAGAAAGACGTGCAGTGGGGTGCCATGGACCGACTCGGCTCGCGGCGTGTGAACCCACGAGGAAGCGTTGTTTGCTGACCCTTGCGATTCGGGTTCGGAGAAAGCGAGGGCCTGTCCGATGAATACCATGCGTGGCTTGCCGTCAGCCGCAGATTCGACGCGCAGTCCACCGCGGACGAGGGACGTCATCGACTGATCGGGAATCAATGTCTGGTCCGGGAGGTTCAGAACGTAACTCTGCCCGCCAATGGCAAACTGATCGCTCGCCCACGGTGCCAATTGCGAGTCCGCTGTTGTGCGTCGGGAGTCTCCCGTGCCGTCAACCCCGGCGGCGGCCAAAGTGCGCGATTCGTCGCCAACATTCTGCACGGCCCAGTCCGTCCAGTCGGCGCTGAACGAGCAGCGAATATTGATCTCCGGATACTCGCGACAGGGTTCATCATCGAGGACCGGTTCCGCCCGAATCGATTCCGGAAGGGTTGGCGCCTGACGCCGCGGGAAGACAACACGAACAGTCAGGCGGCCGGCATGGCGGCGGATCGCAGCTGCGAGTGGCTCAAGATCGCCCGGCGTCAAGTCGTAGAGTCCCGGCAGGAGTCGCAGATAAACTCGCGCCGGTCCGGCCTCAGCGAGGCGATCGAGGGCCGCGACATAGGTCTCGACTGGAACGTCGCGTAACTTCGGCCCGCGCACCGTGCCAAGATTTTGCAGATCGGAGTCGGAGACGGTGATCGTTCGTATCTCTGGACTTTTCGTCACCGGTGGGGACGTGAACCAGCTGGAAATTCTCAGGGCAGTCGCCAGCGTCTCGTCTTCTGCGAGCAGTGAGAGTTGCATCTGCTTTTGCCCGGCGTAGATGACATAGGTCAGACCAGAAAAGAGCAGGAGTGCCAGGGTTACGGGATACACGACGTCAAGCCACCAGAAGCGGCGGCTTATTTCAGAACCGAGTCTTCGTCTTCGACTCATGAGTCATCTCGTTCGAGTGTTGGTGCTTTGCTCGGGACCGCGTTACGGCTCGTTGTATCGGCTGACGGAAGCCGCAGGACGAAAGTGGCGCCCGCACCCTGAGTCGACCGCACGTCGATACGCCCGCCAATCTGCTTTGCAAAAAATCGACTGAGGTAAAGCCCAAGGCCGTGTCCCTTGACGCGGTAAACGTTGTCGTCCTTCACGCGATAGAATTTTTCGAAAATTCTTTCGTGAAACTCCGGCGCGATACCCGGTCCTTCATCGGCGACGACGACGTGGACTTCAGGACCGGGGGCGTCGCGACCAGCGCCCTTGTTCTCGATGTGGATCCGAACAGACTTTCCAGTCGTTGAGTACTTGATGGCATTGGATACAAGGTTGAAGAGAATCTGCTCAACGAGCGTCGCATCACCCCGTGCGATTCCCTGTCCGGAGTCGTTCGGCGGCGTCCAGACGATGCTGAGACCAGCCTCCGTGTATCGCGACTCAAACTGCTTGAGCACTTTCGTGACGACGTCTCCGACGTCAACGTCGCGAATGGAGACACTTTGCCGTGACGCGTGGCGGGCGCCGGCAAACTGCTGAATGCCACGCAAGTAGTCGGTGAGTTCGTCGCAGCTCGCAAGCGCTTTGGCATAGACCTTCTGGATCGTGCCGCTGCCGGTTCCGAGCTGGGTGTTGCGAACCAGAAGATCGCGGATGCGGGTGTTGACGGTCCCCAGCTCTTTGGCAAAGCGGTCGAGGAATCGCTCTTGCATCTGTGCGACCTGTCGTTGCGCGGCTTCCTCAGCTTCGTGGGAGGCGCGCAGGCGGCCTTCAACGCGCAGTCGCCAGAGACCACCGACGATGGTTGCCAGAGCAGAAAACACAGCTGTGTCGGCCAGCGGGATATAGACCGTGAAACTGAACAGCAATGCATGAATGGCGAAGATCACGATCCAGCCGATGATGAAGAGGAGTGAGGCAACGCCGCCGCTGAAATGCCAGATGGCAACGGTTGCAGCCGTGATGATGACCGTCTGAACGACGGTGATCCAAACCGGCGCAAGTTGCAGATGTGTGCCATGCATGAGATTGGCGATCGCGTTGGCGTAGAGGATGACGAGAGACACCCCATCCTTCAGGTCGTCGCCGTCGGCTTGCCAGGGAGAGTTGACGAACGTCGCTTCGCGGTGCACCAGCGTCAGAGGTCGATACTCGATGTACCCGAGTACGACTGTATTTCCGGCGAGCCTCGCATCCCGGCCGAAACGCATGAGATCCGTGCCGCGAATCGTCATGAAGCTGTCCTTGCTGCTCCAGTTGAGACGAATGCCGGAACTGGTCGCGACGTTTTGCCATTTCTCCGGAGCCGAGGCTGGACTTGCCGAGCCGTCAGAAAACACCGACGGATTCAACAGGGGCTGGAGTGTCGGTGTATCCTCGCTGGAGATTTCTGTCGTTGCTGGAACGCTTCGCACGACGGCGCGACGAAAGGTTCGGGGAACCTCAGCCGCAACCAGCTGTCGACGCGGCAGCGAGAGAAAGGACTGTGGCAGGAGCTCCAGGTCAGCTCGGATACCGAACGTGGCGAGTGTGAGCCTCGGATTGTTGCGGGCCAAATCCGCAATCTCGATCATGGCCGGATCGGCGTAGGAAAAGACCTGCGGTGGAAGCAGGGCAATGACGCGTTGCGGGTCGGATACAAGCGTTGCACGGAGGAGATTTGCCAGGGCCTTGATCGACAGCTCGGCCGGTGGCGAGTTGGCCTGAGAAGGGGTCGCGTTGCCTGGTTGTTTCTGCGTGCCGGCATCGAACTGAATCGCTTCAGCATCGATCACCACAACGGCAACGCCGTTGGTCGATGCGAAGCTCGGTGCCAGTCGTGTGCGGACATCCGAGAGCTTGTCTTCGATTTTTTCCCGGAGGGGCGAAACATAGAATGCTGCCGCAAAGGTCGCCGCGACGATCGTCGCGAACGCGATGAACAGAAAGCTGGCAGCCAGACTTTGATTTCCCAGGTTCTTTCGAAAAAACATGATGTGGTAAAGTAGCACATTGCCGGTGCAATCGACTGCAAGGTCGCCCCGCTTCGGGCATATGGCCCGCTTTGGAGTTACGTGTCATGGACGGAGCCAACGCTGTGCGAGCGAATCACGGACCGATAATACGTTCCCATACTCGGCTGCCGGCGCCGCGTCGCAGTGGCCTCGTACTCGGTGTCCTCCTGACCATGCTTCATGGACAGATCCTCGTTGCCGAGGCGGCGCGGGCGACACGTCCGGACAAGACCGGGAAAGCCAGCAAATCGTCCGGTTCCAGCTCCTCAACATCAGGGACCCTCCCGCGCGGACCGGGAAGTGGTTCCGGAGGCGTCGCTGGTCCAGGGAGCGACTCTTCGACTCCGGGGACCGCGACGGGTCCTGGCCGCAGTTGTTTGAGCGATATTTCGAATCCGCCAGGCTCCAACGGGCAGATCGCCACAGACGGGAGATCCGCCTGGTTTTTCGCGTCCAGACTGGCAACGCCAGCGGGGCGGGGAACGGATGGAGCGGCGAAAGCAGGCAGCTCGGCTGCCGCTGCCGATGCGAAACGGCAGAGCTCGGGACCTCGACAATCCACGC
>Ga0169931_10011952_pt1 | contig 12125 bp, 13 predicted proteins | sample Kivu_15m_20L_FD_129675 | JGI IMG/M metagenome (GOLD analysis project Ga0169931, IMG submission 129675) | Freshwater microbial communities from Lake Kivu, Western Province, Rwanda to study Microbial Dark Matter (Phase II) - Kivu_15m_20L... | ecosystem: Environmental > Aquatic > Freshwater > Lake...
ATAACGTATTACGTATCTTTTACCGATGTCAATGGCTGTTCTGCCTCGAGCTATGTTAGCATTACCTACGATGCGGTAGTTTATGTTCCTAATACTTTTATTCCGGATAATGATGGCGTAAATGATGTTTTTAAAGTATACGGAGGTAACTTAAAAGAAATGGAATGTTTGATTTTCAATCGCTGGGGAGAGCTAATTCATACGCTGAATTCCATTGAAGAAAGTTGGGATGGAACGTATAACGGCAGTGATTGTCAAGACGGAACTTACACGTGGAAATTGAAATACAAGGATTTTGTTGGAAGAAAGAGTGAAATTACCGGTCATGTCAATTTGATAAGATAGACCTAGGAGAACATAACGTTCTTGAGAAAATAAGAGTGGTAGTGAAACTAAAGTGTTAGCGACTTCAAAAATTCATTCTTTGTAGCTTCGTTTTCAAATTTTCCAGAATAATAACTTGTTACGGTTGATGAAGACTCATCTTTAATTCCACGAGAGGAAACACACAAATGTTTAGCATCAATTAAAACAGCGATATCTTGTGTTCCTAATACACGTTGTAATTCTTTAGCAATCTGAACCGTCAATCTTTCTTGTACTTGAGGTCTTTTAGCAAAGTACTGTACAATACGATTTAGTTTGGACAATCCGATTACAGTTCCATTCGAAATGTAAGACACATGAGCTTTTCCCATAATTGGAACGAAATGATGTTCGCAATTACTGTAAAAGGAAATATTTTTTTCTACCAACATTTGATTGTATTGGTATTTATTTTCAAAAAGCGCAATCTTCGGTTTGTTTTCGGGATTTAACCCTGAAAAAATTTCTTGAACATACATTTTTGCCACTCTGTAAGGAGTTCCTTTTAAACTGTCATCAGTTAAATCTAACCCTAATATCTCCATTATTTTTTCAAAATGGTACGCTATCTCATCAATTTTGTGTGAATCAGATTTATCAAATGCGTCTTCGCGCATGGGAGTTTCGATGGTTGTTAGAATGTGCTCATCACCTAATTGTTCGTATAATTCGCTTAGTGAAATTGATTCTGTTTTCATAGGTTCTTCTTATTTTAATTACTGATTTAATTTATTTTGAATCAGACGGTAAAAGTTAAAACATATGAAAGCGAATAATGTTTAACGTTGATTAAATAAAGTTAAACAAAACCATAAATCATTCCTTATATTCCTCTAAAAATAATGTGATTGAAGCGGGATTTGTAAAATTGATTTGGTTAAAAGACAAGGAATAGTAAACCTAGTTAATTGATGTGAGTATGAATCACCCCCCATACCTGTTCAGCCGTTTTATCCCAAGAAAACAGCTCCGATCTTTGAATTGCATTTGTTCTTAACACCTCCCGCAAATCTTGATTGTGAAACAAGCGATTCATGCCCTCAGAAATGTCATTTTCATTAAATGGATCACAGTAAATAGCTGCATCTCCAGCAATTTCAGGTAAACTTGTTTTATTTCCAGATAAAATGGGAATTCCACATTTCATGGCTTCAACCAACGGAATTCCAAAGCCTTCAAAGTAGGGAACATAGGTTAACGAAAAAGCAGAAGCTGTATATTGAACCAATTTTTCTTGCGATAAATGCCCGGTGAATTGAATATTGTTTTTGATTGCCTCCGGGATAACAATAGAATGTCCTTTCCACATGGGTTTTCCAACAATTACTAATTCAAAATCAGGATGTGAATTCTGTTCCATGAAAAGCGCAAAGGCATTTACTAAACGCTGCACATTCTTTCTTGGATGAATAGATCCAACAAAGAGAAAATAGGGTTTTAGATTATTCTCGTCCCTAAATGCTTGAATTTCCTCATTTGAAAAAACACGAAATTGATCAGATGCCCCATTCCATACTACTTCAATTTTTTGAGGATCAATTTTATAAGTTGAAATAATATCTTGCTTCGAAGATTCCGATACAGTGATTATCTTCTGCGAGTGACGTGCAAATTTTGGAAAGTATTTTCGGTAATACCAACCCACTAATCCCGGTAAATCCTCAGGATAATGCTCGAAATTTATATCATGAATCACATGTATTTGAGGAACACTTGAACCCAACACTAAAGATCCATCAGGTGAAAATAAAACATCGATTTTATACTTTTTTAGTGCTCGTTTCAAGCTCCATTCAAACCAAATTAGGTAGAGAAAAGGATGTCTGGCTTGAGGTTTTAGAACGAGTTCTTTGCAATTAGAACCAAATTTGAACTTTTCATCTACCTCTCGGTCAAAAAATAAAATAAATTCATGTTCAGGATGTTTTTGGACGATTCGTCTAACCACTTCATAGGTGTACCAACCAAATCCTTCCATTTTATCGGAAAGTAAGAAGCGGGTATTTACTGCTATTCGCAAGATTTAATTTAATACAGAAACAGATTCAATTTCTTTTAAAACCCCATCCCATAGATGCATTCTCATTTTTAATGCCTCGATAGATACTTGGGTAGCTTCTTGCCATTTTTGCTCATCATTTCCACATAATTCCTGAATCATCTGAAGAGCCATCGGGCCATGTTCACCACCGTCTACCTCAATATGTCGTTCTAGATAGTAAATCAACTCAGAAATTGAAGCTCCAGTTTGTTTTTCAACAGTTTTTACAATTTCAATAAACATATCTGGAATTAAGTCCTCACGACCGAAGGTAAACAAGGCAGCAAGTTCATGTGGCTTATTTTCTTTTATTTTCTGAAAGGTAAACCTAACAAAGTCTTTGGTGTTATCCGAAATAGCTACTTTGTCTAAATCTGATGAAAGTGTACCAAATGAACAAGTTTCAACAAAAGAACGAACCTCAGTTGTATCGACGCCAATCTGTTCCATTGACTTTAAATACAATTCAAAATGACTGGCAGGATTTCCATTTTTATCTAAATCACTTTCTTCTCCCCAAACAATTTCATTTATCAATCTACGGGTTGAAGACGAACCAACAGGTTTCCATGGTAATTCAACTGAAGTAAGGTTAATTTGAAGTGCTTTTAACAGGCTCATAAAATCCCAAACCGCATAAATATGTTGTTGCATAAATAGTTGAATGGCTTCCAGCGTATTTAATTTAGTATACAAAGGATGAGCGAGTAGTTCTACTCTATAAGGTTCAATATCTAATTTTAGCTTGTTAAGTTCTCTTGTCATTAGCCTAATTTAATTCCTAATTCCTGAAATTGCGCATCTTCCAATGGTGATGGAGCATCAATCATCGTATCACGTCCGCTATTATTTTTAGGGAAAGCAATGTAATCACGAATTGATTCAGAACCACCCATAGTTGCCACTAAACGATCTAATCCAAAAGCCAATCCTCCGTGTGGAGGTGCGCCAAATTCAAAGGCATTCATCAAGAAACCAAATTGTGCTTGAGCTTGGTCGGGTGTGAATCCCAATAAATCAAACATCTTTGCTTGCAATTCTTTGTTGTGAATTCGAATGGACCCTCCGCCCAATTCAACGCCGTTCATGGCTAAATCGTATGCATTCGCGCGAACTTTTCTTGGATCAACCTCTAATAAATGGAAATCTTCTGATTTAGGTGAGGTAAATGGATGGTGCATGGCGTGCCAACGATTAGAATTTTCGTCCCATTCCAAAAGCGGGAAATCTACCACCCAAAGCGGTTTGAATTCATTCACTTTTCTCAATCCCAATTGATTTCCTAAATGCAAACGTAATTCGTTTAATTGTTTGCGGGTTTTATCCAAATCACCACAAAGAACTAGTAACAAATCTCCTGGTTTCATTCCTGTTTGAGTCGCCCATTTTTCTAATTCTGCAGAATCATAAAACTTATCTACCGAAGATTTGAATGTTCCATCAGCATTGTAACGCATGTAAACCAATCCTTTTGCGCCAATTTGTGGTCGTTTTACCCAATCGGTAAGTTCGTCTAATTGTTTTCTAGTGAATTCTGAAGCCCCTTCAACATTAATTGCCAAAACGGATTCTGCGCTATCAAAAACTACAAATCCTTTTCCTTGGGTTAAAGAAGTCAAGTCCTGAAATTCCATACCGAATCGGATATCTGGTTTATCTGAACCGTATTTTTCCATCGCCTCAGCATAAGTCATTCGCGGAAATACTCCTTCAAACTCAACATTTTTAACTGTTTTAAATAAATGCTTAATCAACCCCTCAAACGTTTGCAAAACATCTTCTTGTTCTACAAATGACATTTCACAGTCAATTTGGGTAAACTCAGGTTGTCTGTCCGCACGTAAATCCTCATCTCTAAAGCATTTCACAATCTGGTAATAACGATCAATTCCTGATACCATCAACAATTGCTTGAACGTCTGAGGTGATTGAGGTAAAGCGTAAAATTGACCTTGATTCATTCTGCTAGGAACCACAAAATCACGTGCGCCTTCAGGGGTTGATTTAATTAAAACAGGAGTTTCAACATCCATGAAATTTTGAGAATCTAAATATTTACGAGTCTCAAGTGCAACTTGATTTCTCAATAGCAATTTTTGTTGTACTGGATTTCTTCTCAAATCCAAATAGCGATATTGCATACGCAATTCATCTCCGCCATCCGTATCGTCTTCGATTGTAAAAGGGGGTGTTTTAGCGGCGTTCAATATTTGTAAGTTTTCTACTACAATTTCAATTTCGCCAGTTGGTATATTCTTGTTTTTACTCGATCTTTCGACAACTGTACCGGTTGCTTGAATAACGAATTCACGGCCCAATTTACGGGCGCTTTCGCACAATTCAGCATTAGAATCCATATTAAAAGCCAATTGAGTGATTCCATAGCGATCACGTAAATCGATGAAGGTCATTCCACCTAAATCACGGGACTTTTGAACCCAACCTGAAACCGTAACTTTTTGATTGCAATTTTCTAAACGAAGCTCACCACACGTATGCGTTCTGTACATAATCTAATTTTGATCTACAAAAATAGAAAAACAAAACCGATAGGGAAAGGTTCGAATGAAAGATGATAGAATAAAAGAATTATTTTTGTTTTTCCTTTAAGATTTGTTTTCTCAATGCTTCGGTTGCATCATCAACTGCTTCTTCAAAAGATTTACTTTGTTTTTTTGCAAATAATTCTTTGCCTGGAATATGAATTTTGACCTCAGCGATTTTATTTTCTTTTTCCTTGTCTTTATCTAACCGCAAAAAAACTTCTGAAGAAAGAGCTTTGTGATTAAAAAGTTCAAGTTTATTCATGCGTTCTTGAATGAAATCGACTAATTTTTGATCTACTTTGAAATGAATTGAATGAACTTTAGTTTCCATAATCTTTACTTTTTACCACCGCGAGGGTGTGTTTGTGAATAAATAGAAGTTAATTGCGCAAATGAATTGTGCGTATATACTTGCGTAGCTGATAAATTGGCGTGTCCCAATAAATCTTTCAACGTCTCTAAGCCTGTTCCTCTGTTCAACATATGAGTTGCAAATGTATGACGCAAAACATGTGGACTTGTTTTATCCAAGTTTGTTGCAATACTAAGGTATTGATTTATTATCCGGTAAACAAGCATTGGGTATAATTTTTTTCCAAATTTCAAGGAAAATACATACGGACTTTCACCTAACTGTTGATTTTTGGCGGATAGGTACGAATGAATTTGATGATGTAATTCTTTGGATATTGGAATGATACGTTCTTTATTCCTTTTTCCAATAACTTTGATGGACTCACTAGAAACATTTTGAACTCTCAGATCAATCAATTCGCTCAAACGAATGCCAGTTTGGTAGAATAGTTCAAAAATGAGTTTATCTCTTTTTCCATTTAATGAATCAGCATATAATTCATCCAGCTTTTCGGTATGTAATTCTGATTCTTTAGCGAATGCAGGAAGTCGTTTCTCGTTTTTTGGACCTTGAATTTTTGCCATCGGATTTGCCGATACTATTTCCTCTTTCCGCATCCATTTGTAGAAAGTTCTTAGAGATGCTAACTTTCGATTAATAGACTTGGCCTTTTTATGATCTTCAAAAAGTTGTACAATCCAACCACGTATGAAGGTTGAAGATAGTTCATTAAACTCATTGATTTTCTTTACTTCAGCATAGTGGATAAACTGATTCAAATCTCGTTCATACGCATCAATAGTGTGTTGCGAATAGCGTTTTTCGGTTGTTAAATAAAGAAGGAAATTTTCGAGCATAAAAAAAGGAGCTACAAGGCTCCTTTCAATACGATATAATCAGTGATTTGTTACTGTTCAGCCGAAATTAAATGTTGTTTGTAAGCAGCACGAATAATCTGTTGTCTTTTAGTAACAGAAGGTTTTTCAAATTCTTTACGAGCGCGTAATTGTTTCATTACATTCGTTTTTTCGAATTTCTTCTTGTACTTTTTCAACGCTTTTTCAATGTTTTCGCCTTCTTTAATTGGTATAATTAACATACAAACTCTATTTTTAATTGTTTTAAGGGGTGCAAATATATGTATTTAGTTCTTGAAATACAAATTATTTTAGAATTTCTCGTGAAATAACTAATTTTTGAATTTCTGAGGTTCCTTCACCAATTGTCATCAACTTAGAATCGCGTAAAAATTTCTCAGCTGGATATTCTTTCGTGTATCCGTAACCACCCATAATTTGAACAGCTTCATTACCACATTTCACCGCTACTTCAGAAGCAAAATATTTTGCAAATGCTCCTTGTTTTGTCAACGGTTGCTTTTTGTTTTTCAAATCAGCAGCTTGGAAAGTCAATAGCTCAGCCGCTTTAACCTCCGTTGCCATGTCAGCTAATTTAAATCCGATTGCTTGGAAATGAGCGATAGGCTGACCAAACTGCTCTCTTTCTTTTGCGTATTTTACAGATGCTTCAAATGCTCCACGAGCGATACCACAACTTAAAGCAGCAATTGAAATTCGTCCACCATCCAAAATCTGCATAGCTTGTTTGAAGCCCAATCCAACTTGACCAATTACATTTTCTTCTGGAATGCGAACATTTTCAAAAATTAATTCAGCCGTTTCACTTGCTCTAACACCTAACTTATCTTTAATTTTCACAGCAGAAAAGCCAGGAGTTCCTTTTTCAATAATAAATGCTGTGATTCCATTACTATCTAATAATTCACCTGTACGAATTAGCACAACAGCCACATCGCCCGATAAACCATGAGTAATCCAGTTTTTAGAACCATTGATTACCCATTCATTTCCTTCTTTAACTGCCGTACATTTCATGCGCATAGCATCGGAACCTGTATTCGCTTCTGTCAATCCCCAAGCTCCAATCCATTCTCCAGTAGCTAATTTTGGTAAATATTTTTTCTTTTGTGCTTCAGAACCGTGGTAATAAATGTGGCCTGTACATAGTGAATTATGAGCTGCAACACTCAATCCAATTCCACCACAGACCTTTCCTAGTTCCATCAAGGCAGTAGCATATTCAAAATACCCAAATCCGGATCCACCATATTCTTCTGGAATAAATATTCCAAGTAAACCAAGTTCACCCATTTTTTTCATTACATCTACAGGAAAATGTTCTTCATCGTCCCATTTCTTGTAATTTGGTCTAATTTCTTTCTCCGCGAAATCACGCACCATTTGAGCGATCATTTCTTGGTTTTCGTTGTATTCAAATTCCATTTTTATGTTGATTGATTTAATAGTTAACTAAACTATGAATGTTGTTTGTATAGTTATTTAATTTTTCTTCTCCCTGAAGAAAACTAAGGTTGACTAAAAAGCTGAATCCGGCAATTTTCCCACCACATTTTTGAATCAATTCTGCTGCTGCTGAAGCTGATCCACCTGTTGCTAATAAATCGTCATGAATTAGTACATTTTGACCATGACTTATTGCGTCTGTATGCATTTCAATAACTGCATTTCCGTATTCTAATTCGTATGAATGACTGATTTTGTCGTAGGGTAATTTCCCTTGTTTTCTAATTAAAATAAACGGAACTCCCAAGCGAATTGCCAGAGGATAACCGAATAAAAAACCTCTACTTTCAACTCCTGCAATCGCTTCAATTTTCTTGTTCTCGTATACTTCCACTAAATAGTCTAACACTTCAGCAGACAATTTTGGATCGAGCATGATGGTAGAAATATCCTTGAAGATAATTCCCGGTTTTGGAAAATCTGGAACATCTCGGATGGCAGATTTTAGTTTTTCTTCGACTGACATGCTACAAAGATAAGTAGGGTTTTAGTTTTTCAAAACATTCTTCGTCAATTAATACAGATTCTTTAATATCTTCAATGCTGGTAAATCCTTTTTTTCTGTCTCTAATTTTGATAATGGAATTTGCTGTATTCCAATTTAAATAAGGATGTTTCTTCAATTCTTCTACAGTGATAGAATTTAATTTTAGTTTAGAAATTTGATTCGAATTAACCGTTACAAATGGTTCGATTTGCGCATATTTTTCAACGTCTATTTTCCAAACTTCTAATAATTGCTCGATTTTCGTGAATCCACCTAAACGGGCTCTATAATTTATTATCCACTTGGCAAACGATTCTCCAACACCAGGAATTTTAATCAAATCTTCTTGAGATGCAGTGTTTAATTCAACTAGAATCTTGGGTTTTTCAGTTTTGGTGTCTGTCTTTTTAATAGGCTTATCTGATTTTTCAAATGTTGGATAGTAGGTAGAATCCTTTATCAGTTCAAACAGCTCGTCGGAAATCACAAAAACCCTCTGCAGTTCTTCATTTGATTTTATCCCACGAGAGGTGAATTTCAATACAACATTTGCTTGTTTTTCGCTTAAGCCTAGTTGCATCCATTCATTTAAAGTATATTTATTTGGGTCAAATTTAGTTGGAGGAAGGTGGTACCTACTTTTATTTTCGAAGTTGTATTTGGAGTATGCTTTTTTGTTTTTTCGGAAAGTTGCAATTTTGTTTTTGGTTTCTGCGATCTCGGATTCGGAAATTTTAATAGTTGCCTCTGAAGTATCAAGAGCAGATAAAATTCGTGGTATATAGACAATTACTATTGATAGAATAATCACTAATACAAGCGCTTGTCTATTTCGTTTTGAAATGTAGGGCATTAATTTTACTCTGAGTCATTCTTCGAAAAGGAATCGGGCTCCTGTTTTTTAGGGGTTCTCAATATCTTAAAAAAGAAAAATGCTGTAATTAAAGTAACTGTAATTTCAGTTGCGAGCATCATAGTTAATCCCTCTGCACTCATGATTTTTTTAAATTAAGTTTACGACTTGCCAAGTACACTAAATAAGCAATTCCTAACCACAAAAGAAGTAGAAATATTCGACTTACATTTTTGAAAAGCATTGTGTTATTTTCACTTTCAATTTTGGACATTCTATATGTATTGTCAGTGATTATTTTTGATAACTCGCGTTCTTTTTTAATCAAAAGATAGGTTGGAAAGGAAATCAGTTTATTTTTATCCAATTTTTCATCGGAAGTAATACTATTATTTAAATATTCTTGTTTAAAATCACTCTTTTTCAAAAGTAGCTTCTGCTGCTCTTCTGATTTCTTTTTCATTTCACCAGCATTTTCATAAAACGCTATCTTTTCTTTAGATTTATCGTGGTTTAGTGTGCTTACAATGTCAGGAATACTATTAATGAATACCCAGCCCAATAGAAGTGGAGTGACATATTTTATAACGTATTTGAAAATAACTGGCACTTTAATATCCGCTCCTTGATTAATCTCATCCCAACCAGCTTTCATTCCAAAAATCCAGGCAAATAATATAATTTCAAAGAGAGCAAAAACCACTAATGAAACTGTTCCCGCCCAATAATCATATTCATCGAACACGCCGTTGTTAAAAAACAGAACCGTAGGTAAACCTAATAAAAACACCGCTAAACCAAATGCCCAAGCTGCATTCTTTTCTTTCCAATTAAATTCGTCTTTTAGGAAGCCCATGACAGGAGTTCCCATTGCAAGAGATGAAGTAACTCCCGCGAAAAACAATAACCCAAACCAGGCAACACCAGCAATTACACCCAAAAGACTGCCCCATTGTTCGAAAAGGTATGGAAGGGTTTTAAATCCAAGACCCAAACCACCTCCTTCGCTGAGTAATTGTTTCATTCCGTCAATGCCTAAATAACCAACGGCAATAGGAATAATTATAGCCGAACCCAAAACAATTTCAACAAATCCATTCATCCATCCGGCACTCATGGCATTCAATGCAATATCATCTTTTCGTTTTACATATGACGAATAACATTGAATAGAACCCATTCCAATAGACAAGGTGAAAAATATTTGGCCAGCAGCAGCTAGCCAAACTTTTGCATCCCAAATGGTTGAGTAATCTGGTGTCCACAAAAAGTTGAGTCCTAACGTACCATCATGAAGTGCACCGTTTTCGCCTGCTTGTAATGTAACTGCTTTAAATGCTAGGAATGCTCCGAAAATTAACAGCAAAGGCATACCGATTTTTGCAGCTTTTTCAACTCCTCCACTCAATCCTCTAGATAAAATCCACGTATTCAATAAAAGACATAAAATCCAAAAAATAATTGGTTCAATAGTTCCGAGTGAAACATAATTCCCAAAGAAATTTGCCACTTCAGGCTGGGTTTGTCCTCCAAATGAATCAGCAATAGAATGCCAAACATACGATAAAGTCCAAGACTCTAAGTAACAGTAATATGCTGCTACAGCTAAATTTGTGAAGATTCCAAATACACCCACATATTTCCACAGGGCTCTTTTGTCCATGGAATCTAATATGAAAGGTGTTGAATGATGTCCTTTATTTCCTCCAAAACGTCCAATAGACCATTCAACAAATAAAAGTGGGATTCCCATGAGAAGAAAACAAACCAAATAGGGTATGATGAATGCACCACCTCCGTTTTGAATTGCTTGAACAGGGAATCGCAGGAAATTACCTAATCCGACTGCATTTCCGGCCATTGCTAACACTAATCCTACTCGCGAACCCCAACCACTTGAATCGTTTGATGCCATATTTTTTTATTTGTAAGCTTGGTAAAGATAACAAATCCTATTAATTTACAACAATTGAGATGAAAAATAGAAATTTAGTATTATCAGAAGATTAATTCTTGGAAGTTTCCTCGAGGGGAATTTGATTAATTAGGCTTTCCAATATGCCATCAATTCGTTTTCTTTCTTGCTCCCAAGTATTTTTAAAATTGTTTGAATTGATAGAAAAGATAGCCACACCATTTTTTAATTCATAAAAGCCTGCTAATGCAATAGTTCCATTTAAGGTGCCTGTTTTTGCATAGATTTTTCCTTGATGATTTAGTAAGCGTTTTTCTAATGTTCCTGGTTTACCAGGTTGTGCCATGAATGTTTTAAAAATGTTATAAAACTTATCAGTGTAGATTTTTTCTAGTAAGCTAACCTGCAAATCACAGGTTGTTCGATTGTTTTTGTTCAACCCTGATCCATCGTAAACAATAAAGTTTTGATCATTGATATCCAAAAGTTCATTATTTAGTAGATAAGATTTTAAAACGGGACCTCCTCCTGATAACATAAATAAAGAATCTGCCTTTCCATTATCGCTATTCCTCAATATTTCTCTTAAATAGTCATGTGTTGCATATCCTTTATTAAAACTCATCCAAGAAACAAATAATTTTAAAGTTGAAGCCGGTGCTAAAGGTAAATCTGAAAATTGTTTAGAAATTACTTTTGGAGATTCCTTGTAAGGGTAATACTTCATTAAGTAGGAAGTAGTTTGACCAAAGCTAATTTCCAAGAAAACAAAAACATACAGAAAAATGAAGATTAGCTTTTTCATTTTTTTCAACAATTAATACATATTAAATCAAATTTAGTGAACCACTAATACATTTTTTGTGCCGATGGTACTTACTTTCAAACAATAAACTTTTGAAAAGTAAAATGTTATTTTTTTCTCAAAAATCGAGGAAGTATCCAAGCACCAATGAAAAGATAAGGGAAATAGGAAATTAAACGCCAAATAACGGCCATTCCAGCCAATAAAATCGTAGATCCAGAAAATGATATGAGCAGTTCACCAAAGGCATATTCAGCAACACCACTCGCGCCAGGTGTTGGACTAACAAGCATAAATAACCACAAAACGAATTGTTTACCAAGAATTAATGCATGATCGTACAAGCTCAATTGCAAAAAAGCTTGAAGAATGG
>Ga0169931_10011953_pt1 | contig 12124 bp, 9 predicted proteins | sample Kivu_15m_20L_FD_129675 | JGI IMG/M metagenome (GOLD analysis project Ga0169931, IMG submission 129675) | Freshwater microbial communities from Lake Kivu, Western Province, Rwanda to study Microbial Dark Matter (Phase II) - Kivu_15m_20L... | ecosystem: Environmental > Aquatic > Freshwater > Lake ...
GATGAACTCCAGGTCGTCCACCGAGCACTCGAGCTGGTGAGCCGCGATGACCTTGGCCTTCTCGACCAGGCGCTCGGCCGCCTTCTTGATGGCCTGGCCACCGACTGCGAGCGAGCGCGAGCCGTAGGTGTCCATGCCGTAGGGGGCGCGACCGGTGTCGCTGTGGACGACCTCGATGTCGTCGACAGGGACGCCGAGGATGCTCGCGGCGATCTGACTCCACGCCGTCTCGTGCCCCTGGCCGTGTGGCGAGGTGCCCGTGATGAGCTCGATCTTGCCCGTGGGCAGCGCACGGATCGTGCAATGCTCCCAGCCGCCTGCGACGTACTTCAGTGCGCCGAGTGTGCGTGACGGCGCGAGGCCACACATCTCCGTGAACGTGGAGATGCCGATGCCCAGCTGCACCGGGTCACCCGATGCGCGCCGCTGCTCCTGCTCGGCGCGCAGGGCGTCGTAGCCGAAGAGGTCCCTGGCCTTGGCCGTGGCTGCCTCGTAGTTGCCGGTGTCGTAGGTGAGACCGGCGACGGTGGTGTAGGGAAACTCCTCGTGCGTGATCCAGTTCTTCTCGCGGAGCTGCATGGGATCCATGTCGAGCTCGGCAGCGAGCTCGTCCATGATGCGTTCAATGGCATACGTCGCCTCGGGGCGGCCGGCGCCACGGATGGCATCGGTCGGCGTGGTGTTGGTGAATACGCCGACGCAGTTGAACTCGTACGCCGGCATCTTGTAGATCGCCGGGTACATGAACATGCCCAGCAGCGGGATGCCCGGGGTGATGATCTGCAGGTAGGCGCCCATGTTGGCGATGAGATCGACCTTGAGGCCGATGATCTGACCGTCCTTGGTCGAGGCGATCTCGATGTCCTGGATCTGGTCGCGACCGTGGTGGGAGGCGACCATGTCCTCGCTGCGGGTCTCGGTCCACTTGACCGGACGGCCCAGATGGCGGGCGATCTGCACCGCGAGGATCTCCTCGCGGTAGAGCTGGAGCTTGCCACCGAAGCCGCCACCGACGTCGGGGGCGATGACACGCAGGGAGTTCTCCGGCAGGCCCGTGACGAGTGCGAGGAGCACCCGCAGGACGTGCGGGATCTGCGTGGCGGACCAGATGGTCATCTCATTGCTCATGCCCATGGGCGAAGCGACGACCGCGCGAGGCTCCATGTAGCCGGCGATGATGCGCTGGTTGATGAAGCGGCGCTTCACGACGACGACGTCGTCACCCGCAGCCTTGACGGCGGCGTCGAAGGCGCCATCGCCCTGAGGCTTCAGCGGGAACTCGTAGCAGACGTTGGTGCCGTGGCTGCCATCGGCAGCGTCATGCACCGCAGTCGAGCCCTGCTTGATGGCCGCCGCCATGTCGATGACGGCCGGGAGCGGCTCGTAGTCGACCTCGATGGCATCCAGGGCGTCGGCGGCGGCGTACTTGTCCGTCGCGAGCACGACCGCGACACAGTCACCGACGTGGCGGACCTTGTCGACCGCCAGTGCAGGGAAGCCCGGCATCTGGATGTCGTCGGTCACGGGCCACACGCAGGGGACCGAGCCGTTGAGGTCACCGAGATCCTTGGCGGTGAAGGCCGCCACGACGTGGGGGCGCTTGAGGGCGGGTGTTACGTCGAGATTCGTGATCTTGGCGTGGGCCATGGGGCTGCGCAGGATCGCCATGTGCAGCGTCCCGGGGAGCTGGATGTTGTCGGTCCAGTTGGTCTGCCCGTGGAGCAGGCGCGCATCCTCCTTGCGGCGCAGCGGCCGCCCCATCGGATTGGCGTTGGCATCAGTCAGTGTCTCGGTCATGACTTGCCTCCCATCAGCTCAGCGGCGTACTCAACCGACTTGACGATGTTGTGGTAGCCGGTGCAGCGGCACAGGTTGCCCTCGAGTCCTTCGCGGATCTCCTCCTCGGAAGGATTGGGATTTTCCTGCAGCAGGTCTACCGCCGCCATGACCATGCCCGGAGTGCAGTAGCCGCACTGCAGGCCGTGGCACTCCTTGAAGGCTTCCTGGACCGGGTGCCACTTGTGCTCGCCCTCGGCCAGGCCTTGGACGGTGAGAACTGCGTGTCCATCGGCCTGGACGGCGAGCACGCTGCACGACTTGACGCTCTTGCCGTCCAGCAGGACGGTGCAGGCGCCGCAATTGGAGGTATCGCAGCCGACGACGGTGCCGACGCGCCCGATGTCTTCCCGCAGGAAGTGGACGAGGAGCCGTCGAGGCTCGACCTCGACGTCGTAGACCGTGCCATCCACGGTCACGCTGATCGGAATGTGGGTCATGGTTCTCCCGTGTGAGCTCATGGGGCGATCCGAGGCACGCCACCCGCCCCGTCGGACGGGCAGGTCTGACGCTAGGCGCTGGGGCGGCCTCCCGGGGCGTTTTCGCCATGAATGCTTCCCCTGGGACCCCGGGAGGACTACGGTCAGGCCCGAGGGTGCCGAGAGCCGGCGCCCAGATCTCGGAGGACGCATGTCAACCACCCCACCCCCTCCCCCGCCCATGCCTGCTGGCGGCGGCGGAGGCGGTAGCACCCAGGACAACGGAAGCGGCACCATCGCTCTCGTGACAGGCATCCTGAGCTTCTTTGTCTGCCCGATCGTCCTGTCGATCGTGGCCATCGTCTTCGGCAAGAAGGGCATGGCGGCCGCGGCTGCCGGCACCGCCGACAACGGCGGCCAGGCAAAGGCTGGCTACATCATGGGGATCATCAGCTTGATCCTCGCCATCATCTTGATCATCGTCTACATCATCGCGGGAGCTGCGCTCTTGTCGAGCGGCACGTCTAGCTGATCGCGCTTGCCAGAAGGGGGCCGACGTTTGCTCGTCGGCCCCCTTCTGGATTTCTGCTGCACGCCGGGCTGCGGCCCTGAATTGAATCGCTCCTGATTCGGAATGCGACCGTTGTCGGTGGTTCTGGTCCCTCCAGACCGTCGATAGCGGTCGCATCCCGAGGTGGTGGTGCTTCCGGGGGTTCGGTGTCGCGGGCCTAGGGTGGGATCGTGACGGAGGGAAAGGCCGAAGGGCAGGGAGCCGACGAGTCGGCGGTCGAGGTGACTCCCGCCGAGCCGGCCCCGGCGGAGGCGGCCCCTGCAGAGGCGGCCCCGGCGGAGGCGTCCCCGGCGGACGCGGTCCTTGCGGAGGCGGTCCTTGCAGAGACGGCCCCGGCGGACGCGGTCCTTGCGGAGGCGGTCCTTGCCGAGCCGGCCCCTGCAGAGGCGGCCCCTGCGGAGGCGGCCCTTGCAGAAGCGGCCCCGGCGGAGGCGGCCCCTGCAGAGACGGCGCCCGCAACTGAGGTCCACGAGGTCGCGCCTGACCCGGTGGAGGCGGCGCTGGTGGAGGCAGCCCCCGCGGAGGTCCTTCGGCCCAGCAATCTGGGAATCTGGGCCTTCGTCCTCGCCGTCCTCGGACTCATCGGGGTTCTCCCCATTGTCGGAAGTGTGCTGGGATTCGTCCTCGGAAGAGTCGCCATCCGCCGGGTGGGCTCCCGCCGCGTCCGCGGGGGTCGCGGGCTCGCGATCGCCGCCGTAACCATCTCGGTGGTCACCCTGGTCATCATCGCCCTGGGGATTGCCGCGTACGCCCTCTCCGTCGCGTACCTCGAGATCTAACCCCAAGCAGCGAGGGTGAGGAGACGCGATGACGAGCGCCGAAGCGAGTCGCGCACGCGAGCAGGCAGTCGGCGAGAGGAGTGCCGAGCAGCTCGCCAACTGGGCCGCGCATCCTGATGCTGAGGTGCGCGCCGCGGTCGCTTCCAATCCAGCTGCTGCCCCGCGCACCCTTGAGAACCTGGCGCATGACGAGGACTGGCGCGTCCGGGCTGCTGCGGCAGCCAATCCGGCCACGGATGGCTTCTGGCTCGGTGAGCTCATCCGAGACGACGACGTTCGGGTGCGCGAAGTGGCCGCCGCCAACCCAGGACTGACCTCCAAGGACCTCGCGCGGGCCGCGGAAGACGACGAGGCGCGGGTCCGCGCTGCCGCGGCGGCCAACTCGGCAGCTTCGCAAACTGCCCTGGACACGGCATCGCAGGACATCGATTGGCGTGTGCGCGCGTGTGCAGGAGCCAATCCAGTGGCACCGATGGTGCTGCTGCGCACCCTGGCAACCGATGAGGATTGGCGGGTGCGTGCGTCGGTGGCGGCCAACGCCGCAGCACCCAGCGAGGTCCTCGCGGCGTTGGTCCTTGATGGCGACGCCGGGGTGCGCGAGGCTGCGCAACGACCCTGACTACGCTCGCGGTATGAGCGTGGATCCGCGACCTGTGCTCGTCGTTGACTTCGGAGCGCAGTACGCCCAGCTCATCGCACGTCGGGTCCGCGAGGCTCACGTGTACTCCGAGATCGTGCCCCACACCATGAGCGTCGAGGAGATGCTGGCCAAGGATCCTGTGGCGATCGTCCTCTCCGGAGGCCCGAGCAGTGTTTATGCGGAGGGTGCACCTTCAGTGGATGCCGCTCTGTTCGACGCCGGCGTACCCGTCTTCGGGATCTGTTACGGGTTCCAGGCCATGGCCCAGGCATTGGGGGGCAAGGTTGAGCGGACAGGACTCAGCGAGTTTGGCGGTACGCCGCTAGACGTCATCGAGTCGTCGTCACTCTTCGCCGGCCTCCCAACTCGCCAGTCCGTGTGGATGTCTCACGGGGACAGCGTCACCGCGGCACCCGAGGGCTTTTCGGTGACAGCGACGAGCGCTGGTGCTCCCGTGGCAGCGATGGAGTCAGTCGGTCGGGGCCTAGCAGGCGTGCAGTTCCACCCGGAGGTCATGCACAGTGAGCACGGGCAAAGGGTGTTAGAGCACTTCCTGTACGACGTGGCCGGTCTGGAGCGGTCGTGGACGACCGAGAGCGTCATCGACGACCAGATTGCGCGGATCCGCGATCAGGTGGGCGATGGCCTCGTCGTGTGCGGCCTTTCCGGGGGAGTGGACTCGGCAGTCGCTGCCGCACTGGTGCAGCGGGCGGTGGGAGATCAACTGACCTGTGTCTTCGTCGATCACGGCCTACTGCGCGCGGGCGAGGCTGAGCAGGTGGAGCGCGACTTCGTGGCCGCGACGGGTGTCCGGCTCGTTGTCGTCGATGCCCAGCAGCGCTTCCTAGATGCGCTCGCCGGCGTCACCGATCCAGAGCAGAAGCGCAAGATCATCGGGCGTGAGTTCATCCGTGTGTTCGAGGATGCGGCCCGTGACGTCGTGGCGGAGGCGGGGGAGTCGGGGCGCACGGTGGATTTCCTCGTGCAGGGCACGCTCTACCCGGACGTGGTGGAGTCCGGTGGCGGCACGGGGACTGCCAACATCAAGAGCCATCACAACGTCGGTGGTCTGCCCGATGACCTCGCCTTCACCCTGGTCGAGCCCCTCCGCACGCTCTTCAAGGATGAGGTGCGCCAGGTCGGGCTCGAGCTGGGGTTGCCACCGGAGATCGTCTGGCGCCACCCCTTCCCCGGACCCGGCCTGGCGATCCGCATCGTGGGGGCCGTGGACGCAGAGCGCCTGGTGATCCTCAGAGCGGCTGACGCCATCGCGCGTGAGGAACTCACGGCGGCTGGGCTGGATCGCGATGTCTGGCAGTTCCCCGTGGTCCTGCTGGCCGATGTGCGATCCGTGGGAGTGCAGGGCGATGGCCGCACATACGGACACCCCATTGTCCTGCGACCCGTCTCCAGTGAGGACGCCATGACAGCGGACTGGTCGCGGCTGCCGCACGAACTCATCGCCCGCATCTCGACCCGAATCACCAATGAGGTGCGCGAGGTCAATCGGGTGGTGCTGGATGTGACGAGCAAGCCCCCCGGCACCATCGAGTGGGAGTAGTCGGGCAGAGCCCGCCTCTTCCCACTCTCGGTCGGTATCGAGTGGGAGTAGTCGGGCAGAGCCCGCGCGTGTGACGCCAGCTTGAAGGCTGCCCACTCGGCTAGGGTGACGGTGTGGAATTCGTCTACAACCTCCTCGTCGTCCTGCACTTCATCGGCCTCGCCAGTCTGCTAGGCGGCTTCATCGTCCAGATGAAGTCCCCGGACAAGGGCGTCAACCCCGCGATGCTCCATGGCGCGCTCACGCAACTCGTGACCGGCGTGCTTCTTGTGGGGATCGCCTCCGCCGGACTTGTCCCGGGGGAAGAGGTTGACCACGCCAAGATCGCGGTCAAACTCGTGATCGTCCTCATCATCACGGCGCTGGCCTTCGTCGGCCGCAAGCGCCCGCTACCTCAGACAGGGATCTGGGGTGCCATCGGCGTGCTCACGCTGGCCAACATCGTCATCGCTGTCTTCTGGAACTAGGTCTCCGGCAGCCCCTGATGGGGACGACAGGGCCGATGCACGAGGTCGCTCACGCCTAGCAGGGGGTGGGCGTTGGTGCGCGAGGGCCAATTGTGCGGCTGAGGCCGAGCGTCATCGATAGTGAGCCGCACAATTCGCCTGAGGCTGGCGCCTAGGGAATGGTGGTCCTTAAGAAGGCCTCGGCGAAGCGACCCTGCGGCAGTCCAGCGCGCTCGGCCGCCAGGGACATCCACCCTCGGATGAGTTCACCGAGGTTGTCCATGTGAGCCGTCTGGCTCTCGTGGGCACGGAGGGCAGCGATCTTGTCATCGACCCGGTCGGTCACGTCGACGAAGTGGTTGGGTTCCGGTGCGCCCATTACCCATACGTCGTGCACGGTCCACGCGTCCAGTCCCTCATCGGCAAGTAGTGCAGGGTGCGCAAAGGGATTGCGCGCGTCGGGGTAGATCGCGAAGATCGCGGCCTCACCCGCTGCCATGTGGTCCGGGTGCGAGGCGGGTATGCGTGACCAGTTGCGCTCGGGGGACTGGATGAGTACCCGCTCGGGTCGCACCTCGCGGATCACCCGACTGATGTCTCGACGCAATCCCTGAGACACCTCGAGTTCACCATCGCGATAGCCGAGGAAGCGAACATCGTCGACGCCGAGGATGCGTCCCGCGGCCACCTGCTCTGCGCGCCGGATACGCGGGATCTCGGAGCGGGGGACGGCTGGGTCGAAGCCTCCGGCATCGCCATCGGTGACGATGCAGTAGGTCACGTGGGTCCCCTGGGCCACCCACGAGGCCACGGTGCCGGCGGCACCGAAGTCGACGTCGTCGGGGTGCGCTGTGACCACGAGGGCTCGTGCAGGGGGCTGCTCGACAGACTCGGGGGCGGTCATGGTCTCCTCGTGGGCGGCTCGGGGGTGATTCGACGGGGGCAGGGCCATGGGCCCGGCCGAGAGAGGGAGCGGAAGCGGATCCATGGGGAGATCACGGGGCGGGCGAGTTCCATTTTCTGGACTTCCCGGGAAAACGCCCGCTACCAGTGGGTCTCCTGAGGCTGCAGAGGCTACCGTTGACGGCGTGCGTCTTCCGGACAGCTCTCGCGGTGGTGATCCTATGCGGTCGCCTGCTGCCCTGCGCGGGCGCGGTTCGCGCACCGCTTCCGGGTCGCGCCGCGCCCTGGTGGTCGCCATCACAGCGGCTCTGGTCGCCGGATTCCTCCTCATCGCGCAGCCGGCTGCGTCGTCTCCCATCGGTGAGGCCGACCACGTCCCCGAGTTCTCCGAGACCGAGGGCGCGTCGGGCGGCCCCACTCGCGGCGACGCCGGGCGGGCAGCCGAGGCCAAGGCCAACGACAAGAAGGGCAAGAAGGACAAGGAAGCCAAGGAGCTTCCGCTGCCTCCGCCACCTGCTCTCCCCGCGGGACTGCCGAAGGAGGTCGACCCTCTGCCGACCTACCAGGGGCAGTACATCTGCGATCCGGTGACGAAGCCCGGCACTGATCGCGTCGCCGATCTCATCCGGGCGACGTACGCCGACTCCAGCAGCATCTGGGTGCCCCGCGACTGCAACGTCGGAGGGCGCAGCGAGCACAAGGAGGGGCGTGCCCTCGACTGGATGATCAACTCCAAGATCCCCAAGCAGAATGCGCAGGCTGAGTCCTTCCTCCAGTGGCTACTCGCGACGGACGAGAACGGCAACGAGTTCGCCATGGCTCGCCGACTCGGCGTGATGTACATCGGCTGGGGCGATGAGATCTGGGAGTCGTACACGCGCCGCTGGACGGAGTTGAAGGGCTGCTACAGCACCCCGCAGAGCGGCTATGACACCTACTGTCACCGTGATCACATCCACATTTCCTTTTCCTGGGACGGAGCCGCGGGCCAGACAAGCTTCTGGGGCGGGGATCCGACGCCGGCCCCGTTCTGCAGTGCGTCACGAACCCCCGCCACGGGTGAGGCGGACGCGGGCGCGGGTCTGGACTTCGTGCCCGTCGCGGCTCGCCGGATTCTCGACACGCGCAGCGGTCAGGGCAACGGGGGGCAACCCTGCCGACTTGCGGCGCAGTCCAGCGGTGGAGCCGGCGCACCGTTGATCATTGACGTCGGTGCACGCAAGGACTCTCCGGGTCCGCGCACCAAGGCGGTGGCCGTCCGCGTCTCCACGATCGGCTCGAACTCCCCGGCCACCCTCCGATCGGCCGCTAATGGGGTCCTGGCCGACGTGACCGTCAACGGCCGCCGCGACCTCGTCACCATCCTGCCGCTGGCTAAGGATGGGACGATCGCTCTCACGACTGACTCTGGCGCCACGCACGTCATCGTCGACCTGCTCGGCTACTTCGTGACCCCCGGCGAGCCGACCGCCACTGAAGGCCGCCTGCTGCCCTACGCCAACCTGGTCGTCTATGACACGCGCGTGATCAACGAGCCGCTCGGTCCCGGCGAGAAGCGCGTCGTCGACGTCGCTGTCGGCGCGACGACGGATGGCCCTCCCGCGGGTGCGCTGCTCACCGTCGGTGTCTCGGGAGCCGACCAGGGTGGTCGCCTGATCGTTCGTCGCACGGGTGACAAGGTCACGCCCGCGACCACCTCGGTCGGCTATCGCCGGAACTCGACGGCGTCTGTCCCGATCATCTCCGCTCTCGACGCCGAGGGGCGCATCCTCCTGGTCAACAACGGCAAGAGCAGCGTCGATGTGTCGATCACCGTCCAGGCATCGGCCGTTCGGACCCAGCAGCTGGGCGCGCTCCTCGTCCCCGTGAAGCCAGTCGAGGTACGCCGGGCCAGGTCCCTCCTCACTCGACTCATCCCGCCTCCAACGGCTGGCGCCTCAGCCGGTGTCACAGCCGACACCCTGGCGATGCGCTCGACGGCGAGTGCGTCGGGTGCCACTGCCGCAGTGCTGAGGGTCTCGGCGACGGGTACGAAGGGCGGCGAGGTGACCTTCTACTCGCTCGCTAAGTCGGACCGGCCGTCCCTCATCGTGCCGCGCCGAAGCAAGGTCGATGGCCTCATCGTCGTGCCCCTCGACAGTCAGGGGACCCTCCGGCGCGAGGTGGTCGGGGGCGTCGAGGTCACGGCACACGTCGTCGCCTACCTGCGCTGACGTCGCCGCACGGGGCTGTCGGGCTCACGACGTACGATCAGCAAATGCCCGAGCTCAACCCCTCCCAGCAGGAGGCTGTGACGCATCGCGGCGGGCCTTTGCTCATCGTCGCGGGAGCCGGCTCGGGCAAGACCCGCGTGCTCACTCAGCGCATTGCGCACCTCATTCGAGATGAGGGGGTACGCCCGTCGGAGATCCTGGCCATCACCTTCACCAACAAGGCTGCTCGCGAGATGCAGGAGCGTGTCGCCGCGCTGGTCGGCCCGGTGTCACGGGCGATGTGGGTGATGACCTTCCACTCGGCCTGCGTCCGCATCCTGCGACGCGAGGCGGCCCGACTGGGGATCTCGACAAACTTCTCGATCTACGACGCTGCTGACTCGCAACGGCTGATGTCCATGGTCGTCAAGGACCTCAACATCGACCCCAAGCGCTTCCCGCCCCGATCCCTGTCGTCGCGGGTGTCCCAACTCAAGAATGAGCTCATCGACGAGGAAGATTTCCTGCGCCGCGCCGAGACGCCTCAGGACAGGGTGCTCGCCGAGGCGTATGCGGAATACCAGCGCCGTTTGCGCCGTGCGAACGCCTTTGATTTCGACGACCTCATCGGGTCCACGGTCGCGCTTCTCCAACTCTTTCCTGACGTGGCCGAGCACTATCGTCGACGATTCCGTCACATCCTCGTCGATGAGTATCAGGACACCAACCATGCGCAGTATGTCCTCGTCCGCGAGTTGGTCGGTGATGGTCGTGACGGTGTGCCTCCGGCGGAGCTCTGCGTCGTCGGTGACGCGGACCAGTCGATCTATGCCTTCCGCGGTGCGACGATCCGCAACATCGAGGAGTTCGAGCGGGACTATCCCGATGCCAAGACGGTGCTCCTTGAGCAGAACTACCGATCGACGCAGACGATCCTCGATGCCGCCAACCGCGTGATTGCCCGCAATGGCGGCCGGCGACCCAAGCGGCTGTGGACCGATGCTGGAGCCGGAGCACCCATCGTCACCTACGTGGCCGATGACGAGCATGACGAGGCGCGATTCGTCGCTGACGAGATCGATGCCTTGGTCGACGACGCTGGAGTACGCCCCGCCGACGTCGCTGTCTTCTATCGCACCAACGCGCAGTCACGGTCGCTGGAGGAGATCTTCGTCCGCGTCGGACTGCCCTACACCGTCGTCGGCAGCGTGCGCTTCTATGAGCGTCGCGAGATCCGCGACGCCATCGCCTACCTCCGGGCGATCGCCAACCCCGACGACGACGTCTCGGTGCGCAGGATCATCAATGTCCCCAAGCGCGGCATCGGCGAGCGCGCGGAGGAGGTGATCGAGTCCTATGCCCAGCGCGAGCGGCTCTCCTTCGGCACTGCTCTCGACCGTGCAGCCGACGTGCCGGGCCTGGCCGCGCGCTCCCAGGCACAGGTCGTCGCCTTTGCGAGGCTGCTCTCTGACCTACGCACCCTGGTCGAGTCCGGTGCCGGACCCGCGACCGTGCTGCAGGCGGTGCTCGAGCAGACGGGCTACCTCGCCGAACTCCAGGCTTCGCACGATCCACAGGATGAGACTCGTCTGGAGAATCTCGCCGAGCTCGAGTCGGTGGCCGCCGAGTACGAGCGAGATACGGATGAGCCGTCCCTGGCCGGCTTCCTCGAGCGCGTGTCCCTGGTCGCCGACGCCGACGAGATCCCCGATGACGACGACGGCGTCGTGACACTGATGACCTTGCACACGGCCAAGGGCCTGGAGTTCCCCGTTGTCTTTCTCACCGGCATGGAAGACGGGATTTTCCCGCACATACGTTCGCTCGGCTCGGACGTCGAGTTGGAAGAGGAGCGTCGCCTGGCCTACGTCGGCATCACTCGGGCACGCGAGCGCCTCTACCTCACGCGCGCTGTCTCGCGATCGGCTTGGGGCTCGCCCATGCACAACCCCGCCTCACGCTTCCTCGATGAGATCCCTGCGGAGCTGACCGAGAGCCGCCGCGAAGAGCCGGCGCTGACCTGGTCGGGTGCCGCCGCATCGCCAGCGCGTGTGATGTCCGCGGCCCCGACTCTTGGGCGGCCAGAGCCGACCGCGGGCACGCGTCCGGTCGTGGCACTGGGCGTGGGTGATCGCGTGCTGCACAAGACCTTCGGCATGGGCACTGTGACCGGCACGTCGGGTGTCGGCGACAAGGCGGAGGCAACCATTGACTTCGGCAGCGTCGGCACGAAGAGGCTCTTGCTGCGCTACGCCCCGGTCGACAAGCTCTGAGCCGTCTCAGCAGCCGTAATTGCGGCAGGCCCAGGCCGGAGGCTTGGCTGGGATGCCTGGGCGAGACCCCGTCCACAAGCCCGCCGGGTTGGTGGGCGTGAGGGCTTTACCGACGCGCACCTCGAAGTGCAGATGCGATCCTGAGGAGTCGCCCGTGTTGCCGATCGTCCCGATGAGGTCCCCTGCGTTGACCCGGTCGCCCTTGTCGACCTTGATCTTGTCCAGGTGTGCATAGCGGGTCTGTGTCCCGTCATTGCGCATGATCATGATGAGGTTGCCGTAGCCGCCGTAGTTGAATTCGGCGTACTCCACGCGCCCGTCTGTCGCGGCGTAGACAGGGTCGCCGGTGTCGCCGTTGAAGTCGATTCCCGCATGCCCGCGGGGCCACGACGGTGACACTTCGCCGAACCTTCCGCTGATGGGGGTGCCCCAGGTCACGGGATAGCTGTACGCCGGCCCCTGCTCGACCTTCTTGCTGGCGCTGGTCGCTGCTGTCGCTTGCGC
>Ga0169931_10011954_pt1 | contig 12124 bp, 8 predicted proteins | sample Kivu_15m_20L_FD_129675 | JGI IMG/M metagenome (GOLD analysis project Ga0169931, IMG submission 129675) | Freshwater microbial communities from Lake Kivu, Western Province, Rwanda to study Microbial Dark Matter (Phase II) - Kivu_15m_20L... | ecosystem: Environmental > Aquatic > Freshwater > Lake ...
TAAAAAAACCCCAGACGTCCGAAGCTATTTTTTTGTTAAAACCTTCGCAGTCACCCCTTTTTGTTGACTCTTCTTGTCGTTATGCTGCGAGCCACGATCGGACCAGATCGCTCCGGTCCGGCAGATGGGGCAGCGATCTTTCGAGGCGTCGCCGTGCGGGTGCAGCGACTCGTCTTGTTTTGCGGCCAGCATCAATCTCCAGCGCGCTGCGGTGATCGCAGCGTGGTATGTCGCCCGAATCGGCCGGAGGGTTTGGGCGAGGGGTGATGCGGGCAAGCGTCGGATTTTCGAAACATCTCTCGAAAAATGCGCTTGCAGACCGGCAACGCCAGCCTAAATTATCTAAAGCTTTCAGGCGACGCAAGATACCCAAGCTGTTTTCTTCACTGCGTGGCTGTAGCCGATCAGAGCGTCGACGTTCGTGGCGTCGCGCGAAACGAGAAGTTTTTTTACGTTTTTTGGGAGGGCTTTTGATGTTGCGTCGAGTCATGTGCCTGACAGCGGCCGCGAGCTTGCTGGCGGCGGGATGGGGCGAGCAGGCCGAGGGCGGTCTGTTTCGCAAGAAGAAGTGCTGCCCGGCGGACAGCTGTGCGTCGGCCAGCGACTGTGGTGCGTCGGCTGCCGACGATTGCGGTTGTGCAGGCGCTGCCGATGGCGCTGAGGGCGGTTGCGGCGGCGCGGGCGTTGCCGACGGCGGTTGCGGCACGGTGATGGAGACTCGGACGGTGATGGTGCCGACCTGGGTCACGGAGATGAAGACGGTCACGGCGACCGAGTACACGCAGGAGCAGCGTACGCGGACCTACACGGTCCACAAGCGCGTGCCGCGCACCGAGGAGAAGACCCGCACGTACACCGTGATGGTCCCCAAGACCGAGACGAAGACGGTGACCTACAACGTGCAGAAGCCGGTGTGGGAGACGAAGACTTCGGAGTACACGGTGCAGGTCCCCTACACCGAGGATTCGGTCCAGACCTACACGGTCACCGTGCCGAGCTACGAGGACAAGGTCGTCGACTACACGGTGCAGGTCCCCTACACCGAAGAGATGGTGCAGACCTACAGCGTGATGGTGCCGAGCTACGAGGACAAGGTCGTCAGCTACACCGTCAACGTGCCCTACACCGAGCAGGTCGAGCAGACCTACACGGTCAACGTCCCCTCCACCGAGGAGCGGAGCGGCACGCGTACGGTCACCAACCGGGTTCCGGTCACCACCATGAAGACCGTCACGGTCCGTGGCGGCCACTGGGAGACCCAGACCTACGAGACGACCGACGCCTGCGGTTGCCCCAAGACCTGCTGCAAGCGGTGCTGGGTGCCGACCTGCGAGACGAAGGAAGTTCCCTGCACGACCTACCAGTGCGTCACCGAAGAGGTGCCGTACACCTACACGGTCACGGTCTGCCGTCCTGAGACCCGCACCCGCACCGTGACGGTGTCGAAGTGCCGCACCGAGACCCGCGAGAAGACCGTCAAGGTCTGCAAGATGGTGTCGGAAGAGCGCACCCGCACCGTGACGGTGTCGAAGTGCCGCACCGAGACCCGTCAGAGGACCGTCAAGGTCTGCAAGATGGTTCCCGAGGAGCGTACTCGGACCGTCACGCTGCAGAAGCACCGCACCGAGACCCGCACTCGCGAGTACAAGGTGTGCAACTACGTCACCGAGCAGCAGACCAAGGAAGTGCAGCACACGGTGATGGCCCCCGAACAGCGGACCCAGAACTACACCGTGACGGTGTACGACACGGTCGCTGAAGAGAAGACCGACACCTACACCGTCAGCGTGCCGGTGCAGGTCGAGAAGCAGGTCGAGGTCAAGGTCTGCAAGCTGGTTCCGCAGGAAGTGCAAGTGGCCGTCTCGGTCGGTTGCGGCGGATCCGCTAGCGGCAGTGGCTGCGGCGGCGCCGGCAGCGACTGCGGCGCGAGCAGCGGCTGCGGCGGTGGCTGCGGCGAGGCCGCTCCCGCTGCCTCGGACTGCGGCTGCAACTGAGTTCGCGCTCGGTCGTAGCTCGACGTTGTGATTCCGGAGAGCCGGCGTTCCGCAAGGAATGCCGGCTCTCTTTTTTTTGCCGCTCCCCCCCCGCTCCCTGGCACGAACCGCTTCTCTCGACGACCGCGCAGTTTATGAGTCCGTCCGCCTCGCTTCGCGTCGGAAAAAGCCGGCGGCGCACGACGAGCGGCGGCTCATGAGCCGCCGCCGACGTCCCCAGGCTCGCAGCCCGGCGCCCCGCGTTCCGCGCCCGAGACCGGCCGAGCGGTCTTTCCCACCGGCCGCCGCCGTCCTCGGCAACCGACGTGTCTCCCGGGGCCGCGACGACGCCGCCCCGCGGCAGCGGCCGCCCGGCCAGGAACCGCGGCGCCGAGCGTCCGCCGATTCGCCGGGGCCCGCCGGGGGCGTCCTTCAAGCGGCCGGACCACGGTCCGAGCACAATGCCGTCGGCGGGACGAGCGCGACGGCGTCACGCGCGCGGCGTCCTCCGCGAGGGCGCCGGCGCACCGATGGTGCGCCCTGCGCCGCCGCGGCGCGCGACAGGCTCCGTCGGCAGGCCGGCCGCCGCGCCAACGGGGCGGTGGGAGCGGTTGCTAGCATGCTGGCAACCGCCGATTCCTGCGCTTGATGGTTGGTCGGGGGTTCGTTATCCTCCCGCCCGCGTCGGCGGTTCGATCCGAAACAGGAGGTGGGCGGTGGATTGGCGGGGACCACTCTGGGCAGGCGCGCGTGCCACGTGCTTCGGTACGGCGGTCCTGGCGTGCCTGTGGTGGCGTCCGGTTCCCGTGGCCGCCCAACTCTTCGAAGGTCCCGAGCTCTTGCCGCCGCCTGGGATCGCCGGTCCGGACTCCCCGGCCCTGGCGGATGCTCTGCCGGATGTCTCGGGGGATGCGCCGTCGGCGGAGTCGGCGGCGAGCGACGGTGCGGGCCCGGCCGAGGTGCTGGGCGCGATGGAGATCACGCCGACCCCGGCATGGTACCAGCCGGCGTATTGGTTTGGTCCGTTGCCTTGGGACGCGGGGCTGGAGTTCGGCTTGAACGGCAGCGAGGGCAACAACCAGGTGATGAGCATGCGGACCGGCGGGCACCTGCGGCGCAAGACCTCGGAGTGGAAGTTCGACTCCAGCGTGGCGTACAACAAGAACGTCGCGAACAACGTGGAGACGCAGAACAACGGCAAGATCGACGTGCGCATCGACCGCGTGCTGGATGCCTCGCGATGGACGCTGTTTTTTCTTGAGAACCTGATTTACGACGAATTCCAGGCGTTTGACGTGCAGTTGTCGCTCAACTCGGGACTGGGCTACCAGTGCATCAACACGGCGGAGATCGACTTGATGACCCGGTTGGGCGCGGGCGCCACGCGGGAGGTCGGCGGGGTCGACAACGCGTGGAAGCCGCAAGCGCTCGTCGGCGTGGACTACACCCACAAGGTCAGCCAAACGCAAAGGTTGCGCGGCAAGATCGATTACTTCCCGGAGTGGGGGGATTTCGGCGACTACCGGATCGTGTCCGATTTCGGCTGGGAGATCGATTTGGATCGTCCCAAAAACGTGAGTCTCAAGCTTTCGTTGACCGACCGTTACGACAGCACGCCCGACGGAGCCGTTCCCAACAATCTGGATTACGCGGTCCTGCTGATTTGGGGCTTGTAGCCGCACGTCGCGGGCCCGCGGCCGCCTCCTGCCGTGCGCGATGAGCAGACCGTTGACGGACGGCCGTGCGCTCCAGTTCCGCGCGGTGGCGGCGGCTCATGAGCCGCACTGCCGTCAACAACGCTGTGTCGCCACCCCGCCAACTCCGCGGATCCTGCCGCCGCGCGACGCGGCTCCGCGAACACGGCCCGTCGAAACTCCGTCGCAGGGTCCCGCGGGGAGACGTCGGCGAGCGGCGTCGCGTTCGGCCGGGTCGAGGCGGCGTCGTTGCCGAGCGAACCCCGCGGCGGGCGGGACGCCGGCGGACTGGCGTTGCGGGCCCCGAGCGGACGGCTCGTCCCGTCGCCATCCGGCTGCCGGAACGTCGAGTTGCGACGGCACGGCGGGCGTCGGCCGGCCGGCCGACCCCCGTAGCGATTGACGACTGGGCGGTCCATGCACCCGTCCGCCGCTCCTCACGGAGGAAAAAGCCGGAGGCGCCAGACGAGCGGCGGCTCATGAACCGCCGCCGACTTCAAGAGGGTGGAGGCGCGGCAGGCCGTCGAGTAGACTTGGCGGTGCGTCGTCGCCGCACCGACCGGCTGCCGAAGCGTCGCAGGGTTCAACGGCGCAGGCGACGCGTCGGGCACTGGGGCGCCTGCCCCGCTTTCTCCGCGTTGGCTGCGGCAGCCTTCGGGCGCCGCGGTGAAAAACCCATGGATGATCCCTCGATCCTCGATCTGCAGCAAACGTTGCAGCGCGAGATGCCTATCTGCGGGCCGATGGGCATTCAGGCCTCTGCCTGGCGCGACGGTTTGCTGACGATGAGCATGCCGCTGCGACCCAATCGCAACCACCAGGACTCGGCGTTTGCCGGCAGTCTCAACGCTTTGTGCACGATCGTGGGCTGGGGAACGGTGTACCTGCTGGTCCGCGAACGCGGCCTCCACGGAAACGTGGTCATTCGCCGCAGCGCGATTCGTTACCTCCGGCCGGTGCGACGGGAGTTGATCGAGGCCCGCGGGCTGCAAATCCCCCCGCATCAACTGGCGTTCTTTGCGGAGCTGTTGGGCAGCAAAGGCCGATCCAAGCTGGACTGCGCCGTGCAGATTGCCGACGCCGACGGACCGGCGGTTTCCTTCCAGGGATCGTACGTCGTCGATCTCGATTCCGCCTGGGACGCGGCCCCGGGAATCGGAGCCTTCTGACTTGGGGGGCGTGCCGAACGTTCGTTCGGCGGCCGGCGGCCGCCCCCGGGATCGCGATCGGCGCCATCGGCCGCAGCACGAGGCGACGCCGCGAAGCGCGTGGTGAATCGCGGTGCGCTCCCAAGCTCGGCGAAGCGTGATGCGGTCGACGGACGCTCCGTAGCAAACTGCCGCGAGCCCGGCACGACCTGTCGCGCGCAACCGACGGCGTCCAAGCTACCGGTCGCTGCGGCGGATCGGCGCGGCAGCCCGACGGACGGCGGTCGCAGGCAAGACGCCTGCGGAGCCGAGCGGTCACGCAATCGGCGGTCGCTGGCGGGGTTTGCCCCCCGCGGCCCGCCCCTCGCTTCCGGCACGTTGCCGGCCAGCCGCCACGACGAAGCAGCCCGCAGGGACGGAAGCGAATTGCCGTGCGTGCCATCGACGGGCGCGAACCTCCTTACTTGCCGCGCGCGGTCGCCGGAATCGCCGGTTGCGTCCACGCCATCTTGGCGTCGCCCGTCTCGGACGGATTGGGGTGGGACGCCGGCGACTTCACGCAAGCCCGAACGTACAGTTCGTCCCCCTGCAACTGGTAGACGCCGCGCGTCCCCTGCACGGTCTGCCAGACGGCGCCGACGTCGGCGCCATAACGGCGCGTCGCCCGGACAGCCTGGCCGTTCGCATCGGTGACGGGTTCTCCTCTCAAGTCGGCGCCCTGACGGGTTCCCACGAATTCGATCGTGTACTGCTCGTCGGGTTGCGGGTCGACCTCGACCTCGAACCGCCCCTCGACGAAGGCGATTCTCCGCAGCGCGACGCCCGAAGAAGCGTAGAACCGTCCCGCTTCCAAATTGGCGATCAACGACTCGGGCGTCAGCTGCTCGGACAGCACCATCACCCATCCGCGCCCCGGTTCGCTCGCGCGGCTTGGAATGTCGTGGTAGCTGTGCCCGTCGTCGACCGCGAGCCCGAACATGGCCGGAAGATCGAGCAGGCCCAGTCGATGAGCCAGAATGACGTCCCACATCCGTTCCGCGCCGGCGTGCTGGGCGTCGCCGGAGTTGTTCACCCCCGGGTGGCCGTTGTAGACCTCGAAAAACCGCTCGCCCTGAACCCGCATCAAATCCTCCGCCGTCACCGCGTAGCCGTAATTGGGGTGGTTGAGGTGGACGATCGTGGGCTGGCCGGTCCTTTCCCGCTGCTCGAGCACGGCCCGCACGTTGTTTTGAATTGCTTCAAAAACGTCCCGGCCTCCTCGCTGTTCGATCAGCTCGCGGACGTTGCTCGCGTTCATGTGGACCGGAAACGACGCTGCGGAATCGCTGATTTCCTCTCCTTGCACGAGCAGGAACCGCTCAGGCCGGTTGAAGCGCGCGGCGACCTCGTCAAATCGTCGCAAACGCACTTGAAGTTCGCCGTCGACGGTGCGGGAATCGACCCAATCAGGAAAATTCCGCTGCAACTTGGCGAAGGCGCGACGCCCCCCTTTGGTTTTCTCGACTGCCGCCCAACGTTCGGAGGTCGCCAGCACGTTGTGGTCGGTGAACGCCAGGAAGTCGTAGCCCTGATCGCGATACCAGACCGCAATCGATTCCAGGTAGTCGTCGCCGTCGCTCCAGTGGGAATGCGCGTGCAGGTTTCCGCGCCGCCAACGCACGTCGCCCTCCGCGGCGAGTTCGAACGCCTCCTCCGCCCGACTGGGGACGACGTGGATCGCCCAGGTTCCAGCCGCCAGCAGGTACGGAACCAGCCAACCGCGGCAACGCCGCGAGGCCGCGACGGAATGATTCCCCATGCGAAAGTCCTCCTCAGCTCGGTTCGCGGCCGTCAACAGACGGCCAAGGCTCTGGTTGCCCCCCCCGGTCCGGTACGGTCCGCGGCCCCATCGGGGCGGATCAACCGGCGTCGACCGACGCGCTTCCCCCGTCGTCAGGCGGCCGCCTTCTGCACAAGGTCGGCCGGTTGCCGCGACCAACGCCGCGCGGCGGCCGGTCCTCTCCGAACAGCAGGCAAGGCGGCGCCAAAATGGCGCCCCGCCCATGAGTCCGCCCAAGGAGCGGGTAGGCGTGCGACGCCAAAATGGCAGTCGCAGGAGGCCGCTCAGGGTCGGAGTAAGGAACTTAAGTCGAAAAAAATCAGTCAGTTAGGCGAATTCACCCACCCGCTCGAGGTTTGGCACGGACCTTGCATTTACCTCTCGCGTGAGTCTTCCGCCGAGCCGCGGTCGGCGGTACAGACTGTCGTGCAACGGGATGGGTTCGACGCAGCGACGCGTTGGGGGGCGCCCCCGGCGAGCACGCGGCGTCCTGATTGGAGGGTTGAAGCGATGCCTCATGGTAGTGCGAGAAACCGAGTCCGCGAGGTCCTTCCTGGTCCTTGGGCCGAATTTGATTCGCTGCTGCAGCATCTCATCGGTCCGCAGGCCGCAGTGCGGACGGCGGGTCACGACCTGGCCGCGAGCTTGTGGGAGGAGGGCGAGGCTTACCATCTCGAACTGGACGTTCCGGGCGTGGCTCGCGAGGACGTCGAATTGACTTTCGAGAAGGGGGTCCTGCGGGTCGAAGTCCGTCGACAGGCTCCGCCCGAGGGGAGGCAGTCGGTCCTCGACGAGCGGCGGTACGGTGCTCTGGTGCGGGTTTTCAAACTGCCGGAGACCGTCGACGCGGAGTCGATCCGAGCGGATCTTAGCCACGGCGTGCTGCACGTGGCGGTGAGCAAGCGTCCGGAGTCGAAGCCGCGCAAGATCGAAATCGCCGGCATGTAGCCTTCGCAGCGCTGCCACGCAGCGAGGGGGCGAAGGTCGAGCAACGGCGTCAAGCAGGATCGGCCGCTCCCGCAGGGGGGCGGCCTTTTTTTTGCGCGGAGCGTCGGCGTCGGCTGGTTCACGCAGTCGCCTTTCGCTCGTGATCGGCATGCGAGCAACACGGGCTCCTCGTTCGCCGCTCAGGCGCTTGCAGCGAGCGGCGAAGTCGTTCCGCCCAAGGTCGCGGCGGACCAGTTCGCCGCCGCCGATGCCGCCGCCGAGGCCAGCCTTTCCGCCGAGCAGGTTTTCCCGGGGTCCGAACATCCGTGAAAGCGGGCGCGCGGGCGACTCTCCGCGGCGCGCTGGATCGCTGCGACGGGCACGCGGCGCGCGGCAGTCCGGCAGGTCGTCGGAGCGACCCGCTCCAGTCCGGACGGCGGCCGGAATCGGGCAGCCCGCGGGCGGCCGTCATCCGACGAGGGCGCGTGCCGCAGCGATTCCCGCCCACGCTGCTCCCAGCCCGCCGGCGACGTTGCCGACGAGGTAGCCGGCTGCGGCGGCGTAATGGCGATTTTCGGCCAGCAGCACGCAATCGAGACCGAAGGCGGAAAAAGTCGTGAAGGCTCCAAGGAAGCCGACGACGACCCCGCTGTGTCGCAGGGATCCGGCAGCGACGCCCGCCCCGAGGAAGAGGCCTGCGAGCAGGCAGCCGAGGAGGTTGACCAGCAGCGTTCCCCACGACGAGTGGACGCCGAACGCCCGCACCAACAGCAGATTGACGCCGAACCGGCACACGGCGCCGGCGGCGCCTCCCAGAGCGATGGCAGTCAGGTGGGGCGTCATGGCAAACCGTCGGGGCGACGCGTCCAAAGGGGGCGAACCGGCGTGCCTGCGGAGCGGGACAGCCCTTCGCGCCGCAGGCCGAGCCTGCGGCGGCCGCCGAAGGCTCGACCGATTGTCGCCGAACGCCGACCGGGGCTCAACGGCGGCTGGCGCGGCTCGCCCGACGGAGGGGCTCGACGAGCGACGCGCGGGGGAGAGGGCGCGGGCTGCCGACGGGCGGCGAAGGCTCGCGGCGGCGGCAAGGTCGTCACGACCGCTGCGGCACGCGCGCCGTCGCCCTGGCGGGAAGGCGGGCCGCGCCGTGCGCGGCGGCGGGAAGGGGCCCGGCCCTCGCGGCCGCCGACTGCCAGGAGGGCTCGGGCGTCGCCCGCCGGGCAGTTTCGCGGCCAGCTTTGATAGCCAAGGGACGTGCAGGGCGATTACACTGGACGGGGCTCGACAGCCGCGTGCGGGCTGCGGGACCGTCGGCGTTTTCGCTGCTGGCGGACGTTTGTTTTGGCGGGTTCCCACGAGCAATGATCCAGATCATCGACAACTACGACTCGTTCACCTTCAACCTTGTGCAGAGGTTGGGCGAGATCGACTCGAATCTGGAGATCCGCGTCGATCGCAACGACCGGATTACGCTGGCCGAACTGGCGTCGCGCCGCCCCGATCGGATCATCATCTCTCCGGGGCCCTGCACGCCGAACGAGGCCGGCATTTCCGTGGAGTGCGTGCGGGCATTTCGCGGAAAGACGCCGTTGCTCGGCGTCTGTCTGGGGCATCAGTCGATTGGCCAGGCGTTTGGAGCAGCAATTGTGCGCGCCAAGCGGCTGATGCATGGCAAAACGGATCTGATCCGCCACGTGGGGACGGGATTGTTCGCCGGTCTGGACAACCCGTTGCAGGCGACTCGCTATCACAGTCTGGTGATCGACCCGCCCACGTTGTGCCCGGAGTTGGAGGTGGTGGCTTGGAGCGAAATGCCCAGCGGAGAAAGAGAAATCATGGGCGTTGCGCACCGCGACGAGCCCTTGTTCGGCGTGCAATTTCATCCGGAGAGTTTCCTGACCCTGCAAGGATCGGACCTGCTGCGCAATTTTCTGGCGGTCTGACGCCACCGCCGCGGCGACGATCGGGCGAGTGAGCGACGCGAGGCCGCGCTGTCCCGTGCTTGCCGCGACGGTTGCGCCGCGCCGATTTTTTCGAGCGCACAGCGGCACTCCCCGGACCCGCCGACGACCGACCGGCGCCGCGACGCGACCGACCGGCGCCGCGACGCGATCGACCGGCGCCGCGACGCGAGCATCGGCGACACGGTAGGCGGCAGGCTCGGAAGGCGACGGTTTCTCGGTAGGAAGCGAGTGAAAGCACCATGAGCGGCCGGACCGACCGTGCGCGAAAACTCCATCGGCGGTCGGCCGTCCGACCGGGTTTCCGAGGTCGTCGGCCGGTCGTCGCGGGGCCCCTCGGGCTGGGACCGCTCTGGCGGTTCCTGGCGACGAGTTGCTGGTTCTACGCGACGCATTGTCTTGCGGCGGCGGCGGGGGCTGAAGAGGGGGCTCCGGCCGATTACGGTCGGGAAATTCGCCCCATTCTCGCCGAGAACTGCTTTGGCTGTCATGGGCCCGACCCCGCGGACCGCGCGGCGGACCTGCGGCTGGACGTGCCGCCCGGGGTGGAAGGTCAGGCGTCGTCGCCGGCTCCGATCGTTCCCGGCAGGCCCGATCTGAGCACGCTGGTGGCGCGGATTGACGCGGAGGATCCCGCGGAGGCGATGCCGCCTCCCGAGACCCGCAAGCGGCTGACGGAGAGCCAGAAGGCGTTGCTGCGGCGGTGGATCGCCGAGGGAGCGCGCTACCAGGAGCACTGGGCGTACGTTCCGCCGGAGCGGCCGCAGCCGCCGACGGTCGTCCGCACGGCCTGGCCGCGAAACCCGATCGATCATTTCGTGCTGGCGCGGCTGGAGCAGGAGGGTTGGGAGCCGTCGCCGGAGGCCGACCGGCTCACGCTGTTGCGTCGCGTCACGCTCGACCTTGTCGGGCTGCCCCCCACGCGCGGCGAGGCGGAGGCTTTTCTCCACGACGAGTCCCCTGACGCGTACGACCGGGCGGTCGACCGGCTGCTGGCTTCCCCGTCGTACGGCGAGCGGATGGCGGCGGATTGGCTCGACGCAGCCCGCTATGCGGATACGAACGGCTATCAGGTCGATCGCGATCGCGAACAGTACGCCTATCGCGACTGGGTGATCGACGCCTTCAATCGCAATCTGCCTTTCGATGCGTTCACGGTCGAGCAGTTGGCCGGCGACCTGCTGCCTGAGCCGACCCGCGCGCAGCGGATCGCCACGGGGTTCCATCGCAACCACATGATGAACGAAGAAGGCGGAGCGATTCCCGAGGAGTTTTTGGCGGAATACGCCGCCGACCGCGTGGAGACGACCGCCACCGTCTGGCTTGGCCAGACCTTCAACTGCGCGCGGTGTCACGACCACAAATTCGATCCGTTCACGCAGCGGGACTTTTACAGCCTGAAGGCCTTCTTCCACAACGTGTCGGAACAGGGCGTGGCGAATTACGGACAGCCGATCCGCGTGAACAACCCGCCGTTCCTGCGGTTGACGACGCCGGAACAGGATGCCGAGTTGGCGGCGATCGAGCAGCGCGTCGCCGCGGCGGAGACGCGTCTCCGGGAGCGGCAGGCCGCGCCCGACGCCGCGGAGACTCCGGGGTCGACGGCGACGGCGCCCGTCGGCGACGGGGAGCCGCCGCGCGCCGAATCCCCGCAGCAGGCCTCCGACGAGCTCGCGCGGCTGCAGCAGGAGCTCGTCGAGTTCCGGAACGGCATCCCCACGGCCCTGGTCATGGAGGAACTCCCCGAGCCGCGGCCGACCTACATCCTGCAGCGCGGAGCCTACGACCGTCCGGGGGCCGCGGTCCGCGCCGAGACGCCCGGCGTGCTGCCGCCGATGGCGGCGGACCTGCCTCGCAACCGGTTGGGACTCGCCCGCTGGCTGGTCCACGGCGGCCATCCGCTGACGGCGCGGGTGACGGTGAACCGATTCTGGCAGGCGTTGTTCGGCACGGGGATTGTCGCGACGAGCGACGACTTCGGCATGCAGGGCGCCTTTCCCAGCCATCCGGAGCTGCTGGATTGGCTGGCGGTCGAGTTCCAGGAAAGCGGCTGGGACGTCAAGCGGATGATCAAGCTGCTGGTGACCAGCGCCGCGTACCGCCAGTCTTCGCGCTGCTCGGCGGAGCTGCGGAAGCTCGATCCGGAAAACCGGCTGCTGGCGCGGGGGCCGCGCTTTCGGCTGGCCGCCGAGGCCATCCGCGATCAGGCGCTGTTCGCCAGCGGCCTGCTGGTCGCGAAACTCGGGGGTCCGTCGGTCAAGCCCTACCATCCGTCGGGGTTGTACGAGCAGGTTTCGGTCGATCGCGAGTACGTCGCCGGCACGGGCGACGACTTGCATCGGCGGAGTCTCTACACGTACTGGAAACGCTCGATCCCTCATCCGTCGATGCTTGCGTTCGACGCGCCTTTTCGCGAAACGTGCACGGTGCGCCGCATCCGCACGAATACGCCGATGCAAGCGCTCGCGCTGATGAACGATCCCGCCTACGTCGAAGCGGCGCGGCATTTGGCCGCTCGCATGCTTCGCGAAGGAGGCCGCGACGACGCCGGTCGCCTGGCCCACGGGAGCTGGCTGGTGCTTGGGCGGCCGCCGCGGGAGGCGGA
>Ga0169931_10011956_pt1 | contig 12122 bp, 12 predicted proteins | sample Kivu_15m_20L_FD_129675 | JGI IMG/M metagenome (GOLD analysis project Ga0169931, IMG submission 129675) | Freshwater microbial communities from Lake Kivu, Western Province, Rwanda to study Microbial Dark Matter (Phase II) - Kivu_15m_20L... | ecosystem: Environmental > Aquatic > Freshwater > Lake...
AATTAAAATAAATTATTTTAATAAAAATTAAAATATAAATAGGCCTTACATTATAGAGAAATTAGAGTTATAAATTGAATTTTTTTTGGGGATTGGGGATTGGGGATTGGGGATTGGGGATTGGCCCAATCCCCAATCCCCAATCCCCAATAAGCAATTTTTTTAGTTTGTAAAAAAAATTCAATTTATAACTCTAATTTATCTATAATGTAAGGCCTATTTATATTTTAATTTTTATTAAAATAATTTATCTTAATTAATTTTTATTAAATTATCTTTACTTCAATATATAGATAAACATATCACAAAGTTTGCGATCTTAAAAATAATTCTAATAAGAATTTAAACACCTTTTTTATCTAGCAAGTTAACGGAGTCATTTAGGAATTTACGATCATCATTAAATTTTATCGGCACATGATTCTCACAAAAACCAGAAAGACTCACGTTAACATCTAGGTTAGATTGAATATTTTTTTCATTTAATATACACAAGGAAGCTTCGAACTTAATCACTGGCAGACCTTGTTTAAGTTCACTTTTTCTATTTAATTTTTCTTCGTTACAAAATTTATAAATTTTATTAATTTTTTCCCTGACGCAGATAACATCTTCAAGGACTACATTTTTGTCAATTAACTGAAACCATTTTTTGCCTTCCTTGGTTTTAGGGAGGGGGGACTTAAAATAGACACTGGTTAGATTCAAGCTAGCCAGTGCTATTAAAAGAGGGTCGTAGTAGATACATAAGGGTAATTTGAATGAATCGTTAATAAAATTTGTAGTAATCGTGATCAACTTCGGATTTTTTAAATACTCTACATAATAAAATTTCATAAGATGCACGTATTTGTAAGGTAAATCCACATTTAGATCAAACCCGATTGTATTTAAAATGTCAAACTCGATTTGACACAATTTTTCACTAGTTTCGAAAATTGATTTTTCGTCCACTGATGATTTTATATTTTTTTGCCTTATGTATAATCTAAGGAAACAATTGACTAACTCTTTAAGTGGAGTCAATTGATTACACACTTTCACTGAGATGAATATGCATGCGGCGCAGGTGAGATATTTATCAAAATCACTTTCAAAATATTTCTTGAAAATGAAAAATTTATGAAAGAAAATCATAGCTGTACTTATGCAGCTTTGAGGGAGTTTTTCTTCCAGGCAAAGCCTGGTCACAAATGCATGTATGTCCTCAAAATACTCAAAGACACTGTTTGCTTCGTCTCCTAATAATAGATTTTTAAAATTTTCTTGTAAAATTAAAATTACCTTCGAAATTCTCCTCTAAAATGCCCCACTCGTCTAAAGTCATGTACTTCATTCTAGCGTTTTTTAAGTTTATTTACCTTAGATCTCGTGTGTCATTCATTTTTGTTTAATTTTATCATTATAAATATTTTAAATAATTTTGATGAAGAGATAATTATTTTTTAATTATTAGAAGCGTATTATTTTAAAGTAAAGTAAAATTAATTAGAATTTTATCTAAAGATAAAAAATAAGGATATTTTTTTTGTGTTTTAAAAAATGAAAAGAATAATTTTATCTATTCTCTGTGATTGATCATTAAAAGAATAGTTAAAATTATTACCTTATAAATAATTTTTTTAAAGTTTAATCAAAAATTTTACATTAACTATTTAAGATTATGAATATAGATAGATAGATCTAAACAAATATGTTATCGTCACTTTCCAACAATTCTAATGCCGCTTTCTCCTTTTCTTCCAAAGTAGCTTGATTAAGATTAATATGAACTTTCTTCTTGGATTTTATTGGTTTCGCCTCTTCTTTTTCCTCTTTTGCTTCATCCATATCGAAATTATTTTCGTCATAGGATTCCTCAGCTTCGTTTTCATCCTCATCATCCAAGAGACCATGTTTTTGATAGTCCCTTTGTTTCCTGTTAAGTCTATCTTGTTTATGTTTCTCCAATATTCTCATTTTTTCTTTTATTTTATCACTTTCGGAATTAACAGCTAATCTCTTTTTTATCTTAGAATAATAATCTTCATCATCATTTTCTAACTCTCCCTGTGGCACATCTTTTTCTGTAGAAAACTTTCTCTTTTTTGTCTTCTTTTCAGTCGAAGTCTCTAATTCCTCAGGAGATGCTCTTTTAACTTTAAGAAAATCATTTTCTTCTTCTTTTGCAAGTTGTTTGGCATTTTCTTCAGCTTTTTGCATTTTTTTCATTTTTATTTTATCCTTCAATTTTTGAAGTTTGCTTTTCTTTTTGTTTTCGTTAGTCGAATTCGAAACTTCATTTGTATCAGGATTTACCTCCTGGTCATTTATATTTCCCGAATTCTCATTTTTGGTGTGATATCCTTCATCATCCATTTCGTCATCCGACAAGGCATTCAATTCTTTATAACTTTTATTCTTAGCATCATTCTGAGACTTTTTCATAATTTTTAGTTCAGGCATGTTTACTAAACCATAACTCAACGCCAATTTTTCGATGTTTATTGAATTGATGTCAAAATATTCTTTGCTTTTTAAGAGAAAGATTGACTTAACGTAGGATGAGATTGCTCTTTGAGCAGTGTACACCAAATCAGAATTTTCTGAAAGGATTGCTCTAATTACTGGTTGAAGATTGAGAATTTTCTGACTATTTATTTTTATTTTTTTCGGCTCTATATTTCTAGCTCTCAGCACATCCACAAATTTTTCTTCTTTAGGGTTCACAAATAAAATTGAGTTACCATTAGATTTGTATCTTGCTGTTCTGCCTACTCTATGTATATAGGTTTGAATGTCTTCTGGACAATCTAATTGAATGACCCAATCAACTGAAGGGAAATCCACTCCTCTACTTGCAATATCTGTGGCAAATAAAACTGAATTTTTCTTTTGTAAGAAGGTGTAGAAAATATTTGTTCTCTTTTTTTGTTTTTGTTTGCCATGGAGATCTAAGAATAACATTCCAAGCTTTAATCGTCTAAATACTTCATAGAAGAATCTGACTTGTTTGCACGAACTGAGAAAGACCAAACATTTTGAATTCTTGTGAGACTGCAAGAAAGAAAATAAAATATCAATTTTCTCGTGTGCTTCAACTAAAGTATAATATTGCTTTAAATTTATTGGTGTTATGGAATTATCAGTGCCTTGATTCTTTTTAATCCCTTCAGATGATTTCGCATCAGAAGTTCCTGTGTCTTTCGAAAGTAGGATTAACTCAGAAGGATTACTGATAGGATTATCCATATCTCCTATTAGCACATCAGTGTTATTTAGATTAATGTATTCCGGTGATCTCAAATTGACCTTAGCAAGTCTTTTTAAAGATTTTGTTAAAGTGGCTGAGAACAAAAGAGATTGTCTGCTCGATGGTAAATAAGATAAAATTTCGTTAAGATTAGCTTCAAATCCTTCGTCCAAGATTCTATCAACTTCGTCTATTATGAGGAGTTGAAGATTATCTGTATTAAAGTAAGGAGTTTCAGTAACATGTTGTAATAATCTTCCCGGAGTACCTATGACAATATTCATTTTGTATATTGAATCTTTCTCGTTTTCTACGTTGTTTCCTCCAATTACAAGTCCACATGAAAAGTCATGATATCTTCCTACTATCTTAAAAACTTCAAATACTTGGATAGCAAGTTCTCTAGTGGGAAGTATGATCAATGCTCCCAGACCATCAAGACTGGACCATTTTTTACGAAATAAAATCTCTAATGTGGGAATCACAAAGCATAGCGTCTTTCCACTACCAGTTTTTGAAGCACCTAGGATATCTCTCCCTGCTAAGCTGTGAGGAAGTGTTGCTCTTTGAATAGGAGTCATTTTAAAGAACCTACTTTCAGATAGAGCCTTCGAAGTTTTCTTAGTAATAGCCAAATCTTTAAAATTAAATTTTGGTTTTTTCCAGGCCTCTTGTGTGTTATCAGTGTCGCCTTCTTTTTTTTCTTCAGAGAAAACAAAATATCCACTTGGTGGAGTCTCTTCATTGATTCTCTTTTCTATTTCTTCGATTTCTGAATTCATTAATTCTGATCTCTTCAGCTTTTTTTGCTTCTCTTCTTGCTTCTTGTCCTTGTCTTCTCTTTTTGCCTTTTTTGTGGATTCTCCACGTTTATCAAACTGTTTTCTTTTTTCATTTTTTTCGATGTTCATTTCGAATATTAAATAAATTAAAAAAACATTAAATATTTATGAGTTTATTGAATTTCAAAATACATATCACATATTATATTAAAACCTTCATAAAATTATTTTAAATAAACTTTAATTATGAAAGACACTGAGGTTTTTACTAAACACGATTTTGAACATAATTTAAAATCAGACAACAAACTATACATAGAATTTAACAGATTGTTGCATTCGATGAAATGCATTAAGTTTTACATCTTTCTGATAGTCTCTTCGATTATAATTTTTTTATATTCGGTTCTTGCATATTTATTTCAGTGGAATGAATATCCAATAATAATCTGTGAAACAATTATGATAATTATAATCACACTAGATATGATGATTAGAATCTATGTTGCTGTATAATTTTTATTAAATTAAGTTAGGGCTGTGTGAATTACTTCAAGAAAATCATAAATCTACTTGACTTATTTTTAATTTTGCTAAATGTTGTTACGATTCTTCTGTATATCAAATATCACAACAAAGCACAAGAAATAGAAGATATTAGCTTCGCTTTTCTAATATTCTTTAGAAATTCATCGCAGCTCTTGCGATTGATTGTGCTAATCAAAAATCAAAAATCTATTTCTGTATATATATGAACATAACTTATAAATGTAGAAAAATATTGGAGAACTCATAAATTTGAACATTTTATTCGAGGAGAAGAAAATCGAAATCATGAGGAAATCGCACAATAATAGAAATGAACTAATTTCATTTGTAAATGACGATATAATCCACCATCCACCGGTTCATAAAGATAAAAAAGTTCAAGGTGGGGCGTATTCTTATGATCATCTACATTTGAATGAAGATTTCAGCAATGAGATTGAGATTGAAATAATTCATCAAAACGAAAAAAAGATAAATGATGATAATAAGAATGAAAATGATATCTTGTAAATGTTATATAAATGACTTAGTATTTGTTATTCAGAAATTTATTTTACTTTAAATTAATTAAATTCCGATTATAACCATATAAAATGAGAATAAGCCTTTTTATAATATATTCCATCGAAATCTACGAAATTTTTTTCTTAATTATTTCAATATTATATTTGTATGTAAATCATCTACAAATAAAATTTTTTATTTGATTAAAAATTTGTTTATTTTATCTATTCGAATAAATGTTTCTTCATTTTTGTAAAAATATTCCAAGGTTTCAAAATACAAACATCATAAGATTGAATATAAAAACCACTACTAACAATTCGAAATTTTCTATTTTACAATCTTACAAATATTACCTTCATACTACAACTATAAGAAAAAACTTTTGTTCTAAAGAAAATGATATAAAGCAAGAAGACTCAAAATCAGAAGTGAAAAAAGAACTCGAAGAAACAGAAGAAGAAAAACAAAAGCGCTTTGAGAAAGAAGAAAGAATCCGAAAACTTTCAGAGAAATACACAGAGGAAGAGTTGAATCTTCTTTTCGAAAAAGAAGAAGAAATTGAATTTATGGAAATCAAGCCTGAATTCAAGAAAAAATTACTGAGAGCCAAGAAAATAAGTCTACTTCTGAATATTCCACTCGCACTTGCAATAGTTTTTCTCGTAGATCAATTCTTCGACAACAAGAACGACAAGAAGACTAAGACTGCAAGATTTGTAACACTCGCATTTGGATATAATTTATACTTCGTTGCTTTTGCTATATTAGTAGGTTACCGCAACATCGTTTTAACAGCAAGATATATTACAAAGGAAAAAGCCGTAGAATTTACAAAGCTATCGGCTTTGTGTAAACCATATAAAGTCAAAGAAAATGCACAAAATTTGAAGAGAATGAAACCAGGGATGTTAACTCCGCATATCTCATTGAAAAATTCTAAATATAATAACATTTACTCAATGACTGGTATAGCTGAATGGAAGGATAGAAAATTGTTTAATACATTGTTCCCTCCAATGGTTCAGAAAAAGGAAAAAAAGAAGAAATTAATTAAATTGTTTTAATAGAGTAGGGATAATATTCTATTCAAACAGTTCAATTAAATACTATAAATTTTCTAATCTTTATGGGAAGAATTAATTTAATGTTGATATTATTAAAAGTATATTATTTTAATAATTTCATTAGGGTTTTTTAAAATTATTGTCCATAACTAGAAATAATTAATCCTAAAATCTTCTTCATTTTTTGGCTTTTTCCCATCCTGTAGGGCATTCATCAGTATTCTTCACGCACTTTCCCGAAAAAAATTTTCCACCTTCGTTAAATTTTTTGCAGCACTTATTTAAAGCACCACTACATATTTGGTCAAAGCAATTATCACCTGTCGTCGATCTAAGTTTAGCACTCTCGATATGAGAAACAATTGAAAGTACAACAAATAATACAGCAAGGGTAAAACTAAGCTTCATTCTTTTAAATTATAAATTATGTTTATTCTAGAATTAAATATTGAAATTAAATATCATTGCAATCTTTTAATTATTTATATAAAAATTTAATTTTTTAGATAAAAATTTAATTTTTAGAAAATAAATTTTTGTATTAAAATATCTGTTCGTTATTGAAAAAATGCAGATAATCCTTCTTTATTATCTTTAAATTCAAAAATTTGGCACATGTTCTTTTGAGAAACATTAAAGGCGATGTCTATATTTACGTTACTCATTTGTGTATATAAAATTATCTCACCGAAGCTAAGAAAATTGCAAGATAAAGGATTTACGTGCTCACACAATTATAAAATGAGCTCTCTTAGCTTAACTCTCGACCCATCTTCCTCCTTGATTTAATCGATATCAATAATTTAATTGATTAGCCCCAAATTAAAGAATTGGTTGCGTAAGAAGCTTCACCAGTCACTATTATAAGAATTGCAAGTTTAGGGGAAATTACTCTTTCTCAGACTACATTAGAATTAGAACAGAATAGGCCTATTCATACACCAGAACTTTGGAATTCGGCTTTAGAACAGGCTATGGTTAAATCACAAGTGGCAGCAAGTTCGAATCAGGTAGCTTTGGCTAAGCCTTGTATTAGACGATTGCGATAAATTTGGAATTTTGTGTTTTCTTCATAACTTTTTAGCATATATACTATTCTTATATTTAAAATTATTTATTATCAAAAATTTAATAAAGAATTTTAATTTTAAAGAAAAAATTGGGATTTTTTTACCATTTTATATAAGACTTTGTTATTACTCCATCTGTCAAGTCTTCAAACATTTGATATTAAATAAATTTTAATTAAATATTAAATTAAAATTTAAGTTTAGATTATTTTATAATAAATTTCAAAAAAAATTTCGATTCTTATAAGTTAATTTGAAAGACATAAAATTCCTTGTAAGTAAGCAAAATAAATACAAATATTATCTTAATTTTTAAATATACCAATTTATCTCTTTCTAAAATAATAATGACGACTATGAACATTTTCTTCTTTTAAATAAGCTATAGTTACATTTTCAGAATAAGAATCGTTAGTAGTTTGATTAAGAATTTTTTGTTTTTTTATTTCTAAAAATTCTTGGAATTTTACAGACTGATTTGAAATGTGATCGTACGTTAGATCATAATTATAATCAAGACTCATCAAATATTCTAACATATACTCTTCTGAATAATAACATATTTGGTATGGCCATATTTTTTCTACTTTTTTTGCAAAATCTTTTATACAAATATCACCCATTATCGGAGCCCAAACTTTTTTAGGTATAAATCTGTAATCATCTGTATCATTATTAAATTTCTGTTCATTAAATAGGAAATATTTTTTATCTTGATTTCTTCTATCCTTAGGATTATACAAAGTATATAGGGCTTCATCATTAACAAATAGCTTCGAATTGTTTAGCTTTCTTCTCCTCTCAAAAATTTTGAAATTTGAATAAAACTTTTCTATCGTCTTATAAGCATTCGGAAAATGTTTTGACATCAAGGAGTGCCCATGATCATCTTTAATTCTAATCATATCGATTAAATACTCATCATGTGAATAATTGTTATTTGCAATGATTTCTTTTTCTAATAAATTTTCAATAATCGAATCCTTAAGACAGCAGTCAAGCACTACTGAGTCATTCAACAAATCCATGACTTTTTGAAATTTATTTTTTCTTGTTCTTCTCTGTGTCTGTTTTTCGATGTGAAAAAAAGCTCCCTCTTCGCGTTTGAGTTGAGGTAAGGAAATCGTAGAGTCTATAGAAATTTTATCTTCTCTTTCTTTTTTCCTATTTAATAAATTATTCCCTAGTTTGTTATTTATTTTGTGATCAAGTTTTTCTTTTAAATCTATTGTATTTAAAGCTCTGTCTGAGATTTTTTTTATTAAAATTGTTTCTGAAATTTTTTTATCTTCCTCTTCGGATTTTTCATTAAAGCTGTCAGATGATGAGTCTGACACAACCTCACTGCTTGCCCTCGTTGTTTCCTCCAAAGAGTGCATATATTGATTATCTTTTAATTTTTTTGAATTAATATTATTTATCAAATTTGATTCTTTTTCAGAGGCGGATTTTAAGTGCTGGCAAAAAATATGAGATGCTTTATTAAATTGTTGAAACTTTTTGATCGAATTGAAATTTAGATTTATCGGTGGAGAAGTTGAGGTATTGTCTAAGCTATTCAGGCCAATTCCATCACTTTTATTATCATAGTTGCTCGCAGTTTTCAAGCAGGTAATATAAGAAAAAGGATTAAATATCGAATAACTTATTCCGCTATTTAAATCATTTGTAAATTTTTTGAAATCTTGAAATTTTGTTAAACATTCTTCTTGATTTGATTTAAATTCGTCTTTATCTGAGTTTTTCTGATATGATTTATTCTCATTAATTCTACTTGGAACAGCGGGTAAATTCTGAGAATATTCAAAAAAAGTTTTTAAATTAGTAGAGTCCCTATATGAATGGATATTGCACGAAATATCTTCAATACTCATTAAATATCCTGTATTGACAATATTTTCATTAATAAATGTATTTTTGATCATCAGATCAGATTCAGACATATGTAAATTATATTTGAATCAGATTTAATATTATTTATCAGAACTTTAATTTCAGAAAATATCAGAAAAACTTTACGTCTTACTATTAATAAAATTATCTTAAAATATTATTATTGTCTTTCTGTAATTTTTAGAAATAAAATATTTGGTGTGTGTTTGATATATTTTATTTAAATAAATTAAATATTTCTTAAGAGTTTTTAAATTAATTTTTAAATATTGAACAAGTATCTGTCCAATTCCCACTCATCTACTTGATTCATAAATTCTGCATACTCATAAGAGTAGAAGACACCAAGGTGTTCGTGAATAACATTTCCTAACACATTTTTCATTACTTCGCTCTTTTCATAATTTAACAGAGATGAATACAGATTGACAGGTAGCTTATGATGGCTTAAATTTTTTAAGGAATCTTCAAGGGAGAGCTTGTTTTCTATTCCGAATTTTATCTAGTTTATTTGGTTTAAATTGATAAACTCTTACTGAGTTAAGAATTCCGAAAAGGCAGAGATATTGATTCACATCAGCACCTGCCAAGTTAAAATGTAATTTCTTGATATCTTCCTCTTCGATGATATTAACTCCACAATCTGATGTGTTAAAACCAATTTTGTTCCAGTTGTCACCTATGCTAGGCTCTTTTAACCTTTTGTAGGAGTTAACATTAGGGGCATAGAAAATTAAAAAGTCTTGAAGGTGCTTGTTTATTCCGGCGAGTGCGTGTTCTGAAATAATATCTGGGAGCTTAATTGTATTTGTCTCCATGCTGAATGATGCGTCTAAATTAGAGTTAACTTGATGTAATTATACTTTCGAATATATTTTTGCCATCCTTATCTTTTACAACCAGCTTCAAATTCAAGCTATTTCCTGGCCACATTTCATGCACTTTGGCCATATATGTTATAGTTTTGTCATTATCATCAGCTAATTTTTTAGTGCACTATGAGTATTTATTTAATTATCTTAAATATATTACCAATTTAAATACTGACAACTCATCACAGAATTCTACCGCATCACTTAACGATAAAGACACATAATATTGTCCAGGAGCTTTATCTCCACTAATTCTTTCTACCTTTATCCCAGAAAATCTCAAGGCTGATTTTAGTTTGGTAAAGAATTCCTCGAAGTTCTGTTTATATAATGCATGATACTGGTTGTTATGTTCGGTAATTGGTGTGATATCTGAAAAAGTTTCTGATAACTTTTTATATTTCTCATTCAATACAGTGAAGTTGACATCGCATTGAAACTGCAATGTATATCCTAAGGCTTTTAATTCCTCAACAGCCTTTTTTAACAAATATCTTGGAGCATGGGTAACTTTGATGTCTGAGTCTTGTTCATATAAATCAGAGAAAAAGATTATTTGTCGTTGATTATTTACGTAATTGATTTCTTTCATCGAGCTTAGATCTGCTTTCATTGTGAAATCACCGAAACCTCTCTCATATGAAGCGAGTTGGGTAGTTGGCAAAGGATTATTTGCCATGTCGCAAGAAAGCAAATAGTTACATGCATTCGAACCATTTTTCAAGGCTTTCTAATTAGCTTTTATATCATATTAATACATCTAAAAAGTAATCTGAATCATATTTTTTTCCAATGAATTTTCCATAAAGATCAGGGAAGCCCTAAAGATAATAAAAATAATATTCAGTAAATTCAATTATTCATCATACCATTGTTATTGTACTGATATTGTGCTTGTGAATTTTAGCTACTAATTCTTCTTTATTTTTTACACCTATAAAGCTTTTCGGGAACTTTGAGAAGGATAATTTCTTTTCACCATATGAAAATTTGATTGAAGATAAATTTTTCATTTTTACCTAATTTACTATAAATTATTGTTTTAATAATAAATAAATATGATTTCGGGGTTTTATTATAAATGAATTTTATTAACAGGTTAATAATTTTCTTAGATTATCTTAAATTAATATTCAGAAAGAGCTTACTTCTTTCTATCTTTCTTTTCTTTTTCTTCCATCATTTTCATTTGGGCTTTCATCATAGCTGCTTGTGACTTCATATTATCATAAAAAACTTTCATATATTCTCTCTCCTCGTCGGTCATTCCTGGTTCGTTTAATAAATTTGGGTTCATAATCAGAGGATCCATCTCTCTTTGATACATGGTCATTCTAGGGATGTATTTGGCATTTAATTTATTTCTTACGTTGAGTAGATGTTCAAGCATAGGAAATAAAAATATAGATGTCAAAGAAACACTGAATATAGAAAGCCTTACAAATATTCTTAATAAAATGTTCACATTCAAAAAATCAAATTTTTTTATTTTGAGCTTTGTTACCATACGATTTCCTACGCCTCCGACTAAGAAACTTAAAAGTAAAAGTTTAGATCCTCGTCTGAAAATGTTTTTGATTTCATCTCTGTCTACTTTTTCTAACATTTTTTGTTGATATAACCCTCCGAAAATTTGCGTTTCATCCATCAAGAGATTTCCTGATCTTGCAGCGGCCATTTCTGGTCCAACATAGTTGACTATGCTCAGGTCGTCGTGTTCGATATTTACTGGTAATTGAAGGAGAGATTTATTACTACTCATATTTATTTTAAAAATATAATTAATTTGAATATTGATTATTATTTTTTAAATAGACTGAACAAGTTTATTTAAATTGTTTATAAAAAAGTTAATCATATTATTAACTCTTGATATTTGTAATTTAATTTATATTATTGTAACATTTCTTTCACTTCTTTTATATTATTTCCTAAGCATATATTGGAATTAGAGCTAATTTTTTCAAGTTTATCTAAAATCCAATTAACTTTTTCTTTAAATTCAGACAATTGTATTGTGTTTTCCCTATTTGAATTTACATCAACTAATGATAATTCAGAAACTATTTTAGCATAATTAAGAAGATTTCGTTTACTCTCCTCTTTGATATCTTCTAATTCATAGAAATTTATTTCAATAATTTTTTGAATGA
>Ga0169931_10011957_pt1 | contig 12121 bp, 9 predicted proteins | sample Kivu_15m_20L_FD_129675 | JGI IMG/M metagenome (GOLD analysis project Ga0169931, IMG submission 129675) | Freshwater microbial communities from Lake Kivu, Western Province, Rwanda to study Microbial Dark Matter (Phase II) - Kivu_15m_20L... | ecosystem: Environmental > Aquatic > Freshwater > Lake ...
TATGAGATTATAAAATCATAGATCTTAGAGAGTAAAATATATTAATACATTGATTTTTATTTAAATTTTTTACATTATAAAGTCGTCAATAATATATGTTTATTCTTCATACTTAAAGGACATCTCTTTTTTATCTTTCTACTATTTTTCTGCTTCAAAAAAGTTGTCAAAAGATCAACATATCTCATCAACCTCTATACAATACTACTATATTTATTCATCTGTACCATACTAATTCTATATCTCATCGTCTCATATATCTTCTAATAATCATCTTCCTCTATCGATAATTAATCATAACTACAATCCAGATCTTAAAAATCATAATAATATGCAACGTTCAACTGTTTGTCAGCCATACTATCATCAGAGTCTTAGTTATAATATTGATATGAAGTTTTAGGTTTGAATGTGCTTATACGGTCATATTATGTATCGTTGAATGAGATAAATGAATGATTGTCGTTGAAGGGTTACTGATAGTAGGATTGCTATTATTTTTTTACTTAAATGTTGAAGAATTATGGAGTATTTTGATGGATTTATTAGGATTTAAAATCGTTTGTTTAGGCCTTAAGAACAGGTATATTCTTTTTATTGATCTTTTTGTCTTTTGATCTTGTTTTATTGATAAATTTCTTCTTATTATATCTTTTTTTATTATTTTATTTTTCAATAAATTATTATTATTACTACTACTTGACTTATTCATCTTATTAGTATGGGGATTAGTCTTAAATTTACATATTACTATCATATCTTTTTGAATAAGACCTTTTCAATCGGTTAAGATCTGACTTATTTCTTACATTTTTTTATTTCTTTTACTCTTTGCTTAAATAATTATACTATGACTATTATTCTTTTATAGTAACTTATGATCTTTTGAAGTATTATATACAATCATTCTTTGGTTTTTTATGATTTTTAGAGCCATCATTCTTATTTAGTAATTTATCAATATATTGTTTATTGTTTTTGTTGAATTATGCCTGAAGTTAAGCTATACTATATGATTTTTGATAACCGTTTTGATTATATAGCTATGGACTTGAATGTTATAATTTGTTTTGTGGTTGATTATATGAGTAAGAGGAATAATTGTGACCGTTTATGCTTTTTTAGTATGGATTTGGTTATTATTTGATAATTGGGATTGATTCAATTATTCTTTTTTGCTTGAGTTTTGATTAGAATTTTTATTTATTCAAGGTTTTACTTGATTACTTATGATTATTGATGATTTTATTCTAATTCTTATGAAAAGATATGATTTTTTAGGATTTTTGGGAGTTTTTATCAATATTTTAATCAGATTATATTATATTTTTCTTTAATTTTCTTAGTAAAGGCTCTTGGTATTACTATTATTATATCTTTATATCATTTTTTATTTATGTCTATGCATTTGAAGTCTTTAGCTGATTTTTATTCATAGATTTTTTCTTTTCTTTTTCTTCTTTTATAATTTTTTCTTCTTAAATCTTTTAGTTAACAAAATTTTCAGGATCAACTAACTAAATACTTTGCGAAACTTCTTTTCCCCTCTTTTTATACAATGGCATAGTCTTTTTTATCATCCTTAATATAGTTTTTTCTTGAGAATCATTAGACCCAAAATACTTATCTTAATATTTTTTAATCGATTATTAATTAAATAGTTCAAGAGTATCAAGTAATACTTTAGCTGATGATTTGTACCCAATAAAACTGACATTACATGTCAAATTTTGATAATATATTTTAGTAATGATCCCAGGATAAGGTTTATAATCATTACATGGCGCAAATACAATATCTTTTACTTGATATGGTCGATAATACTTCTTACTTTACATGTCAATTCTTTTCAATTTTCAAAATTATTATGTTTTATATAATGATGAATATACTTATGTATCAAAAATACTTCGATAATCAACTTTTTCATAAATAATCCGACATTTTACTTTATTCAAAGTTGATAAATCGTATCATAATCGACTGAATATCTTTTAGTCTTAGTTTTTCAAGACATTTCTATATCATATTGAACCAATCATTTATATTATGCGTATAAAATATAACAAACAAAACATGGTATATATGATATCATTCAATATATATAATAATACATAAATTTATCACATATTTCTTTATCTTATATATCATCAATCAATCGATCGATTAAAACCAAATCGAAGTCCCTCAACTTATTTTTTTCTTATCGTGTTTTTTGAATTTAATTTTAAAAATTGCGCTAGATCTCTTATCTTATAATATATCATTTCATATATTTGCGCATATGAAACCAACCTACACAAAAAGACTAACCTAATAAGATATCCTCTCAAAACTACAACATTTCTTATAGACCTATTAAGACCCATAACTCTAACTCTAAATCTAATAACCCTACGATCGATTAGGTAAATATAAATATCAAATCATGATGGTACTAATGATCTTATATAGCAAAAAATATCTAATTAAAGATTAAAATCAATGTAGATCTACATCTAAGATCTCTAATAAACCCTTAGAAAATAATAAGATAAAATATTAATAGATAATATCAAAACTAATGTCATTAGATATATCAATTATTTCTATGATATCGTTGATAAAATCATACCAAAACGTAATATCAACATCAATCCATAAGATGTACTATGATGGATAATATAGAATCTTAGATATTAATTATAGAATGCATTATAAAAACAAAGAAAACAAAATATATCGATAAGTGATACGAAATTGACAAGCTCGAATTAAAAATTACCTAGTCAACTTCATAGGAAATATTAGATCAGAATCTGTTATAAAATTAAAAAACAGAATTTGATAAGATCGATCAGCTAATTAACATCTGATAAAATTGGAAGTTTAATAATACTTAAAGGTATAGTCATCAAAACCGATGAAATAAAACCTAAAATCGACATCGCTACTTTCACCTGTGATCGATGTGGATGCTAAAACTATCTATAAATCAATAATTAACATTTCGTACCTATGGTAGATTGCCAATCAAGAAAATGCAAATAATAAAATATCAATGGTAAATTAACATTCGTTGTTAAACATTCACATTTTTTATCAACACAAGCCATCAAAATACAATAGACACCATAACAATTAAAACAAGGTAAAATACCAAGAAATCTTAAAATTATATTAAGTCATGATAATGTCAGAAGAGTACAACCTGGTGATATAGTAGAGATGCAAGGTACTGTCATCACAAAAAGAAAAGAAGGATATTCACATTAACAAGATCTTATATTTGATATATAATTTCAAGCATTTAGTATAGAAACTAATAAAAAGAAATATAATGATATGGATATCAATTAAGATGATAGAAAATAAATAGAAGAGTTAAGAATGAAATATTCAGATGAAGATCTATTTAAAAAATTAGCATCAGCCATCGCACCAGAAATATATGGATTAGAGTTTGTCAAAAAAGCATTGTTATTGCTGTTGGCTGGTGGGGTCACTACAGTCACTCATGATAAACTTAAAATTCGAGGGTAGATAAATGTCATGTTAGTTGGCGATCCTGGGGTGGCTAAATCACAATTACTTAAATATATATCATTATTAACTCCCAGAGGCATATATACAACTGGGAAAGGCAGCTCAGATGTTGGTCTAACTGCTGCCGTAAAGATGGATCCACATACAAAAGATGTCAGTTTATAAGCTGGTGCATTAGTACTAGCTGATATGGGTGTCTGCTGTATTGATTAATTTGATAAGATGGATTAATATGATAAGACAGCCATACATGAAGTCATGTAACAACAAACTATATCAATAGCTAAAGCAGGTCTTACTACTACACTTAATGCAAGGACTTCTATATTAGCAGCAGCAAATCCATTATATAGTAGATATAATCCTAAGGAAACACCTTAGAAAAATATAAATTTACCAGCTGCACTCTTTTCAAGATTTGATTTGATATTTATACTTCTTGATCAATGTGATCAATAATCAGATCTTGCACTCTCCAAGCATATAGGTAATGTCCACAGAGGCAAAAACACCCAAAAAACATAATAAATAAGTCAAAAACTTCTTAAAAACTATATCGCTCTTAGTAAATAGTACTAACCAAAGATCGATTAGAAGATGACTGACCAAATAATAAAAAGATACGTATAAAAGCGTACAAAAGAATCAGACAGATCCCGCTAAGGCTAAAAATATATAACAACAAGATACCTTCTCGCCTTAATCAGATTATGCCAAGCAAGAGTATTCATAATATTATCTAGGCAAGACTAAGATTCTCAAATGAAATATCCGTCTAAGATGTATAATAATGTTAATAAATTATAAACTAAAGTCAAAAAAGCGCATTAAATAAATTCGAATATAAAAAATAAATACCTGATGCTACAACAGGTGTCTACAACATCATAAAATAGATGTGTAAATATAACCCTATGATCGGTGTCAATATTGACACCATCTAAAAAAGAGTTATAAATCGAGGATATTCTCAAGTACAATTTAGATAGACAGTACAACATTATTAAAATATGAATGTATTAATGATCAATAATAATCATATTATGATAGTGGAGGGCTAACAATGATCGTTTATTATATATTGAAATCTAATTTTTTAAGAATGATAACTGACATATACATATAATTTAAAGAAAATATCATAAAAACTTTTATCATGAAAAATCGTGTTGATCCAACTTTTAAGGTTTGAAGGATGATATTTGATATTTATGATGAGTGATGTTGTGATATTGATGATGTTGTTATGAAAATAGATATTTTATTAGGGTTTTAATTTAGCCAATCATATTTAAAGTTTATAATAATTGGATTTATCCAAATATAAAGACTGTTTAAAATATAAGCAAATTATCACACTTTTAATATATCAAATGGCTAGAACAAAACAAACAGCTAGAAAATCAACTGCCCAAAAGGTACCAAGAAAACAACTTGTTGCCCAAAAGATTGCAAGAAAATCTGCACCAGTCACCACTGGAGTCAAGAAACCACACAGATTCAAGCCAGGAACAGTTGCCCTCAGATAAATCAGAAAATATCAAAAATCAACTGATTTACTCATCAGAAAACTTCCATTCCAAAGACTCGTTAGAGAAATTGCTCACTAATTCAAACAAGAACTCAGATTCCAAAGCTCTGCAGTCCTTGCTTTACAATAAGCCGCCTAAGCTTACTTAGTCTCCTTATTCTAAGACACCAACCTCTGCGCCATCCATGCCAAGAGAGTCACCATCATGACCAGAGATTTACAACTCGCAAAAAGAATTAGAGGAGATAGATTCTGAATGATTTCTATGCCCTATTAGTTTCTAAAATATTCTTATTAATATCATTAAAATATCAAAAAAAAGATTCATATCATAAAATAACATAATGAATCATATCCATCTTTTTCAACCAAGAACATTGTTTCTTTTTTATTATATTCATTTAAGTCCTTCTATTTTCGCCTATCCGCCAATTCTCAACGCAAGTGAAATCATACTCTTTTAAAAAGATGCTAAAGTAGATGACTTAATCTAACCTTTCTCCCTACTTTCTTCCATCTTTTGCTTTAATTATTATTCAGTCTTCTTTATCAACCTTTAACTTATATTAAAATACTTCATAGTATTAATAATATAAAAGTTTTGAAAAAAAGGATCAAGTTTTATCTTATCAGTATATTGCTTATCTTTTTGTATAGATGATTGAAATACCCTATCATTTAAATTTAATTTCCATGCAAGATATACCCAACCACCCAAATACAACAAAGTTGCACCGATCTACATAATTATTAATATACTGTTTTTGTTAGACCAGGCAATGCTTTCATTTTTGATAAAGTCAATCTCTATCCAACAGGTCTATCGATTTTTATCTTTTCTTAAAGATTTTTAAATGCTTTGTATGAAAAATAACCAAGCATACTCAGCCCACCAAAACAATACACACCAAATATTACTAAATTACTTAAAGGATTCGTCTCTTTTTAGATTTTTTAGTCCATGAATCAAATAAACGAATATCTATACAATTATTATTTTTTAATTAAGATAAATAAATATATAGAAGTATATCATTCTCAAGAAAGATATATTTCACAGGATACTATAATAATCATTATATGATTAAGTTTTTATCATAAAAATATAAATAATAAATAGTATTTCATGATTTATGACGTGTTATCTATAATAAAATAATAACCATGAAAATAACCATAATCGTCTTAATCTTTTACCTCCACAGTCTGTTAGACTTTATAGTAAGTTGCCAACGCTAAACCTACCTCTATTAGTTATTATAAGTAACATAAGCAGCCACAAGTGATTAACTTAAAAAAGCATTCAGAAAATTATCAATCAAATATCATCCAGATAGACATGCAGGCAATCAATAAATACAACAAAAATATGTAGAAATCAAGAGGGCATATTAAACCTTAATAGATGTAGCAAAAAGAATCACATATGATCTACATGGATAAGCTGGATTAAAAGAATTAGAAAAAAATCCATTAAGAAAAGGTGGTGATTATAGAACATAAATGTGGGTAGCATTAGATAAATTTTATAAAGGTGGTGATTAAGTATTTTCTTTTAGAAGAGGAGAGATCTGTAAACATTGTAAAGGAAAAGGACATATGCATGATGGAAAAACCTGTCCTGTTTGCAATGGACAAAAATACAACATGGCACCAAGAGATCTTAAATTTTAATTATAAAGAGGAATGAAAAATGGTGACGTTGTCATGTTCAAAGGATAATCATAACAAGGCCTTGATTTTTACCCTGGAGACGTCTATGTTAAACTTAATGAAATCAATCATCCAACCTTCAAAAGAGACGGCAATAACTTAAAGATCAAAGTAGACATCAGTCTCAAAGAAGCTATCCTTGGTTTCTAAAGAAGAATCCCACATTTAGATGATCATCAAGTTTATATATAAGAATCATAAGATATACAAGATGGTAAAGTACTTTAACTTTAGAATTAAGGAATGCCTGTTCGTGGATAAACATAAGTATATGGTAAACTCTTAGCTAAATTAAACATAGTACAAAAACCATTTACTGCTTATCAACTATAGCAAATCCGTAAGATATTTGATGCAGGTCGATAATAACAATAAACATAATTATGATATCTATAGCATCTCTCATATTTTTAATCATACGATCGATCATAAACTTAATATTTATTTTACTATATTTATCCTTACATATCATTACTTTTTATTATCAGATATATAAATATTCATAATAATCATATATTCTATCATTTCCTTCCTCTTTAAGCCAAATTCATCAACTTATTTATATACTAAACATCCAAATTCACACCCAAATATGCATATCTCTCTATAACAGAATCAATAGTCTTATCTTCCATAACAATTATAAATCTATTCTACCATTTCTTCTCATTATCGAATTTATATGCCATTATCGCGTCATCTTATTAGTCGTTCCATCTGAAACGCTTTTATAAAGATGGGTCGTCCATGCATTTATAGTAGGTATCGAGGTCACCATTGAAGTAGTTTAGCTATGAGGAAGATGGATAGTCCTTGTTTTTTATGTTTTTTGTAGATTTTTGTAGGTTTTGTTTTATAGATTTCGATGGTTGATGAGTCTATTAAAAGAAGTAATTTTGAAATGGTTCATCAACTAATTCATTCTATGACTCCAAAGACTATGAGTACTAATCTTAATCATTGGGTTAATATTATGAAGATATTTATCTTTCTTATTAGTTCATCTAATTTCTTTAGACATCAGATACATTCGATTAAGCCTCATTATATTATTCATCAATTAATGATGAAAAAGCTGAACATATAGTCTCTTGACATTCTCTAAGAGCTAACAATAACTTATTTCTTTGCGGGTCAATCTTTTTAAACGTTTTTATATCGCCATCCATCTCTCTTTTTACAGATTCTGCATCTTTTAAAATTTTTTACAATTTCTGATTTGCATACCTATCATCATAAACAAAACTATATTTTTTATTCTTACCTTCTTCAGCAAATGTCAGACCTTATTATACAAGGTATAAGATATCATCTAATAAAGAATCTTACTTTGATGACTATTAAGATCGCTAGTTGTTACTTCTTGTTGGTATATTGTTTTGTTGAAATATTGATGATGGAATGTTCTTCTTCCATGTACTATACAAATTGTTTTTGTAGTTTTTCATGATTTAATTATTTTATAGATTTTTTAGTCTATAATTAAAATCAATAATAAAAGGCTTATGAAAAAATAAAAAAATATAAAATTCTTTTAATATATTTTTTTAATAAACTATTTAGGGTTTTATTAAGCCCATTATTAAACCCAAATGATCAGACTTCAATACGCTGACTTTATAAAATATATAAAATCTTATATAAATAACTAGTAACATTTTCCTTCTCTAAATGTCTTCCTAATGCACTAAATTTTTCTACAGATTCATCCCCAAACACTTTTAAACCGATAAACTTCTCCTCAACACCTAATTAAACAAATAATCCCTCTACGTAATCTCAATCTGGGATGACTAATAAATCCTCTCACAAGTCTAACAATCAATAAAACTAACCCCCTTCGGTAATAAACTCTTAATCTCAAATTGCTCATTAAATTTCTATATGTAAATGTCACAATAAAACGTAATCCTTCGATTCAATACATATATCATCGATCGACTTGTACAAATCGCATAAGGATAAGTCTTCATCGGTCATATCAATAAAAAATATATAGAATATAATCAAAGATATTTTCCTTAATTTAAAATTAAAGTCAATTTTGGTTTTGGATCATTAATATTATTACTATAAATCTATATATAAAAAAGTTTATATGAACTATAAAACTATATACGATAACTTAAATAATAAATCAGGAATAAAAGGCATGGCAGTGTTAATAAAAGTCATGTTTCTGGACATAAATAAAAATCATTATTGACTATTAAAGAAGAAAATTCATCTATTTTTAGGACTAATAGAAAAAATAGTGATGAAGAATATCTCAATAGTAAAAATTATTAAGATTAGGTCATATAAGATAGGATTAGACAGGATGATTAGTTTATAGATAATATACATAATCCGTAGTTTTAGAATCAAATATCATCGCTTCATCAGAATAGATCATCATATCATTAAAATAGGTCGCTGCATCAAGAAAATAGATCATCACATCAAGAAAACAGATAATCATATCATGAAATTAGATCCTCACGTCACTAAAATAGATCCTCTCATCATGAAATTAGATCATCTCATCATCATTAAAATAAATCATCTCATCATGAGCACCCATCATCACATCATGAAAATAAATCATCAAGTCATTTAAAAAAAAGTGGATCATTCATGTAACCACAAATATAACTGCATCAACCTTCATATCTATAAATAAACTCAGCTTTTCAACCCTTCAAACCCATCAAAAAACAAAGCATCTAAGAAAAAGATCAAAATCTTCAAATCATCAATAAAGTCTAAAGCTAATAAAGCTTCAGTAAATCCAGTTAAAATCTTCATGCACCCAGAAATTATACCTATGGTGGCTATCGACATTAAATCCTGATAAAATCTCAAGTCTCAGACGGCTCATAATATTCATAAATGATCTATAATAACTAGAAACAAAGTTATAGTGAAAAAGCAATCACAAAATTTCATTTCAGACTAAAGAAATGCATAAACATCTTTATGATATTAATTGCATTAGTTTTAATATATATAGTACTTATACCTGATTCTAATTATATGAGAGGGTAACTCTAAACAAGATCACGTAAGAAAAAACATAAGAATCATCATTGAATCCTTAATTGATATTTATTTCATTTTGTCATGTATAATATTCATCAAATACAATATATATTTAACATGATATACTTTCATCTTTATTATAGTATTAATCATATATAATACAATATACATCAATAACTCAATTACGTCAAAACTCTTCTATTACCACTTTCTATCTAATTAATACTCTAATCAAATCTACTAAACCGATTAATCCTTTTCTATCTATACGTTTATTGCTATTAAATATTAACCCCACCCTCTTATTTCATTTAATATTCCTCTATCTTAATTATCTAAGACATTTAAAACCTTTTCTCCTAAAATTTCTTTATCAACTAATCAACCTTCTTTATCTTAGGATACTTCGGATTTAAACTATTTATATAATATGTAAATTGATCAGATTTATCTCCAAGACATTATACACATACTATTGGATCCTTAGCAACCACACATTCTGAATGATATGCATGTCCACATCGAAAATGTATAGTCTATTTACGTTTAGTCAATGGAAAACGACATGCCCGACAATATGAACCTGTATGATAACAATGCCCTTTTTCTATAAAATCTTTTTATAGCACCCTCTGCAGACTCAATTGTATCAAATTTGTAGCTATATAATATATATTAATATTATGTGATAAATCACTTAATATATTAATAAATGCTTTAGTCATCTTCCCACCCATATTCAAATTCGCATATTTATTCTGAAGTAAATTAATAGTATGCTATATCGAACATGATGATGCCAATTTCTACATAATTTAACCATTAATATAAAAAAATATCTAGATCTAATCCTCAGGTAATTATGAATCTTTATATTTCTAATATAGTTATATAGATGAATCTAATAGAGATTACCATATTTATTAACTATGATTTTTACGACATACCTCTATAGCATTATCAAGTATCTATTTTATCTTTATATAAGGTGCATAGTTTTATTAATCATAATCATTTCTTGTTTTTAATATCCTATCTATACGTAGGGTGGCTATCTTAACCGATGCTGTTATATTCCCCATCCTCTAATATAAATATTACATACAATCATATACATCATATTTTTAACAGATCTTCAAACTTTATTATATCGAAAAATTAGTATTCTTCTTAAAGACTTAGATCAAATTATCAGGTTTATATTTAGCCATCAATTCTACAAACCTCAATATCGATCTTTATGATAATTTACGTTTCATCTGCTAACGTTCATCATCATTTATTATACCTTATAAAAATTATAATTGAAGTTATTAGTCATTATTCAATGCTTATATTAATTATTCTTGGATTTAGGGGACATAGTTTTGAACTAAGTTTTTAGTTTTTGTATGATCTAATGTCACCATATATTTAATCTATTTTTTAATACAATTAGCTAATGACATCTTTTGTTATCGTCTTTTCTAAAGGATCAATCTCTTAAACGAATTCTATAAAAATTAAAATAATAATATCTGTCCCCTATTTCTAGCCCTCTTATATATATCTATACAATTATTATAATTCCCTTGAAGAAAACTTATCTCAGCCTGTAAATCAATCAAATTAACCAACCTAGATTATTAGTATATATTCATCAACCTCTTTTTAATGAAATCTTCATGTTGATAATAAATCAATGTCAAGATTTTATTAATATATTTAGCTGATAAGATGTCTATTATTTATTATTCGTTACAATCTGAAAAATGTTATATAAATTCATTCAACATCTTTTATTCTAGACCATATTGAATATCCTTGCAGAGTGAGTAATTTCTTATAAGGCTTATTAAGATTTAATAGTATTTTTATTGTGTAAAACGTACTGTTTTGTATATTATTATACTACTAAGAAAAAGACTAAGTCTTTATTAAAAGTTATTACGAAGTGCCTTCCTTAAGAAATTTGATATCGTCGATAATAATTTCTATTATTTTTAATTACCCTATCTTTTTTATATCCATGATTCTATACTTACATTAGGTAACTTTAAATCTGATTAATTTATTATTTGACTATTTTCTATAGTAAAGTAATATGATAATGTACTTAGACAATCAGAAGGTCTCAACTACAACAAACCTACTAATATCCTTTAGGTCAAGAAATGTTGTGATAATATCGTTATCATTTTAGCATATTTATCAAAAGAATATTCTTTTAAGATCCAATTCCTTTGCAGACATAGCTTGACATACCACAATGCTCTAAACGCACATGCTGCTGCAAAATTAGCTTAATTTCTAATCTTATGATTCTCTGAATTCCCCCAAAACTTAACAAAA
>Ga0169931_10011958_pt1 | contig 12121 bp, 12 predicted proteins | sample Kivu_15m_20L_FD_129675 | JGI IMG/M metagenome (GOLD analysis project Ga0169931, IMG submission 129675) | Freshwater microbial communities from Lake Kivu, Western Province, Rwanda to study Microbial Dark Matter (Phase II) - Kivu_15m_20L... | ecosystem: Environmental > Aquatic > Freshwater > Lake...
CTTGTTCGAAGTCGCGGCTCGCCGCGACCGCGCGTTCGGCGCCACCGGCATCGACCAACAGCACCATCGTGCGGCTGAGTTCGCCGACGGCGATCTGCCTCGCCAGCAGCACGTCGGAGTCGCCATCGCCGCCCGGCAGGAAGTGCGTGATGTCGGCGCGCACCTGCCAAGCCAGCAGCACGTAGACGGCGAGTCCCACCAGCGCCAGGGCACCGGCCCACAGCCGCGGAGCTTCGCGCCCCGTCATTTCGCCTCGATCCCGAACCAGCGCTTCTTCTCGGCCGGGTCGAACGTGCGCTTGCTGTCGGCGGTGACGATCGTCGTCGTCGTGCGATCCCCGTTCGGGTCGACGACGACGATCGTCGTCACCGCTTCGCCGGCGCCGCGCAGCTGCAGGCTCTTCATCATGCGCTGCAGGTTCGCTTCCTTCGGCAGCAGCTCGAGCGTCCACCCGTTCTTCGTCTCCGGCACCGCCGCGTAGCTGACGGTGAACGCCTTCTGCAGCGCCGGCTCGTCGCCGGCGAACACCTGCACCAGCGCGGTGATGAACACACGCACGGTGTCGCTGCGGCGCAGGTCGATCGACTGCTTGCCGTCGCGATCCTCGGTGCGCAGTTCGTCGGGCGTGATGCGCAGCGTCGCCGGCTCCGGCGCTTCGACGGCGCGGAACAGGTAGCCCGGCGGCAGGAACAGGATGCGGCCCTTGCTCTTCAGCGGCAGCGCCAGCAGCGCCAGCTTCTTCTCTTCGGTGTAGGTCGCTTCGAGCCCCGGCATGCGCGCGAAGACGGCGAGCAGGGTCTTGGCGTCGGCAGGGCGCGCGCGGTCCTGGGCCGGCACACTCGCCGGGTCCGGTGCCGTCGCCGGCTGCGGCTGCTGCTGCTGCGTGCCTGCCGGCTTCGACGCCGGAGTCGGCGTCGGCTGCGGATCCTGCGCCAGCACCAGCGCGGCGAGCAGGTCAACGAGAAGGCAGGCGGGCGAGCAGGGCATCGGGCGTCGTCGGAAGCAGGGAACCGTCGAGCGCCGTCGTCGCGAGCACGGTCAGGGCACGCGCGCTCCAGCGATCGGTGGCGGGATTGTAGATGTCGTAGGCGACGCGGATCAACGGCGCCACCTGCGTGAACCAGGCGGTGATGCGCGCCGTCTCGCCGTAGGACAGCGGCGCCATGTAGCGGCAGTTCGTCTCGACCACGTACATCCGGTGCCCGAGGGCCCGGATCTGCGGCACGTCGAGATCGCGGCTCTGGAACAGCGCGGTGCGCGCCATCTCGAGCCACTCGAAGTAGCGGCCGTGCCAGGCAACGCCGAGCAGGTCGCAGTGGTGCAGGCCGATCGCGTGGTCGGTGGTAACGGCGTGCTCGGGGCGCTTCGGGCGGCTCATGGCGTGGGCTTCGGCGGAGTCTCGGCGGCGGGTGCGGCGGTGGCCGGCGCGGCCCAGAAGTCGAAGAAGTTGAACCAGTTCTCGGGTGCTTGCCGCGCGTGGTGTTCGACGCGTTCGGCGTAGCGACGCACCCATTGGCGCAGCGCCTCGTCACGGTCCTTGCGCGGCAGATCGACGCGCTCGGCGAAGCGTTCGCAGTGCAGGTCGTAGTGGTTCGGCGCGCGGTAGAGGCCGAACACCAGGTAGACCGGGCAGCGCAGCACCGAAGCCATCAGGAACGGACCGGCCGGGAACGATGCGTCCTGGCCGAAGAACGGCACCCGCACGACACGTTCGGTCAGGCCGGTGCGATCGCCCATGGTGGCGATGAAGTGCCCGGCCGAAAGGCCTTCGGCGACGCGCGCCATGACGCCGACCGGGTCGCTGCCGAGATGGATCACCCGCGCCGCCGAATGCGGACTCAGCTCCGCGAGCAGCGTGTTGATCATGCGCGCGTTGGCGAAGTAGCCGAGGATCTCGATCTCGATCTGGTCGTCGTTGCCGCCGGCGCGCATGGCCTCGTAGCTGCCGAGGTGGGCGCCGAGCAGGATCGCCCCCTTGCCCGTCGCGTATTGAGCCGCCAGCAGTTCCTGCCCGGTGCGGGTGAAGGTCAGCGCGCGCGTGTGGTCGGTCAGCAGGAACACCTTGTCGAGCGTGGTCTGCGCGAACGTGTGGACGTGCCGGTAGACGTCACGGAAGCGGGCCGGGCGACCGCGCACGCGTTCGAGCCACGCTCGCGAAGCTCGCACGACCTTGCGATCGAACAACACGTAGAACAGCGTGATCGCAGCGACCAACGGCTTCGTCACCGTACGCCCGCACAGCGTCGCCAGCTTGAACGCGGCGCGGATGCCGAACACCGTGCCGCGCTCGCGGCGCGACAACCACTCTGCGGCCGGGGCGCCGGCAGCACGTTCGGGGGGCGCGCTCACGAACGCCTCGGCAACAGCCAACCGAACACCGCGCGCATCGACATCGCGGTGCAGATGCGGCAGTGCATCCACGACAACCGCAGGTTGTCGCGCAGCGGCTGGAAGTGCGACACGCCGCCTTCGGTCTTCGTGAGGTAGCGCACGCCCACCGGCAGGTTGACGATCGGCACGCCGGCGCGCGCCATGCGCACCGCGACCTCGATCTCGTATTCCATCCGGTTGCCGCGGGCGCCGACGCGCAGCGTGCTGGCGAGCGGATAGACGCGGAAGCCGATCATCGCGTCGACGATGGCGCCTCTGCGTCCGGTCTCGACGTCGACCCAGAACTGCGACAGCTTGCGCAGGTTGCGCCGCAGTGCTGGCGCCGATGCGTCGTAGACCGGGTAGGCCAACACCAGAGCTTCGGGGGCCGCGGCGGCGGCGCGCAGGAACTCGGGGGCCGCTGCCAGGTCATGTTGGCCGTCCGCATCGACCTGCAACGCATGCGTGAAGCCGCGTTGCTGCAGCAGTTCGAAGCCGACCTTGAGCGCCGCGCCCTTGCCGCCGTTCTTCGGCAGATGATGCACGAAGGCGAGGCCATCTCGCTGCAGCTGGGCGCACACCTCGCGGCCGGCGGCCCCGCTGCCGTCGTCGACGACGAGCACCTCGGGCACGTACTGGCGCAACCGTTCGACCACCGAGCGCACCGTCATCGGGTTGTCGTAGGTCGGCACCAGGCCGCACGAACGGAACGCGCTCACGACGCCCCCCACGCGGCGCGCCCGGTCGTGCAGCGCACGTCCCCGCGTACCAGCACGAACGACGCACTGCGCCCGTCGGCGTTGGCCTGCACGGTGATGTCGAGGACCTCACCGGGCTGGATGCGCGCCAGGAACTTCAGCTCGCCGTAGTCGGTGATCGTGATCGCGCGCCCCGCGGCCCGCCGCAGCGCCGGCAGCACCACGTCGTGCAACTGCACGGCGCCGCTGAGCACCGGATGGCCGACGAAGTGGCCTTCGAAGCCGGCGAAGTCGCGCGGCAGCGCCACCGAGCAGCGCCACATCGCGCCGTCGACGATCGGTTCGCTCCACTGCAGCGCACGGTTCGGCACGGCGCCGTCGCCGGTGCGGCCGCACGCGTGCAGCACGGTGCTCGGCGGCAAGACCCCGTTCACGTCGCGCGGCAGCTGCGCGACCGTGGTCAGCACCGGGGCTGGCTCGCCGTGGCAGACGGCGGCGGCGATCGCGGCGAGCTCCGCGCGCGGCAGGTCGCGCCCGGCGACCGCGACGAACCAGCGCGGCGCTGCTTCGATCGGCGGCAGCACGCGAACGGCCGCAACGTCGTCGACACCCGGGTGCGCGAGCAACGCCGTCGTCAATGCCGCACTCGCGGCCTCCTCGGCGGTGGCCGGCGTCAGCACGACGACGTCGAGCCGATGCACGTGCCGGCAACGCGCGGCGGTCGCAGCATCGGGCTCGGTGGTGACGAGCACCCGCTGCAGCGGCGGCAACGCCCCCGCCGGCAGGCGGGCCAGCGCGCGCAGCCGATCGGGCGACGTCAGCAGGTGGGTCGCGCGCGCGGCGAGCAGACGTTCGCACAGCGCATCGCGCTCGAGGCCGACGGCGGCGACGAGGCTGGCGCCCGCGTGCAGCGGCCCGAGCACGCCCGGCACCAGCGTCGCCGGATGGCCGGGCGCCAACGTCGTGGCGAGCACGTCGCCGGCGCGCATGTGGGTGGCTGCGACGAACGCGTCGATCTGCCTCGTCAAGGCCGATGCGGCGAGCTCGCGACGTTCCATGCGTCCATCCGCCTGCGGCGCACAGACGACCACGTCGCCGACCGGCAGCTTGCCGCCGATGGTCGCGTTCGCCGCATCAGGCCACGCGCGATCCGGCACGCAGAAGCCGGTGCCCGCTCCGGTGTCGTGCAGGAACGCCGCGACCTCCGGCAACTGCAGCGTCGGTCCGACCGCGTGGCGACGGGCGTCACGCGGCAACGCCACCGTGTGCCCGCGCTGCCACGTCGCCACGAGTGCTGTGACGAACGCGGCGTGGTCGTGTTCGAACGCATAGGCGACCAGCGAGCCCGGCCGCGCTGCCGGCAACTCGGCAGCGAGCGCCGCAGCCTTGGCCTGCACCGCGGCGAGCGCGTGCGCCTGCCCGTGCCGATCGCCGATGCGAAGAGGATCAACCATGGCCGAAGCGCCGCCTGCGCAGGAGCCACTCACCGCCGAACAGTGCACCCATCAGCACGTAGGAGAAGGTCGTCGTCCAGGCGACCCACCACGCCATCGGCGCCAGCGCCGCCAGCACGCCGGCGGCGGCGGCGTTGACGACGAAGAAGCTGCACCAGATCCACGTCCACAGCCGGCACCACTGCTGCTTGTCGCCGCTGAGCTCGGGCTCCTGCAGGCGCGCGAAGCGTTCGATCATCGGCATCGCCCCGCGGCGCAGGGTCACGCCGAACACCGCCAGCATGACGAGGCTGATGGCGACCGGCTCGACGAACAGCCAGGCAGCTTCGTCGAACAGCGCCGAGCCGGCGATCGCGACGACCGTCAGCAGCGGCGCCAGCACCAGCGCGAAGCCCGCTTTGCCACCGCCGCTGCGGCGCAGCAGCCACCACGACACCGGCACCAGCAGGCACAGCAGCACGATCGCGACTTCGCGCGGACTGCGGGAGGCGAGGCCGATCCAGACGAACAGCGGATACAGCGCGAACAGCAGGCCGACGACGACGGGCAACAGGCGCGAGGAACGTCGAGCCGCCGTGGTCGACCCGACGGGGCCGCTGGGCGACGGCGCGCTGGCGTCGGCCGGCATCGCTCAGGCCTGCGGCTGCGCCTTCGCCGCCGCGTTCGCGGCCTGGCCGGCGCGCACGAACGCCGCCAGCGACTGGATCGAGTGGTAGTTCTGCCGGTTGTTGGGGTCGTTGGCCTCGGTCTTGACCCCGAACTTGGCGTGGATCGCCAGCGCGATCTCGAGCGCGTCGATCGAGTCGAGCCCGAGACCTTCGCCGAACAGCGGCTCTTCCGTGACGATGCTCTCGGGTGCCACGTCTTCGAGCGCGAGCGTGTCGACGATCAGTTTCTTCAGCTGGTCTTCCAGAGGGACTTCTGGCTGGCTCATGAGGCGGCCCACCATAGCGCTCAGGCGAGGCGGGCCAAGCCTGCAGACGGCTCGCGGCGAGCTTCTGCAGTCGACGTTCGCTTGACCGCGTTCACGCGTCCGGCGAACAATGACCGAATGACCCCGAACGCCCAGCTCGCCACCGCCATCGCCGTGCCGTCGGCGATCGCCTGGGCGACGTTGACCGCGGGGCCGGCGCTGGCGATCAGCGCCCTCGCCGGAGCGGGTGCCATGGCTTGGGCCGGCGTGCAGATGGTGTCGGTGCGCAGCCAGTGGGTCGTGCCGACGGTGTTCGAGCTGCCGGCGGGCACGCGCGATCTGGCGTTGACGTTCGACGACGGCCCCGATCCGGCGACGACGCCGGCCGTGCTCGAGCTGCTGGCCGAGCACGGGGCGCGCGCGACGTTCTTCATGGTCGGCCGTCGCGCCGAAGCCCACCCCGTCCTGGTGCGGCGCGTGCATGCCGCGGGCCACCAGATCGGCTCGCACTCGTACGACCACTCGCACGGGTTCCACTTCCTTGGAGCGCGCGCCATGGCGGCCGAGATCGAACGAGGCATCGCCAGCATCGCCGCGATCACCGGCGAACGGCCCCGCGCCTTCCGGCCGCCTGTCGGCCTGCGCGTGCCGACTCTACGCGCGGCCCTGGCGCGACTGCCGGAACAGGTGACCTGCTACACGTGGACCGAGCGCGGCCTCGACACGTTCGGCCGGCCCGCGGCAGCGATCGTCGAGCGGCTGACGCCGCACCTGCGCGCCGGAGCGATCCTGACACTGCACGACGGCGCCGGGCTCGGTGGCAGCGGCGATCGCAGCGCGACGGTCGGCGCACTGCGCGTACTGCTGGTGTGCATGCGGGCGAAGCCACTGCAGAGCCGGCGGCTCGACCGCTCGCATCCGGAGAGCGCCAGGTGAGCGAGCCGCAGACCGTGGGCGACGCGACGATCGACCAGCCCCCCACCCCATCGTGGGCCGTGGCCGAACTGCCGCCGGCCTGGCCGGATCGCTTGCGTCCGTGGCTGCCTTGGGAGCTCGCCCGACTCCTCTGGAGTGCTTTGCGCAAGCGTCGACCGGTGCAACTCCCGAGCGGCCTGCCGGGGGTCGGATCGCTGCCCAAGTACCTGCTGCAGGAATTCCACAACCTGCCGAACGGCAACTACAGCCACCACATCACCAAGGGCTACATCCGCAGCTTCGAACGGGTGATGCTCGGCCATCTGGCGAGCGCGCGCGCGCATGGCCGCCCACCTGCTGCCAGCCCACGATCTGCTCGACGTCGGCAGTGGCGGCGGCAGCACGGCGGCGCACCTGCTGACCGCCGGCGCCGGCAGGGTCACGGGCGTCGAGCCGTCGCCGTACATGCTGCGGCACGCAGCGCGGCGACTGCCCAAGATCACGTTCGTGCAGGGCCTGGCCGAGAAGTTGCCGTTCGAGGATGCGCGCTTCGACGCGGTGTCGGTGTGCTTCGTGCTGCACGAGATGCCGCCGACGTTCGTCCGGCTCGCCCTGCGCGAGTTCCGGCGCGTACTCCGCCCCGGCGGCAAGCTCGCGATCTGTGAGCCGAGCCCGACGCAGCTGAACCACGGCCTGTTCGCACTGTGGCGACGCCACGGCTGGCGCGGCATCTACTTCCGCATGCTGGCGAAACGGGTGCACGAGCCGTTCGTCGCGGCCTGGCATGCACTCGACCCGGTGACGGAGCTGCAGGCCGCGGGCTTCACTACCGTGCGTGACGAGGAGCAGTTCCCATCGCGGCACCTGCAGGCGGTCGCGGGCTGAACGCGCCGCCCTCGCAGGAAATCGTGAGCCGAACACGTGCGCTGACGCCGTTCCCGTCCTTGGTCCCATGGGGGCCGTCGCCACGGCGGCACCGATCACTCACGAATCCGACCGAAGACGAGGTTCCCATGCGCCGCCTGCTGCCCACGCTCCTTCTCGCCGCCGCCACCGTCGCCCAGACCACCGGTGTCCCGGGCATCAACGACCTCGAGGTCAACGGCTTCGGCAGCGGCTCGACGTCGTGCGCGACGACCTGCTTCCCGAACGGCAACGTCACGCTGAATTACACGGCGAACGTGCCGGCCGGCGCGTTCGTGATCGTGCTGTTCACCTTCTGCCCGTGCGCCACCTGCCAGTTGCCCGGGCCGACCAACAGCTGCCTGCCGGCGATTCCGACGACGGCGTGCGGCTTCACCACCAACCAGTCGTTCGACCTCGACCTCAACGCCGCGTGCGGGCCGCTCGTCGCGCTGCCGATGGGGGTGAACTCGAATGGCGTCCTGGGGTTGTCGATGCCGATCCCGGGGTTCACCGGCCTGCCGTGCACCAACGCGGTGCTCACCGCGCAGGCGATCGTCGTCGACCCGTGCGGCCTCGGCTTGTTCGCGCTGCCTGGCCCGTTCGTGTTCACGCAGGCGATCACGACCTGGTTCTGACGCGAGCGCGAGCGGACGCGCAGTCGTTCAGAGCAGAGCGAGTGCGCGCAGGAAGGCGATGCCGGCGAGAATGCAGACCATCGTGCGATGCACGACCTGCCAGCGCTGTGTCGGTCGCAGCGACCATGCGAACACGGCGAGCGCGAGCGCACTCACGGCGTCGACGTAGCGCGGCCACGGCCAACAGGCGACGGCGACCAACGTCAGCACCATGGCGCCGCGCTGCGCCATGGCACTGCGCCAGGCGAGACCGAACGGCGAAGCCGCGATGCCCACCAGCGGCAGCGGGGTCAGGCCGACGGCGGCGACGAGTGCGAGCCACAGCGAGCGTCGGCAAGGCGACATCAACGCACCGGCAGCCGAGGCGCGTTCGCACCGCCGAGCCCACCACGCCGCGATCGGCAGCGCCGCGGCGTTGACGAGCAGCGCCGGCGCGTCGAGGCGCAGCCAGCGCACCGCGGGTCCGGTGATCTCGTCGCGGCACGGCAACAGTCCGAGGCATCCAGCCGCGAGCAACATCGCCGGCAGCACGAACGGCCACGCCACCACGCGCCACGGCCACACGAACGCGGCGATCGCCGCCAGCAGGCACAGCAGCAGCGGCGTCGCCAGCACGAGGGGCAGATGCAGCTCCATGGCGCTTCAGAAGCCTCGCTCGACGAGCGTCTCGAGCCGTGCGGCGAGCTCGCGCTGTTCGGCGGCGTAGGCCGGTCGACGCGCCAGCGCTTCGCGCAACAGCCGCGCCGCTTCGCTCGGGTCGCTGGCCTGCGTCACCGCAGCCAGCAGCGCGTAGGGCTCGTAGTGCTGCGGATTCGTGTCGATCAGTTCGCGGCACGCAGCCGCCGCCGTCGGTGCCCTGGCCACCACGAGGCGGCGCGCCGCGGACAAGCGTTCGCTCCAGTGCACGCCAGCGGTTGCGAACAAGGCCACGTCGTCCGCTGGCGGCAGCGGCTCGAGATCGGGACGTGGACCGTTGGCGTCGAACGCGAGCATGCGACCGAGGCCGTGCTGCGGCTCCGCCACCCACAACACGCCGGCCGTCAGGTCGGCGACGACGAGGTGCGCACCGATCCACGAATTGATGCTGCTGCGGTGGCCGAAGCCGAGGTCGCGCCCGCCTTCGCCGCGGCGGTCGCGCAGCATCGTCGCCAAGCTGAGCGGCGTGTGCTTCGGCGTGGCGAGCACGAGTTCGTGCAGCCGCGCGTTGCGCGCCGTCGTCGTGCCGTCGCCCCGCCGCGCCTGGTTGGCGGCGTCGTCGGCCCATTCCGGATGTTCGAAGTGGTTGGTGACGACGAGGCGGCCTGCGTCGATCGCACGCACACGATGGCGGCCAGGCGCCAGTTCGAGGCAGACGGCCACCGGCTGCCCCGGCGCTGCACGCCCGCTGGCGATCACCACCGACTCGCTGACGAAGACCGGCTGGGCGGCGAGCTGTGCCACGGCCTCGTCGATCGTGGCGCAGGTCTCCAGCGCGCGCACCACGGCGACCACCAGCGGACGACCTCGGTAGGCGAAGTGGTCGCTGACGCCGGCGTTGACGCTGAGCCACAAGCCGGCCTCGTTCATGCCGGTGACGGCGCCGTGCATGCCGCCCCACGCGACGTGCACGTGGCGCAGACGGCGAACATCGCCTTCGGGTGCTGGCGCAATCGTGTAGACGACCTTGTCGAAGTCGAAGCTGCGCCCGCCTTCGAAGTCGAAGAGGCGCCCGACCAGCACGTGGCCGTCGGCACTGCGCGCAGCGTCGACGGCGACCGCCGAACAGCCGACCTGCGGCGCCACGATCAGCGGGTTGTCGATCAGGTACTGACTGACGTCGTGCAGCGCGTGGTAGCCGAGGATGCGGCCGAAAGCCGGGGCAACCGACGCGTTCGGGTCGCCGGCGTCCTGGTAGCCGCGGGCGATGCCGGCCACTGCTTCGAGCTCGTCGGGCAGGAAGAACGACCCGAGGTCGCGGTTGTTCAGGTTGACGAGTCCGAGGATCGCGTGGCGCACCGGGAACCACGGCACCAACTCGCGCAGCGTGCGGAACAGTTCGCCTTCGTGCGCCGCCATCATCGGCGCCGTCAGCCTGCCGGTCGCGTAGCCGCGATCGCGTGCGCGACCAGCGATGTGGCAGTGCCAGAGCTCGCCATGGCGGTCGATGTGACTGTCGGCGTGCATCACCGGCTCCGCCGGCAGCAGCGGGCGCGGACGGCTGCCGAGCATGAAACCGACCGCCGGCACGACGAGGAACAGCCACGCGAGCGTGACGAGCACGAACACGAAGGCGCAACGGAGCAGCGCGACCAGTCCGTTGACGACGAGCCCGTTCATCGGCGGCGCGCTTCTGGCCCGCGGATCCCAACGCCTGGCGCGTGGGACGGACGAACAGGAACGACGGCGAAGGAGCACATGCGGCGAGCGGATCGTCGCGTTCGCGGCACGGCGACGCAACGGCGCGGCAACTTCGCCGGCGCGTTCAACGCGCGATGCCGACGAGGGCGTTGCGAGGTCCGACGCGTCGCGCCATCCGCTGCTCGCGACCAATCAGGTGCGAGCTGGCTCCGCAGCGCGCGACGCGATGACGAGCTGCCCATCGCGCACGTCGACCGCGACGATGCCGCCGTCGGCGATCTCGCCCGCGATCAGCTTGCGCCCGAGCCGCGTCTCGAGTTCGCGCTGCAGCAGGCGCTTCAGCGGGCGCGCGCCGTAGACCGGGTCGTAGCCCTGGTTGCCGAGGAACGTCTTCGCGCCATCGCTGACCTCGAGCTGGATGCGGCGCTCGGCGAGGCGCGCGCGCAGGCCGACCAGCAGCATGTCGACGATGCGGCGGATCTCGGCGTTCTGCAGCGGCTTGAACAGCACGATGTCGTCGATGCGGTTCAGCAGCTCCGGCCGGAAGTGGCGCCGCAGCTCCGCCATCACCTGGTCGCGCGCCGACTCGCGCAGTTCGCCGTCCTTGCTGATGCCCTCGAGCAGGATCGGCGCGCCGATGTTCGACGTCAGGATGATCACGGTGTTCTTGAAGTCGACCGTGCGGCCCTGGCTGTCGGTGGCGCGGCCGTCGTCGAGGATCTGCAGCAGCACGTGGAAGACGTCGGGGTGCGCCTTCTCGATCTCGTCGAACAGCACCACCGCGTACGGCTTTCGCCGCACGGCCTCGGTCAGCTGGCCGCCCTCTTCGTGGCCGACGTAGCCCGGCGGTGCGCCGATCAGGCGCGACACCGAGTGCTTCTCCATGTACTCGGACATGTCGATGCGCACGAGGTTGTCCTCGCTGTCGAACAGCGCTGCGGCGAGCGTCTTCGCGAGTTCGGTCTTGCCGACGCCGGTCGGGCCGAGGAACAGGAAGCTGCCGATCGGGCGCTTGGGGTCCTTGATGCCGGAACGTGCGCGGATCACCGCGTCGGCGACGACCTGCACCGCTTCGTCCTGGCCGACGACGCGCTCGTGCAGGATCTGGTCGAGCTTCAGCAGCTTCTCGCGCTCGCCTTCGACCAGCCGCGTCACCGGGATGCCCGTCCAGCGCGCGACGATGCCCGCGATCTCCTCGGCAGTGACCTCTTCGCGCAGCAGGCGATTGCCGCCGCTTGCGTTGCCGGCGAGCCGGGCCTCTTCCGCCGCGAGCTCCTTCTCGGCGGCCGGGATGGCGCCGTACTTCAGCTCGGCGGCCTTGTTCATGTCGTAGCGCCGTTCGGCGGCCTCCTGCTCGCGGCGCAGGCCCTCGAGCTTCTCGCGCAGCGTGCGCAGGCTTCCGATCGACTTCTTCTCGGCCTCGTACTGTGCGCGCATCGTGTCGGCCTGACCGCGCAGCTCGGCGATGTCCTTCTTCAGCTGCTGCAGCCGCGCCTTGCTGGCGGCGTCCTTCTCCTTGGCCAGCGCCGCCTCCTCGATCTCGAGCTGCATGACGCGGCGGCTGACCGTGTCGAGTTCGGTCGGCAGCGAGTCGATCTCGGTGCGGATCATCGCGCACGCTTCGTCGACGAGGTCGATCGCCTTGTCGGGCAGGAAGCGATCGGCGATGTAGCGGTGCGACAGCGTGGCGGCGTTGACCAGCGCCTGGTCCTGGATGCGCACGCCGTGGTGCACTTCGAAGCGCTCCTTCAGGCCGCGCAGGATCGAGATCGTGTCCTCGACCGACGGCTGCTCGACCAGCACCGGCTGGAAGCGACGCTCGAGTGCCGGGTCCTTCTCGATGTGCTTGCGGTACTCGTCGAGGGTGGTGGCGCCGATGCAGTGCAGTTCGCC
>Ga0169931_10011959_pt1 | contig 12121 bp, 9 predicted proteins | sample Kivu_15m_20L_FD_129675 | JGI IMG/M metagenome (GOLD analysis project Ga0169931, IMG submission 129675) | Freshwater microbial communities from Lake Kivu, Western Province, Rwanda to study Microbial Dark Matter (Phase II) - Kivu_15m_20L... | ecosystem: Environmental > Aquatic > Freshwater > Lake ...
AATCTTCAATCAGGAATAGAACCAGTGCAGACAGTTACACAAAACAGATACAATTTTGTGGCTGGGGACGGGATCGAACCGTCGACCTCACGATTTTCAGTCGCACGCTCGTACCAACTGAGCTACCCAGCCAAAATAGGAATCGCGACCCAGACGGGACTTGAACCCGCGACCTCCGCCGTGACAGGGCGGCGCGCTAACCAACTGCGCTACTGGGCCAATTTAAGACTTGCTACGCGTCCCCAACGGGATTTGAACCCGTGTTACCGCCGTGAAAGGGCGATGTCCTGGGCCCCTAGACGATGGGGACGGAGCCGCCAAAGTCTATATCACATGTATCTAAAAGAGTAATCCGGATTATCTATCGCGTAAAGTTTACCTTATGGGCGAGGCGATTACAGTTGTGGGCCTCGGCTACGTAGGACTAACACTAAGTATTTTCTTGGCCAACAAGAATGACAATGTTGTTGGTGTTGAGTCAAGTAAGGTCACTCGCGAAGCACTTCTAGGTGGAAAATTGACTTTTTTTGAGAAAGGTTTGGAGCATAGTTTAAGGAGAAATTTAGAAAGTGGAAAACTTCGAATTGTTCCTAAAGTTTCAGAAGAGTTTGACAGCAAATACTTCTTCATATGTATTGGAAGTTCCTTGCAAGAAGTCGAATCTTTAAAGAAAAACCTTCTAGATATTCTTGGAGAAATCGAAAGAACACAGTCAAAAAAAAAGTGTGTTTTTATAAGGACTTCCTTGCCTGTCGGCTTTACTGAGGAGTTGCAAAATTGCTTAACTGAGTTTAGTAGCGTCAATTTGATTTACTGTCCAGAAAGGACAATTGAAGGTAGTGCACTACACGAATTAGAATCATTACCGCAGTTAATAGGGGGAGACAGCAAGGAATCTATTTTAGAAGCCGAGATTTTTTTTGAATCTCGTGGAGTAAAAACTGTTCGACTAAAATCAAGTAGGCATGCAGAGTTCTCAAAACTAATGGGAAATGCTTTTAGGGATTTACTATTTGGAATATCGAACGAATTGGCTTACGTTGCAGAGGAATTAGGGTTAGATTTCAATGACATTCGGGAAAAATCAAGAGCCAACTACCCACGATTGGAGGCGTTGCCCATTCCTGGGCCTTCTGCGGGTCCATGCTTGAGAAAAGATGGTTTAATTCTTCTGGCAAAATCAGGTCTGCAAGATTCGTTAATTGCGAGAGCTCAAGATAGAAATTTTTTGGTGTACTCATGGATACTTGCTAATGCCCAGAAGGTTCGTCGTAACCAGGCTGTCAAAGAGATACTTATATTGGGAGTTACATTTAAGGGCAAACCATTAACTTCTGATATGCGTATGAGTTTCGCAATTGAGATAAGAGATAGGTTATCGAAAGACTTCCCTGAGGCAATAACAAAGCTATTTGATACTCACAAATTCTCGGTCGAGTCACCAATTGCTGATCTTTTAGGGGAATTAGACTCTGCCATGAATAACTCCGATTTAATAATATTGCAAAATAATGATCCGTTTTTTAGCACCATGGAATTCAAAGCTCTTTTAAGTAAGCACAACTCAACTACAGTCTTGGACTTGTGGAATCAAACTTCTCAAAGAGAAAATATTCTAACTTTTGGAGGAGGATCGGGATTTTGAAAGTTCTTGTTACGGGATCGTCGGGGTTTATAGGATCTAACCTTCTAAAGTGGCTAGTAGAAAACAATTTTCAGGTGTCAGGATTAGATATAACTAGCAACCCAAGCTTAAATAATTATGAGGGTAAATATAGATTCGTTCAAGCTGACCTCAATGAGAACGATTTTTATTCACAATTAGAAACAGATTATGATGTAGTTTACCACCTAGCGGCTATTAATGGCACTGCTAATTTCTACAAAATGGCGTATGAAGTACTGGTATCAGGAATTAGGCCCACCCTCAATCTTTTGGATTGGATAGATAAATTACCTAAAAAGCCAGTTTTTTTCCTAGCTGGAACCTCTGAAAGCTATGCGGGAATTTTTGACTTTATTGAGTATGCTGTTCCTACTAACGAACAAGTACCTCTGGTAATTTCAGATATCTTTAATGCTCGATGGAGCTATGCAGCCGCAAAGATTGCGAGTGAAATAGCCGTTGTTAATTTCTGTCGTTCTCGCGATATTCCATGGATTATCGGAAGATTTCATAACATATATGGTCCAGGAATGAGTGACAAGCATTTTATTCTGGACTTTGCCAAAAGAGTAAAAAATGGGAGACTTGAGCTCTTTGGTTGGGAGAATACTCGCTCTTTCATGTTTATAGACCACGCTGTTCAAGCGCTTGTGCAATTGGTTGGCAATAGAGATTCATACGGAAAAGTAGTAAATATTGGCACATCAAGGGAATCTACAATACTGGAAGTTGCGAACTTGATTTTGTCCCATATGAAAACCCAGGGATCAATTGAGCTTTACAACTCTCCCGACGGGAGTGTAATGAGACGATGCCCAGATACTAAGTTACTGAATTCTCTAGTTAATCTTGGCGAAGAAATAGATTTGCGTGTAGGTATTGGCCGTACTCTTGATGTGATGTTATAGATGATGAGGAGAATAGTTATACTAGATGAAAGTTATAGAAACTGGATTTTGGATGCCACTTTTACTGAGTCGGCAGAAGCAATTGGGGTTTCTATTGAAAAGTTTTTTTATAGGACTAGTAGGGTAAGTTTACAGAGGAATTTTGTTTTTAAAGAAATCAAAAAGCTGTCAAAACTAGAGTCTACAAAAATGTGGCTCGCAACCCACAGGATTCTTGAAAAATTTGGTGGATTCGTACCTTCTGATTGTTTTCTACCTAAAAATAGTAGAGTTCTAATCTCGCATCTTTCAGATGAAGATTCAGACAGTAGACTTTTTTATAATCTTAGAGATTTTGAAAAAATTTTGACGTATAACAAGGAAATCTATGATCATTTATTAAATATTGGATTTGACAGAAACCAAGTGCGAGTGATTGGGGGTGCTGTGAATCGCAACGTATTTTCTCCACTCAAGAAGGATAATTTGACTCAATGGTCGAAGGGATTTGTCTTAATTGCGGGTGATGCGAAGCCAAGAAAGAGACCTCAATTGGTCTTTGAGGTCATTAGTCTTTTAACGGACATCAATTTCGTGATCCACGGGCGAGATTGGCAAAAATACTGTCCAACTAATCTGTTGAACTCTCCAAATATTTCATTCATAGATTTTGAAATGGTTAATCATCCTAGCTTGATGAGGAGCGCTGACCTATACCTAAGTCTATCGGAGGTCGAGGGAGGTCCATTTTCTACCCTTGAAGCTCTTGCAAGTGGAACTCCAGTTGTCGTTACAAATGTTGGATGGAACTCTGAATACGTTAAAAATGGAATAGGATCAATTCTGGAGAGAGATGCAACTCTGGATGACATCACTTCTGCAATTAAAAATTCTCTTGCATTGAAAGAAACCCTAAGGCACAAAGACTTGATACCAGGAGAGGCACTTTGGCATCAGTTAGGTGAAAAAGTATATGGTTAGGAGTGCTGGGTACGGAAGTTCACTACTAGATCAAAATGTTAACTTCATTGATAGTTTTCTTGCTTACGATGAGCTCGATTTGATATATTTCAGAATCGAATATTTATCTCAGATGGTATCAAAAACAGTCATTGCAGAGTCATCGCTAAGTCATAAAGGATTGTCCAAGCCACTATATATTTTCGACCATATGTCCAAGAATTTTATTGAGCAATTTAATGTAACGTTTCTTAATTTGGATATCTCCTCTTTCTCTAACGGCTGGGGAAAAGAGATTGCGAGCAGAGAAATCTTGGCTGAATATTTGCGACAAAACTTCCAAAGTGACTTCGTTGTATTATCGGATGTAGATGAAATACCGAGCCTAGAGCAACTAGAATTTCTACATCTCAACCCTGGAACATATCATTTTAGGTCTACAACAAGCTATCGTCGGGCAAATTGGATGCTGAAGGACTCTCATAGTCATTGGAATCGTGGTGTGGTAGGGGTAGGTTCAAAACTACTCTCGGAAAATGGTGGAAGAATGTTAAAACTTCCAATTATCGATTTGCCCAAGCAAAACGGCGTTCATCTGTCTTATTTAGAATTTGAAAAAGATACGATGCTAAATAAATTACCTCGAGTACTTGATCATGGGGTAGCTTTTCCTCACGAATTAGTTTCTTATTTGCTGCCACTTTCAATGCGTTATCAAATTGATCACTTGGGACGTGCAAGAGAAAAAGGATTTGGCGTTTTTGATATTTTGCAATTCCAATCCTTACCACCAATCTTGAGACATCTTTATAAAAAAAATACATTACTTTTTGATTTTGAAGTAAAAAAGAAATTTCTATCAAGAATTCTTGCATCTATACTACTTTCAGCAATAGTAAATAACGTCAAGCACTTCCAATTCTTACAATCAAAAAATAAGGATACAAGGTTTCGATTCCTATTTTGTTTCAAAGTTATACCTTTGTTTATCCTTGAACTTTGCCAGGTGGGTATAAGAGCAATAGCAAGAATCATTAAATTAAAAGTATGAAATTTATTAATAGTCACCCAGATGATTTTTGTATAACCATACTTGTTTATATTAGAAAACATCACTTGAATAGATTAGTCAAATCTATTCACAAATGGACTCCTAAGACCCCAATCGTAGTTTATGTTGATCGTTGCGATGACAATCTTACCTTGAGGGAGCAGCAGAAAGAATTGATTTCTTCCTTGGAAACCATGAAAGAAAATAGAGATATTCTGGACTATAAAGTCGGAGACAAACATTTAAATGCTAAAGCAGCATGGTACAGAGCTATGAAATTTGGATTCACTAAATCAAAAAGCGTTCTTTACTTAGAGGATGATTTACTTCTAGTGCGTGACCCAAAAGTGTTTATCAATGAGTTCCATAGTCGGATTAAGTCAAATTCAATTCTGACTTTATATCCGAGAAGAAGTCGTCACACAGGATTACTAGTTCAAACAGACTGGCCAGCCTTATGGGGTGTTTACCTAATGAAAAGAGACTTTCAAGAACTTTACCGCGACAAATTAGACTCGCAAGAGGATGTCAAAAATACCGTTGCTGAAAGCTTTGACCTCCTAGGGTACAAAAGAAATTGTGATGAGAATAGATTTACGAATTTATGGAACTTTAAATTCTTAAAAGCTTTCGAAAGCAAAACGGCTTGGGACACAGAACTCCATTACCGTTTATGGAGTAAGAACTACATGATTCTGAGTACCTCTGAACAATGTGTAATAGAGCAAGAAAGTCATCCTTCCTCGATAACAAAAAATAAGGCATTAAATAGAAAAAGAGTGTTAAATCATTTTAGTGCTCAAAATTGCACTCCTAACCAAAGAGGTAGGGGATTTTTATCATGCAAGAGGTGCGAAAAAACTGCCTATTTCAGTTATTTACCTAGGTTTATTGCCATTCGTTACAAGTTAAGTCTTCTCAAAGAGTATTCAAGAAAATTGCGGGATAAAACAAAATGAGTATTTGTTATTTATTCTCGATTTGAGCACAACTTGAAAAATTCCTGACTTTATGTACACTAGAGTGTGACTCTATCTGAAGCATTAGTTGGACAAAGGTCCCTAAACTTCTTAAGAGGGCCTTTAGCTCAGTCGGTAGAGCAACGGACTTTTAATCCGTGGGTCGTCGGTTCGATCCCGACAGGGCCCACGAATCATCCTTTGCGTATTTGATTTCGGGTGTCAGAATAGTGTTATGAAAATATCAGGGAAAGTTCTGAGTAGAACTATCGGCAATCTAGTTTTCAAACGAATGAAAAAGTGGTCAAGGGCAGGAATTTATGAAGAACTAGATAAAGTTGTTGAGTCTAACGGTGCAGGTGTTTCTCTATTGGTGGTTGGAGGCTACGGTCCCGTGCTAAATCACATTACAAGTCACTATTCTCACTTTAACATTACTACACTAGACATAGACAATCACCACCAACCTGACTTGCTTTTTGATCTTTCTGATTCGACTGTCACAAATGAGATTAAAAGCATGTTCGATATTGTAGTTTTAGTAGAAGTTCTTGAACATATTCATAATTACTCGCGTGCTCTAGAAAATATAAATGCACTTTTAAGGCATGGTGGAATAATATTCGGTTCTACACCCTGGCTCATGCCGATTCATGATGCTCCAAGAGACTTTTTGCGATTTTCTCACTATGAACTATCGCAGAGTTTAGTTGAAGCAGGATTCTCCAATTATAAAATTCTGGGTAGAGGCGATATGTATGATTCACTCCTCATTCTCGGGTTTAGAGGATTAATGGAGAAATCGTTGGGTAGTAAAGTCTTGGCGGTCTTGGCCTACATGCTGAGTTTCTTCAAAAAACGACCGAGGCTGCACTATCCACCCACAGGCTTTACATTTGGGTATGTTTTTCACGCTCGAAAAGCTGAGTTTTCAAATCCAAATACAAGCATACGTTCATAGAACAAATCTATTAAGAGTAACGGTGTTAGACTGTCGGTATGCGTTTTATTGACGTGCAAGTTTTTAGTTTTAGAAAAGCAGTTTTGATTACCTGTGCTCTTTCAACTTGGGTTATCGCACCAGGTTTGATGTTTGAACCAATAAATATATCCAAAATGGTGGTTCTCGTAGTTGGTGTCCTTTTTTGCCTTCCCCTAGCTTACGAGATTTATCTTAAAGAACAAAGTGTCGTAATTCCAAAATGGATCACGTGGAGTACGTTATCGTTTTTTACTTTATATTTTATATCTTTGATTGTGTCTCAAGCACCAATGAGTCAAAGCTTCTGGGGAGTTTTTGGTAGAAATACTGGAATAGTAACTATTTACTGTCTATTCTTACTATTATTATTTGGATTTGTTTTGGCAAAACTCAATCAGTCAGAATATGTGCTTAGGTTTTTTGTCTTGACTTCTATTCCTTCCTCCTTTTACGGACTGTTACAAGTGGTTGGCAAAGATCCAATTCTTTGGCTTCAAGCTGGAGTTTTCTCCACACTGGGTAATACCAATTTTGCCTCCACTTATTTTGCACTTGTTTCTATTGCCTCCGCTGGCTTACTTTGGATAAACAAGTCAAATCCAATGAGGTTAGTTTATGCAGCGTTCATATTTATCAATACATTACTAGCAATTGCAACTGATTCAATTCAGGGACCAATTATGATTTTGGTAGCCCTAGCCCTTCTCTCGATTTTCATAGTAGCAAACAGGTTTAGTCTTTTGGTTAGTTACGTATACTTGTTTGCCTTCATAGCTATTGGTTCATACTCCGTTTTCTCGTTATTCGGCTTTGGTCCCGTTGGAACTCAAATCAAGCAAGAAACGCTGTCATTAAGATCAGATTATTGGCGCGCTGCTTTACGCATGATTTCAGACTCCCCATTACTGGGAAAGGGACCAGATGCCTACGGGGACTACTACAGACGCGAACGAGATTTAGAAGCTATTCTAAAAACTTCTGCGGGGAGAGTAACTAATACTGCTCACAATATTTTCCTAGATATTGGAGTAAGTGCAGGATTATTTGCTGCACTGATTCTCCTTTTTCTGTTTTCGCTACCTATTCTCTATCTACTTAAAAAGATGATGAGAAGGGATATCTCTATTATTGAATTTATTTATTTATTACTCAGCACGACATTTTTTCTTCAAACTCTTATTTCAATCAATCAGATTTCAATTGCCGTTTGGGGATGGTTGTTTGCAGGGGTAATTCTTGGATTGATGGGGAAAAGTAAATCGAGTCCTTTGCAGCAGAAATTTGAAACTAGAAAAAAAAGAAATTCAAACTTCGAAAATTCACAGAGTATGAACATACTTTTGCCCGCAGATTCACTAATTAAGTGTTTGCTAAGTGCCACACTTGGATTTCTTATTGTTTTCTATCCCGCAAGAACAGATATTGATTTTCAAGAGAATTTCTCCAATAAGAATATTGACGGACTAATAAAGGCAAGTCGTGCACTCGGATCAACTGTGGTGCATATGGAAACCACCCTGGACTCTATGCAATCCCTGGCCCCTCAGGTACGGAGTATTTTTGCTGAAGAGATAGTGCGAAAGTATCCATCATCTGTTTATTCATGGAAGACCATTCATGATTTGAATCCACCTAACAGTTCACTTCGCCTTCAGGCGGTAGATAAATTCGTAGAACTTGACCCTTTAAATCCTGAGACATGGGTCATGAAATGGATGAGTAGTCCCCCTGCTTCTTTGGCTCGTAAAAATGCTGTAGAGAAGCTCAAAATATTGGATCCAAATGAAACCCAAGCCTTTGTCAGATGGAAAAAACTGGAATCGCTTTTGGATTGTACGGACTGTCAAGTTTATCCAGGGCCCTAGAAAGTCGACTAACGAAGCAAGCTACTTCTTCCATCGTGCAATCCGAATTTTTGTCCGTTTTGTCCATTTCTCGCAACAATTGAAGAATAGATTCGTAGAGGGAAATAGGGTCGGCGACGGTCGGCACTGTAGAACTAACCGGTAATGTAAAAAGGGGCTCTTTTAGTGTCACTACGCAAGAAATCGAATTCCGCTGGTCTCAAGGTCTGGACCGTGGCGGAGCTTGGTGCTTTTTACACAGAGCACCGTAGTGAACTCATCGCCCACGCCTCTCGTATTCTGAAAGATAGTTCAAAGGCTGAAGAGGTAATCCAAGACGCTTTGATTAAGGTCATGCTCGCCGCTCCTGAACTCGAGTCCAAAGATCACGCACTTGGCTATATGCACAGGACGATAGAGAACCTCTGCATCGATTTATTCCGTATCGAAGGTCGTCGTCCAAACCTTGTGGTTTTAGATGACACCTCAGCAGAGCTTGAATCAACCTGGGTCGATCATGAAGACCATGTTGATGTAATTGCTGCTGCAGATGATGCGGCAATTGTTAGACAGGCCCTTGCAATGCTCTCACCTGCTGAGCGAGCAGCGCTTGTAATGTGGGAGATAGAAGGTCGCTCAACGAGTGAGATCGCAGCAGAACTTGGTATTAAGGAATCCGCTGTTAGACATACTGTCTCAAGAGCTAGAGCATCTCTACGCAAGGTAATGAGCGAGCTAATTGTTGATAGCGAGCGAGGTTTGACTGCACTTGACATGCTATCAACGACTTATAAAAAGGCAGCAAAGATTGCTAAGAAATCAAGCAAAGCTGCTCTTTCACTCATTTTAGTTTTCTTTGCCTTCCTTGGATTTAATGTGATGCCAACAGATAGCAATCTTCCAGTTGTAACAACCCAAGAAACTAACTCTTCAAGTGAAGCTACAAATGAAGCTGAAGCAGCAGCACCTGCTGTTGAAGCCTCAGCGACTCCAATTATTACCGCGGCTGCAATTGCTAAAGCGCAAACTGCAGTTGAAAATGCTAAGGCAACACAATTTAACTTTGCTGGTCTTGATAAGGCTGGAATCCCAACTGGGTTTAGCGTTACTGATTCAACTGGCGCTCTTGGATCTCTTTATAGAACTAGCCGCCAGCCAGTTCTCTCAGATACTGAGCTAATCATCTTTGAGATCGTTAAGACCAATTTCGGGGCTGCCAATATCTTTATTAATCAGCGGCTGGTGAGTGACTCGACAGGCTTTTCCTACCTTCCCTCCCTCTCCTATGGTAGGGATGGAGCTTGGATACCCCTAAATACCACCCTAACCATGCTCAATTCTGAGCGGCTTCTAAGTGGCGATTACCTGGTCACAGCCATTATTAAAGTAGAATCTGAAGTTGAATCCTCCATTGTAATCCCTGCGACCGCATCCGGTCGGGATTTGGTTAAAGCTCCAAAGCAGGTAATAACCCGCTTGGTGCTAAACCCAGGAAAAACAGAGATTTTATCGCAAGCAATTTATGTAGTTGAAAAAGGAGCTAAGTAAGTGAGCTCTTATCTTAAGTTTCTCCGCCGCGTCCGGATACACGGTAGAGAATGTGGTGCAGTAGCACGTGCATTGCGCCACAAGATAGTGGTAAACCCTCTATCAGCCGTAGATAGGAAAGTCTTATCTACGACAAATGAAAGGAAAGTAATGTCAAGAACGACATTCTTTAAGCGCATTTCACTGACTGTGATTGCTGCTCTGGCTTTTGGTGCGTTTTCATCTGCTCCAAGCCAAGCTGTCATTACAGGATCTACAGTGAGTTTTGATGCGGATGACACAGTTGTGTTAGCTGGTTCTATCGCAGATTCAGCAACAGCTGTTCTTACACAGACATTTGGTGCAACCAATACTTCTGGTGATTCAGCAACTGTCTACGTGAATATAACAAGTGCAAACGCAGGTTTTGGAACTCTCTCAATGAAGAACACAGATTCTTCTACGAATGTTCAGACTGTTGCGGGTGCTCAAACTACGTCAGCATGTATTACATATGCCAACACAGGCTGTGTAGCTGGCGGTGGAGTAAATTCAACGTACAATTCAACAAATAACCTAGAAACAGGTACTACTTCTGCCTACAACGGAGCTGGATACACAAGAAACGATTCAAGAACTGTTTCCCTTTTCCTAGCACCTACTGCTGCATCAGCAACAGTCAAGTACTCAGTGAAATTGGCTGCAATTTCTAAGACCGGCACTTACACTGTAACTGCTTCTGTTATTAACTACACAGGTGGTTCTGGTGCTGCATCTACAGTTTCAGCAACTGCAACATGGACCGTTACGGTGACTGGCCCAAGCAATGCTGTTACAGCTGCTTCTGTAGTTCGTATGGCAAGAGGAACTGCACGTCCAGGAATTGCTGATTCAGCTGTTGTCAGTGCAGCAACTGCTTACACTCAGGCAGCAAATATCTGGATTGACCAGAAAAACTCTGCCGGATCTGCCCTAAACGGCGACCGAGACACACCTGCAGCAACTTCTCTAGCTCAAGGTGAATCGATTACGGCAACTATTACTGGACAAGGCTTTATTACTTCTGGTAGCTCGTCAACTGGCACAGCTCCGACCGCAGCTACTGCAGTAAAGACTGTGACAGCCGCATCAGTTCAATATCTCCAAATCTGGTCTGATGGAACTGCTGGAACAGGATCTGTCTCATTGACAACTGGAAGTGGATTGAGTCTGGGTACTAAGTCATTCACCTTCTTTGGTACCCGCACAGGTATCAAGGTTGTCGACACTAATATGCCTATTGGACGAGAAGGAACTGGTTCAGTTGGCTATACCACGGGCTTGAATGCACCAACTGTTTCAACGCCTGCGGCCTTTACTATCATGGTTACTGATTCAGGTGGCCGAGGATCTACAGTTGGAACAGTAGATGCAACTTCTTCAAACACAGCAGTTGTTGCCTCTGTTTCATGTGCTGCTCACAGCGATCTCAACGCATATTCCGGAGTCGGAATTGGTGGTTATAACTGTGAATACGCAACTGCTGCTACTGCCAAGTCAGGTGACAAGGCAACGATTACGTTCCGCGTTACTGATCCAGCTGGAACAAATGCCACAACATATTTCACGGCAACTGCAGATGTAACAGTCGGTGGAAAGGTTTCAACTGAAACTGCAGCATTCGATAAAGCAACTTATGAGCCTGGAGAGAAAATGGTTCTGACTCTAACTGCGAAAGATGCCGCTGGAAACCCAGTTTATGATGGTGCTAGCGCTGCATCGCTAAGTTGCAACAAGACCATCGGAGGAGCTACTACGGATTCCGAGTGGGGCTTCTATGTAAATGGAAAGTATGTAGTAGGCAATAACTCCTATGAAGTACTTCTAGCTCCAGGATCTGGCGGTAAGTTCACATGTTCTGGAAACGGTGGAGCTTCATCACTATCAGTAATTACTGCTTCTGCAAATGTTACTGATGCCGGTGCAGCTGCCTCTATAGCTGCTGCTGAAGCTGCGACAGATGCTGCAAATGAAGCTATCGATGCCGCTAATGCTGCTACCGATGCTGCAAACCTTGCTGCTGAAGCTGCTGACGCTGCAACAGTTGCTGCTGAAGAGGCACGTGATGCCGCTGACGCTGCTACCGCTGCCGTTGAAGCTCTAGCAACTGAGGTTGCAACTCTGATGGCTGCCCTAAAGGCACAGATCACAACTCTTGCCAACACAGTTGCCAAGATTGCTAAGAAGGTCAAGGCATAAAGCCTTA